>Ga0209114_1000001_pt1 | contig 95341 bp, 51 predicted proteins | sample TexAe_RefH0_O3_FD_187953 | JGI IMG/M metagenome (GOLD analysis project Ga0209114, IMG submission 187953) | Forest soil microbial communities from Davy Crockett National Forest, Groveton, Texas, USA - Texas A ecozone_RefH0_O3 (SPAdes) (version 2) | ecosystem: Environmental > Terrestrial > Soil >...
ATTGACCACTGAAATTCGTGGGCATGAAGAAGGAATTTCGAGTAATCGTTGATCACTAGGCGCAACGGTGAAGATTGCATTCGTGATGAACTAACTGTCTGTCGCTGGGAAGAAGTTTAAAATAGGGAAAAAAGGAGCCTATATAACCATGTAGCTTTATAGTAATTTTAATATACTTTATAAGTATAGGGTTATTATCTTAAAACATGGCCGGGTTTCTTTTCAGCTATATAAATAACATCTCAAAAGTCATAGCAAGGTAGCCGTACTGGAAAGTGCTGCTGGATAATAAAAACATTTAACCCCTCTTATTCCTTTAAGAGTTAGTAATTTAACCTCGCCCAGCTCCGCGCCTACTGAGTTTTTATAAAGGTTGCAACTAGTTTGCGCCCGATAACTAAGCGTAAGCGAAAGTAAAGATATCGCAAAATAGCGCTTTATTCTTGCCTGCGGAGCTGCGGAGCGCTTGCTAAAAATAAGATAGATTATTTGAATCCTTTAGCCATAGCTAGATGTTCTGTATCTTTAGTCGGTGCATCCTTTCAGGGTGGTTGCTTTTGCTCGCACAAGAATAATAGGTTGCTTTTGCTCCGTACAACGTACACTAAAAAAGGGGGTTAGCTGAGTGGTTTAGCAGTAAATTTACACTTTACAGACAGAGTTTCGATTACTCTACTCCTTAATAGAGTAGCTATCGCGTCCGGCTTGCCTGCGGAGCTGGCAAGCATAACCTTCTTGCCTGCGGAGCTGTCGAAGCAAATCAATTCCTCAGCTCCGCGCCCTGCAGGCTATTCGTTACTTTAAAGTGATGGTAGCTAGGAGGGGTAGCTAGTAAGTTATAAAACTGCTGCTTCAAAACAACAATAGTTGCTTGTTATTTTTAGGAGGTTTTATAAAGCTAGCTAACCATACTACTACTTTCTTAGGTGGATCTTTGCCTGCGGAGCTGCGGAGCTGCGGAGCTGCGGAGCGCAAGTGAGTCTTATTATTTGCGCGAGCCAATGAAAAGACTAAGCCTCTTTTTAAACTGACTATTGGTAGCTTTACAAGGGAGGCGAGGCCAGCCTGCTGATTCGTTTTTTATTTCTTTTTCTCCGATAACTGACTAGAGCTAGCCTTAAAAACTATAAGAAAAAAATACTTTTGTTGCTTGTTAGCTTGCTTACCTTAGCCTAACTAGCACTAGTCTTTTTATTTTTTGGATGTGTACCGCACCCGCAAAAAACATAAGCGTTTGGACGAGTATGTCGAAATTGGTAGCCGAGTGATTCTTAGGAAATCGTGGTCACTTGATCGTAAGAGTTCGAATCTCTTTACTCGTAATAAATAGTCCTTAGCAAGGTAAGTATAGCGGCGCTTGTAAGAGATAGGATTTAGAATTTTTAGGAAAGCAATGCAACGGTTAAGGTAAGCGATCTTGCTTTGCACCAAAAAGAGTTTAACTCTAGGCTTACCACTCACCTCGTGCTACGCTTAGGCTTATTTTTTTTTAAGCCTAATAGAAGGTAGCAGTTTAGGATTAAGAGGTTGCTTCACCTTAGCGCATAGCCTCTTGAGGGGTACTAGCATTTTCGGGGGTAATAGTGTTATATACTAGAAGTTATTCTACCTTTAGAAAATAGCCTGATTACTTGTTTGCTTGTTTGCTTGCTTCGCTAGCCTACGCAGTTGGCAAGCGACATATGACTATATGTACGCACTTTTACTATTTATTAGGGTGAATTAATATAAGGAGCAAAAGGCCAGATATCTAAAGCACATGGGTATTAGAATGCAAGATGTCTTAAAGACTCGTTAGTTTTTTTTTAACTTAAAAATATAGGCAAAGATATGTTAAGTATAGTTAACTCAACCTTTATTCTTTTGCTCTGCAACTGAGGTAGCTTGTTTCTTGCTTCTTGCTGTGCTAGAATGCTCGCTTGCGCTCCGCAGGCAAAAAAGAATAGTTCAGACATATGAAATCTAGCGCTCGCTTGGTTGGCTTTGTTTGTTGCTTTGCAAGGTATGAAGTAAAAGCGTAATTAAACAAGTATCTTAAAAAACGGAAGCCTATAATTTAATTGGTTAGAATAATTTCTTGATGAGAAATCTGTAGAAGTTCAAGTCTTCTTGGGCTTATCTAATTTTAATTTGCGCTAGCAGCATTCGAATCTAGAGGTCGCTCACGGTAGACCACAATTTCAATTTTTGTTTGCGCTAGCTACATTAGTCTTAGTGTAGGCGCTTGCTTTTTGCAGGACTGCTTCGCAGGAGGCTAGCTGAATTTTTATCTGTTCGTTGCACTTGTTTGCGCTCCGCAGGCTCTATTAATAAATAAGGTTAATACTTGAGTAATATCAGCTAAGCAGATGAGATGCTTTCTAGCTCTTGCTAAGCATTACTATTATATAAACCTAGCTTTTAAGCCTTGCCACCGAAAGTACATACTATAAAATGTAAAGTGATATAGAGCACTTTAGCTAATTATTATATTCCTTTATTCTAAAATTCGCTTGTCTTTTCTAGGAATTCCAATACATGTAGGCTTAGTAAAATATAAGTCTAATACACATTGTCTTAGAAAAGTCAAATTATATCTAGCGTTCGCTTGCGCTTTAGCGTAAAGTTAATGTCGCCCAGCTCCGCGTTCCGCGCTCCGCCCTGAATAAAGTATAAAAGTGCTACTTTGTTACTCTGCTAGCTGTATATCTATTATAGGATAAAATCTTTGATTTATTTTATTGGTTTTAGCGTAAGTGGCGTAAGTTATTGGTTCCGCTTGATTAATCGCGCTACGCTTAACTTTCCATTATCTATTAATTCACTTTCTTCTTTTTTGCTAGCAAAGTAAACGCCTTTTCTTAACTTAACTTTCGTTAGTTTTAAACTATTTTATTTTTGCTTCGCTTGCTTCGCACAAAAAAAAAATTGAAAGTGCTAATATTAATATAAAGCATAGCTCATGAGATTTTTAAAATCTAATCCTATATTTAGTTTATTAAATAGTTATTTAGTAGACTCTCCTGAGCCCGCAAATATTTCATATATGTGGAATTTTGGTAGTTTATTAGGTATTTGTTTAGTAATCCAAATATTAACAGGAGTCTTTTTAGCTATGCATTACACACCTAATGTAGAGTTAGCATTTATAAGTGTAGAACATATAAGAAAATCCTAAAATTGTGTTCTTAAAATTTCGCTATATGCTGGAAACTTCTAAAGCCTATTAGTACTTAGAAAAGTATTATTCTGTTCTTAGAAGGCTAGCCTACGCAGTTGGCAAAGAACTTCGAAGACATCGAAGAGTAGCAGCTTAGAGTATAAGTAAAATCAATAGGATGTAACAATGAATAATTAGCAGGAAACCAAAGTTTTATTCTACTCATGCTTGAACTGGAAACGAGTAGGTTCCTCAGAGACTACACGCGAGGCATTTAATTGCTTTTTTTAATCGTACTGTAAATTACTATCGCAGCTGGCTCGCTAAGCCAAGCATAACCCTTTGGCTGGCCTGCGGAGCTGGCCTGCGGAGCTGATCACCCTCTTGCCTGCGGAGCTGGCTAAGGAAAGCAAAATCCAAATATATTTGCTCTGGTGAGCTATAATGCAGAGTAAAGGGAGTCATAAAATAATTAAGCAATTGATTGATGATATAGTCCAAGGTAAGATCACTGAATTGCCACTATTGCCTTGCAAAGCTCCTTGCAAAGCACATCTCGCGCTATCTATTGCGCAAGCGGATAATATGGCTCCAACCTAATGAAGTAAAAAAGATTGGTTATCCTATTGCAAAATAATACTTTAAAGTTTTATCGAAAGGGTGCTTATAAATTTGCATAATTCGGATGTAGCTGTATTAATCCAGCGTCCGGCTTGTGAAGCAATTGTTGCCTGCGGAGCTGGGCGCCTGCAGAGCTGGCTAAGGTAGCCACCCTGCTCTAATAAAGGAGTCCTTTGGTCGCTAGGGCAGGTAGTATATAAAAATACTAATAGTTGTGAGTTTGTTGTACGTGATCTTAATGCATTGCTTAAAGTTTTAGTGTCTATTTTAGACTAATATCAATATCCTTTGCGAACTGTAAAGTATTTGGTCTATTAAGACTTCAAGAAAATGTTAAATGTAATAAATCCCAAGCGTAGTTTTATCATAGCTGGCTTAAAGGTAAGGGAACACGATAAGGAAAATAGAAATAGAAGAACAAAAAAAAACTCAAAGCAATCGCCCAGCTCCGCGCACCACAGGCTAATAAAGTGGATACCTCGTGCATCGCACCCCTATGAATAAATAAGGATTACTAGGGTCGCTCGCACAATAGAAGGCTAGCCTACGCAGTTGGCAAAGAACTTTCTAGCCAGTAAAATTTGAATTCCTTATTTTCAAGCGTAGTTCACACGTGAGGGAGGATATTCGTTTATTAAAAATACTGATTTATTTTAATTTGCCTAATCTCGCTTGCTAGCCTACGCAGTTGGCTAGCAAAGCAAACCCTCCTTATGGGGTGCTAGCGAGATAATTACACTTTACGTTATAATAACAGGAGGTACGAACACCATGTAACTAAACCTTTAGATATATTTAAGACTATTCGTTCCGCGCGTTCCGCGCGTTCCGCGCAACCTGTTGTTTTAAGGCCTTTAATGTAACAACTTTACCTTGCACAAGCGTTAAAAAGTGGAAGGTGTAGTAAGCCTCGCTCCGCGCCGCTCCGCGCCTAAAGGATAATTATTTTGCAGAAATCCTTTTATAACTTATGCAGATGCTTGTAAGTTCGTCGCTTACGCAAGCGACTAAAAAAGAGAGTGCTACGAAAGATTGCCACCGGTTAGTATTAGGTGGTTGCTAGTGGCTAGTGCAGGATTCATATAGAGCATATTTATATTTTACTTATGATCATGAGAGATGTTAATTCTGGATGATTTTTAAGGTACACCCATGCTAATGTTGCTTCATTTTTCTTTTTATTCTTATATTTTCATACTGCTAGAGGTTTATACTATAGTAGTTATAAAACACCTCGAGTATTGTTATGGTCTATAGGTGTAATAATTTTAATACTTACAATAGCTACAGCATTCCTGGGTTATTCAAATAGCCCCAAATGATTAGAAGCAAATTTCCTTTTTGGATTCTTATTAAACTGCTCCGCACATAAAGCTCTAAATTTTAATATTTCTACTTTATCTCTTCCATTTTTTATATTTAGATCGCGTAGCGCAATCTTATTTAATCTTATAATGCTTGCGCTCCGCAGGCAAGAAAATGATTTACTCAATGGAGCTTACCCTTTTATTCTTAATTCTTTCCCATTTTTGGTATCTACACCAATACCAATTCATAAGCCTAAGTTAAAAGAATATTCAACGGGCGTAGAATCTGAAGATTTAACTGGTTGCTTCTGCTCCGCGCATAACAGAGAGCAACCTTTTCTTCTCGAAAGTAAGGAAGCATCCTCCTTCGCTAGCGCCAGAGTACTTGATTTTTTAAAAGAAAAAAAATTAAAATATGTTTATTTGTATGAAAATTTACAATTAGAATCAATTAGAAAGAATATATTATCAGAAACAAAAGGTTTAAGTGGGATATATATGGTTTTAAACAAGGTAACTATGGATTATTATATTGGTTCTGCTTCTACAAATAGAATTTACTCTCGATTTAGTAACCATTTAGTTTATCTGAAAGGGAGTAAAGTTATTAAAAATGCAGTAAGAAAGTACAAATTACCTTGTTTTGCCTTTATAGTTTTAGAGATTTACCCTAAATTGGTAAATAAGGAAAATAATAGGGAATTATTAGATTTAGAAGATTTTTATTTAAAAAGTTTAATACCTAATTATAATATATTAACGGAAGCAGGTAACTGTTTTGGTTACAAACATACTGAATTAGATAGAATAAAAATGAGAGCTATTTATAGTCAGGAGCGTAGAGAAAGAATAGGTTCTTTAAATAGAGGTAGCGACGAAACAATTGAAAAAATAAGAGCTAAAACTTTAGAAAGGCCTAAACGAACATTTTCGGAACAAGCATTAGAAAATATGAAGAAAAATTCAAAAGCTGTTTTAATATACAATTTAGATAAAACAGTTTATGGAAAATATTCCAGTATAAGTGATGCTGCTAATTCCTTAGGGTGTTCTGTAAAAACAATTAGAAGAGCATTAAAAACAGAAAAAAAAAGGTTAAAAAGACGATATATTGTAGAATTACAAAATTATCGCTAGCTTCCCCGTAGCGTAAGGGAAAGTGCAACACCTTTTTAAATGATTTGCAAGGTATATGATATTTGCTCTTATAATAAGGAATTTTTTAAGGTCTAGCTTTTTATGACTTTCGCTCCTGATCTGCTTAGCTGTACTAAAAAGGGGCTGCGAAGCTGCTTTAATTATAGTCCCACAAGTTTAAATTTCTATGCAATGACTAGACAAAAATAGAATTAAAGTGGAATAATTCTACAGAATTATTGAAGTTATGGCTTGCTTTGCTAGGGTTGCGAAGCAACCCAGGTGCTTTGCACTAGGCAAGTAACTTTGGCAATATTAGTGTTACGATCAAAGAATTTATGTAATCTTTCTTACAAACTTATCTAGCGTAGACATAAGGGTTGGAATAAGTTATATAGCTAGCTAAGCAATAATTTAAACTGATCAGCTTCTTGCCTCTGGCTAAGGAAGAATGATAAAAATTTAAGATCGTTGGTTTTCTAGTAAACCACGACAGACTGGGTCACTAATGGGTATCTGAAATGATGCTTAATGCACAGGCGAAAATTTGTTAATATTTCTCGCTAGCTAAGCAATAACTATAAGGCAATTTAACTTTTTGCTTTATAATATCACTAGCTAAGCAATCATAATATTAAATAGAATATACGAAAAAATAAAGTTATTCTTATTATTAAAAAGAAATCTCGCATATTTTAAACTTTTTAGTAAAAATAAGTATGTGTTACCTTACGGCCAAATGTCATTGTGAGGTGCAACTGTAATTACTAATTTATTATCAGCTATCCCTGTATTTGGTAAAGATTTAGTTGAGTCAAATGAAAGTTTTGAATTTATTACTTATATTAATAGCTATACTTTTTCTTTAAGTGTTTTGCAAACAGTAGGTACTGTAAGTAAACATGCTTCAAAAAAAGGTAAACAAAGAATAGATTTTAAAGAATATTTATCTATCCCTTATTCCTTTCTAGCTTTTCTAGCAGGTCTAATAGATGGGGATGGAAACATTCAAATAACGAAAACAAGTAAAGGCTATGTTCAAATGAAACTTGTAATATCTATACATTTAAATGATTTGCCTACAATAGAATATATCTTTTCAGTAATAAATTTTGGGAAAATTAAAATTGATAGGGATAAAAGGTGCCCTACTTGTAATTTAATAATTAATAAAACAGAATTACAAGAAATTCTTTTTCCTTTATTCATATATCATAAAATTTTTTTTTTAACTTCTAGTAGAAGAGCTCAGTATGATAAAGCTATGTATATATTACTAAACAGTATTAACATGTTCGATATAGTTTCAAAGGTAGAAAATATTCCTATAGTATGTAATTTACCTTCTTCGCCCGAAGGTTACATCAACTTAACTTTTTTTAAAAATTGAATTGTAGGTTTTACAGTAGCAGAAGGTTCTTTTTTAATTAAAAATAATAATGAGGCTTGTTTTCAATTAAAACAACAAATTCATATAAATTTATTTGAAGCTTTCAAATTATTATTTAACACTAATAGAAATATTTATACGGAAAAAGAGTTATACAATCAGTTTAGTGTAAGTTCTAAAAAAGATATACAAACGGTTATAAATTTCTTTTCATTTTCAGGTTTACATCCTTTAGTAGGTTTAAAGTATATTCAATATTTAAAATGATTAGATCGTTTACATAATAGTTTTCGTTATAAAAATCTTAATTTACCTGTTAATTAACAGTTGTAAGTATTTATATATTAAATTTATTACAGATTGGCTCCTTAAAACAGTAATGTTTTAGAGGCAAATTGGGGAGAATTGCAAGAACGTTTAAATAGCTGACCCACTATTTTAAGCTACTTGCAGCGGAGCTTCATTCGGTATTAGTAATAAGAATGAAGAACGTTCAACGACTAACAAGTGAGTAATACCAACAATAAGCTTGACACGAGAACCCCACAACCAATTCTTGGTTGAAGACATAGTCTAAATACCTTCTTTACCTCCCTTGTTAATACGAGGCTGGAAGGTAAGTTAAAGTTAAATTACTTGGCTAAATTTTTGTGATATGAGGAGGGTTTAGTGTTTCTAATGCCACTTTAAATAGATTCTTTTCTTTACATTTCTTACTACCTTTTGTATTAGCTGCTTTAGTAGTAGCACATTTCATAGCTCTTCATACACATGGTTCTAATAACCCTAACGGTGTAACAGGGAATGGTGATAGAATAGCAATACATCCTTATTTCTTATTTAAAGATGGAGTTACAGTTATAGCATTTATATTAGCACTGCTAGTAATTGTTTGTTGATATCCTAATATACTGGGTCATTCTGATAATTATATACCGGCTAATCCTATGCAAACTCCACCTTCTATAGTACCTGAATGATATAAAAGATGTCATGCATAAGAGTAATCTTATGATTAATTAACTTTACTATATGCTGGAAACTCCTTTCCTAATATAAGTGAGACTTAGTATTAAGCAGCTGCCTAAGGCAACAATATAAAACCAATATTAAGCAGCGTCCCGTAAAGGTAGACAAGCGCTATCTTTTCCAAGGTTAGGTTAAGGCTTGTTCAGCTTTCGTATTGTTCTCCTAATATCGCGAGCGCTTAATATTTAAGTAAAGGACAATCAGCAGGGAACCTTCGTTTTATTGTTAAGCCTCGTTTTATACGCTACTTTATCTCATTTTAACCCTCAGAGGCTACATGTAAAGCTCCTTTAATGTGCGAATCTATAAAACTTGTTTACTGCGAAGCAAGTGTAGATAACTAAAGGATGAAGATATAGTCCAATCATTATTGTAAAATAATGTTAATATATATATTTAATTGATCTGATAACTTCTATAAGTTTAATATGTGATACTAATTATTCTTGCTTCCGTTCCGCGCGGAACGCGCGTTCCGCGCAACTAATATTAGGTAACCGTCTACATAGTTCAGCGCCGTTCAGCGCAACTAAGACAAGCACTAAAAAGAATAAAACCGAAGAAAAACCAGCCTTGCTTAGTACGGCTAAAGCGAAGTCTGTAATCAAAAGATTGACTAAGGTCGAGAGATCTAATTTTAAATTAAATAGTCCCTTAGATGAAATTATGATTGGTTTATTATTAGGAGATGGGCATATCCAAAGTAGAAATGGTAATGGTAGATTTATTTATGCTCAAAGTAGTTTGAGAGAGAATCATTTAAATTATTTTTACCATGTTTTTAATATGTTTAAGCCCTTTTTATCCAAAGATTTTAAAGCGAAATCTAGATCTTTTTTAGATAAAAGAACAAATAATACTTATAGTTCGATTAGGTTTGCTACACTAACTTTACCTTGTTTTAATTATTATAAGAATTTGTTTTATAATTCAGACTCTCAAAAAAAAATAGTACCTTCAAATATAAATAACTTATTGACTCCTAGAGGCTTAGCTTACTGAATAATGGACGATGGCTCCTTACAAAACAAAGGTTTACATTTAAGCACTTATGCTTTTTCATATGAGGAAGTAGTTTTATTAAAAAATACTTTAATTAATTTATTTTTGCCTAATTTTATTCTTAAGTGTACAATTCACAACCATAAAAAAGGTTATAGATTATATATTTGAGAAGAAAGCATGGTTTTAGTTAAAAAAGTGATTAGCCAGTATATGCATAAAGATATGCTTTATAAAATAAAAGGAACTACGTAAGATAAATCTACAGCCTCTACCTGTCGCAGGTTTATACTTGTAACCTTAGGTAGCGGAAAGGTAGCCTCAGCTGCCTACTATAAGTTATAATTTACAGAATTGTCATTATATGTGTTTTTCATTAGGTTCGGTAACAATTAGTCCAGGTGCTTTGCACCAGGCAATATATATATTTATAATCTAAGGATCTTTTACCTTTTTATGCTATTCTAAGATCTATCCCTAATAAATTATTCGGAGTATTAGCTATGTTTGGTTCTTTATTTATATTATTATTATTACCTTTATTAGATTTGTCTAGAATCAGAGGTAGTCAATTTAGACCTGCTATGAGAATTGGTCTTTGAGCTTTTTTTGTTAATTTTTTAATTTTATTATTTATAGGTGCTCAACACCCCGAACCGCCTTTTATCATAGTCGGCCAAATTTCTACTATATTCTATTTTGCTTGGTTTTTAGTGATAGTACCTGTAGTAGGTATAATTGAAAACACTTTAATGGATGTAGCATTACCTTTTTCTTTAACCAAAAAAGATAACTATTTTGCTCGGAGAATAGAGCCTAACTAAACCCCCTACTTTGTCGTTTAGTTGTATAAAATAATCCTTAAGCCTATAAGATACAGAATATCTTAATTAAGGTCTATAATCCGTCTAGCTCTGTAGTCAATAAAGCAGTGGTTTATAGCTTAGCTGTTTAGGCCCGTCCAGCTCCGCAGGTAAATAAAAAATAAATAAATAAAAAAAAGGGTTTTATTATGAATGGCGTTTACTAGGGAAAATAGAGGCAAGCTAAAAAGGTTTAATTTCCTGCGCGCGGCTTGCCTGCGGAGCTGGCAAGCAGAACCTTCTTGCCTGCGGAGCTGGCTAGGTAAGCAAATAAAAGAAAAGAAGAAATGGTTTGTTGCTTGCTTCATACTTCTGGATTTTTTGCGTACCTTCTAGCTTGGTCGGCTTGCTAAAGAAGGGGTTGTGTCTTGGTTTTCTAGGTAAATTCGCTTTGCAGGCTCGATTTTTTTATTGCTTTTCTTACTCTAAGGGGAAATCGGATAACGGTAGTCCTTTGTGTTTGCATCACAACTGTAAGAGTTCAAATCTCTTTTTCTCCATGTTGTCTTAGTTCTCGCTTGCTTTGGTAACGACGCTTGCCATGTTGTATCGTTAGCTTCCTACCGTGGCCTCCGGTGGCAAGTTAATAAGACTATGAATTAGCTTTAAAGGTAAGTGTCTAGCCTGTAATGATTAAAGTTTAAAGCGAGTCAAGTGCTTTACTTTTGCTCCGCCAGTAGCCTGTAAGTAAGTCTATTTCGCTTAGCTTGCCTAGTCCAAAGAAAAAGGATGATAACTACCCTTTTTAGCCTAGCCATCGCATCCGGCTTGCTAAATAAGCATAACCTTCTTGCCTGCGGAGCTGGGCGCCTGCAGAGCTGGCTAGTGCCTTTTCAAAGCAGTCGGTAACACTAAAAAAGAAGAAGCTTAAGATAGAATTATAAAGAAACAAAAATAAGGACTGGTTTACATTGGTAAGTTAAGGCAATTGCTAATTGTTCGGGGAGACCCTTAGGTGTTCGACTCACCTCTAGTCCGGATATTCTAAACAACTAACCTTGCGTGGCGCCCAGCTCCGCAGGCTCCGCAGGCTCCGCAGGCAAGTGTTGTACATGTGAATGTTATTAAAAAGTAAAAAATGGATATTGCCAAAAAAACACAAAAAGAATAAGGGTTAACCCTGCTCGGCGCTCCGCAGGTAGGTAGTAAGCGGTTGTTAGTTGGTTAGCTAACGATGATGTCCGGCTTGCCTGCGGAGTTGGCAAGCCAAACCTTCTTGCCTGCGGAGCTGGCTAAGCAAGTAATATTGCTTGCTTCGCATGGCTAGCTTTGTAACGTAGAGCTGTAAGCAATAAATACAGGTAAAATTAGTTTAATTGGTAAAACAACGTCTTGTGGCGACGTCTTTCAGGGTTCAAGTCCCTGATTTTACCCTTAATTTCTCTAGTTTCTGAAGGTTCGCTTGCCAGCTCCGCAGGCAAGCCAACCTTCTTGTTTAGCCTAGCCTGTTGCTTCAGCGAAACATTACTTTCAGGCTCTGTCCAGCTAGCTAGCTTTGTAAAGCTAAGAAGGCTTGATTAGTTAAAAGGTGATAGATCTTTAACCTCGTTGGCGTAAGCGAGACCTTAAAAAAGTTACCAAGTCAGATATAATGAAGCGGAAGCACATAATAACTCGTAAAGTAGAAATTTTGTGCTTTTTTTTTTGTGTCCGGCTTGCCTGCGGAGCTGGCATGCATAACCTTTATGCCTTTTTAACGAAGTTTGGAGGGAAACAAATGCGCTAACATTCCTCCTTGGCTGCAGAGCTGGCTAAGCAAGCAACCAAACAATATAAGATAAGATAAAAGAAGTGTTACATGGTAAGCGCAATCTAGTTTATTTAAGCGATTTAGTCCAAGCGAGCGCTGAAAAAGCACTCATTGCTGAGCCTTGTTCGCTCATGCTCAAATAAAATGCTTGTTGTTTTCTTTAGTTTGTTTTATTTTGCACTAGCTAGAGGCCAGTAAAAAGTAAGCAGGCTACTACTCAATATCTTAACTTTATTCACAGATATTACTTTTGCTCCGCTTAAACCAAAAATAAATTTAGCTAGCGCAAAAAGACGGAGTATATCGCTTGCCAGCTCCGCAGGCAAGCCAATCTCGTTAGCGCCGATTTTAGTTTGCCTTTTGATTAGCTCGCAATATGACCCCTCCTCTTGCGCCAAGGGCGCGGTATAAGTATAAGCTTGACCAAATAAAAAAATTAACAAGCCTTTAACTAAGCAAACGATGCGTTAGCTGAAACTAAACACCTGTATGCTTAGTTGCGCAAAGAAATGAATAATCTCGCTAGCGCCTATATTGTTACTCTAGCACAGCACATGTGGTAAAGCCGCTTGCGCCTTGATAGCCTGCGCCCACAAGGTAAAATAGCTTGCGTTAAGTGAGTTAAGGTCTCGCTTGCGTCAAGCTCGCTTGCGCCAAGGTATGTTGGCAATGCTATATTGTAATATTATTACTTCAAAAATAAAAAAAAAATAAATGTCGCTTGCGCACATAATAAGTCCTTTGACTTTATTAATAATACCTTTATTAGGTTCTTTAATTATAATCTCATCACCTTATTTGTCCTCTTCCTCAATTAGAAGCCCTAAAGCAGTTGTTAGTGCTCGATCGCTTAAGCCAAAAGAAGGAAACGAAGCAATGGAAGCTTTGATAGAGGGCTCTAAAGTAGGTAAACACTCACTTGCGATGCTTTCTTTGCTAGCACAAGGCAGTAATTTAAAAAAAATAGCCATAATAACATCACTTATTAATTTTGTAATATCTATCTTATTATGAATACAATTTGATTCTAGTTATGTTGGTTATCAATTTGTAACTGAAATAACTGGTTTTTATTTTATCCAATTAAATTTGGGTATTGATGGTGTTTCGCTATATTTTGTTTTATTGACTACATTTATAACACCTATAGCTCTTCTATCTTCGCATAATGATATAGAAAAAAACTTAAAATTTTATTTAGTTTCTATTTTACTACTAGAGACTTTACAAATAGCAGTATTTGTAGTTTTAGATTTATTATTATTTTATATTTTTTTTGAGAGCGTTTTAATCCCTTTATTTTTCATAGTAGGTGTCTGAGGTGCAAGTGAAGCGAAAGTAAGAGCTGCATTCTTATTATTTTTATATACTTTATTTGGTTCTTTGTTTATGTTATTAGCAATTATTCAAGTATATAGTTATTTAGGTGCTACAGATTTTGCATTGCTAAGTGTATCTGAAATTAATTTAGAATATCAAAAAATTTTATGATTAGCTTTTTTCTTAGCTTTTGCTATTAAAACACCTTTGTGGCCTTTTACTGGTTGGTTGTTTAGAGCCCATGTAGAAGCACCTCTAAGTGGGTCTGTGATATTAGCAGCAGTAGTATTAAAATTAGCTACTTATGCTTATTTAAGAATTATGATCTCTTTCTTGCCAGATGCCACTAATTTTTATAGTCCCTTATTACAAGGTATATGTATAATTACTTTGATATACGCTTCCTTATCTGCTTTAAGAAGTCACGATTCTAAAGCATTAGTAGCCTTATCTTCTATTAGTCATTGTGCTTTAATTGTTTTAGGATTATTCTCTAATACTATAATAGGAATCGAAGGAGGAATTTTAGTATCTTTAGCGCATGGGTTTATTTCGCCTGCTTTATTTATTATAGTAGGAGGTATCATTTATACTAGAACACATAGTAGAGTAATACAATATATTAGAGGTTTAACTACTTATATGCCTCTATTATCTGTATTCTTTTTAATATTTGCTCTGGCAAATGCAAGTATACCTTTAACTACGGGTTGAGTAGGTGAACAAATGACTTTAATTGGTTTATTTGAAAGATCACCTGTAATAGGAACCTTAGGGGCATTAAGTATTTTTTTAACTGCTTGTTATTCTATGTTTTTATATAATCGGTTAATGTTTGGAAATTATTCTAATTATCTACAACCTTTACTAGATATAGATAGACGAGAATTTGTAGTTTTATTTTCTTTATTAATTCCTACAGTACTTTTTGGTATTTGACCTAATCTTATATTAGATTCTTTACATGTAGCTAGTTCGGATTTAATTTATAACTTTTCTTAAGAATCAAATCTATAAAAAAAATGATTATATCAATGAAAATTTTAATTCTTTTAATTGAAATATGTTTATCTTTTATTTTAGGTATAGTAATATATAAAAATATATCTCATGTAAAATACAAAAAATATTTAGATGTTTTATTAAATGTAAATTTGATAAAAATCATAATTTTATTTTTATTTATATATATGTGTCTTACGTATATAATACCGTATATATATGATTCTTTACTCTCTTATATTACAGTAGAAGCTGCTAGTAATACATTTAACCCTAGTTTACCTAGTGAAAATAGTCCTAGTAGTCCTAGTACTTCAAGTAGTTCTAATAGTGGTGGAGATGCTATAATAATGACTGCTGCTTTAGCATCTGGTGCAAAAATAGCTCAAAAAGCTCCTAATTTTGCTACAAAAGCTGCTGTTGTCGCTGGCTCTGTTGCTTTAGGTGCAAGTGCTATAGTAGTCAAAAATGTATCAGGTAATCTTAGTAGTGACATAGGTAAAAGTAGTCTGGTGTTATTAGCGATAACAAATATCTCCTGCTATGCAAAAAAAGAGTCTTCGCATTTGCAAGGTCTGCAAAGCAAGGAATATTCAACTCTAATGGAATATTTATATAAAATATTTGATTTAAGTGGTAATTCCGTATTAGATTTGTTAAAAATAATAGATTATTTAAATAATTTACAATATCTTTTTCTATATATAATAATATATGTATCTATTATTTTGAGTATAAATACTTCAATTGTTGAGTTGGTTTTAAATAAGATATTACCTAAAAAATTTGTTCAATATTTCATGAAATCAGTTAATTTGGTTAAAAAGAGTGGTAGAATATATATTCTAATTTTATTTCTTTTATTAAGTTATAATATATATCTCTCTAACCATTGTTTTAGTATCTTATATGGAAATTTCGATACTATTTGTGAATTACATCTAGCTTCTTGTAAAGCAAGGTTAGAGTAAAATGTAGCATGCTAAAAATAAGTTTTTCTTGTGACTTAAGTACTCTCCTGTTGAAAATGCAATAAGAACAAAAATACCAGATATTAATATAGAGCCAGTAATTCTGAACTCTCCCCAGTTCGAAAAAGAGTATTCCCGCTAATCTAGGTCTTTGTGATCCTTATGATAATAATCCTTTAGAGGAAAGAGTTAAAATTACAAATAGTAAAAAATCTTTTGTATCTTCTCATGAAGTTATTGAAGAATCTAAATGATCAGATACTCATGAATCAGAACAAGAAGGATATTTAGAAATTAATAAAAATGCAGATCAAGGTTCTTCTTTGAAAATAAAACTAAAAAAATCTTTAGATAGATTTAGAAATTTTAATAAGAAGAAAGAGAAACTTACTATTACAATAGCTAATCGAGTCGAACCTGTTGATCGAGATCTAGATGTAGCAATCCCTAGTAATATGGCAAATCCTATGGATGTTCGTGAGGGGAAAGTAATCAGTCCTACTTCTACTGTAACTCCTTCTTCTCCTCGAGGAAATTGGTTAAATCGGGAGTGGGGTTTTTAAAGTGTTAATGTAGAACGCGATGTTAGAAGTCCGGTGCGAAATAATTTTTATATGCGAGATGCTAGAAGTGCTTGATGGAATAAATCCTCACAATCTCTGGCATCGCGCCCTTTTAACAGTACTACGAAGTAAGATCTTTCGCTTCCGCAAACTCGTACTTCGAGAATATAATCTTTCTTCCTGCTTGCTTTTTGAAAAAGCCTAGCTTCTTACCTAAGGCTCGCTAGCGCTAGAAATAAATGTTAGCTTATTAATCTTTATGGGTTGCTTCGCTAGTTAAGTACGGATTATTTAATCTTAGCATTTACATAGTAAGTAATCCTTTCATTAATAAAGTTTTAATTTTAGCTTTATTAAGTTGCTGTAATTAAAAGTTTAATCAGCAAAACAAAAAAATTATAACTTTAGCACCCCGCGATAGAAAGAACCATAAAATTTCTTCTATGAAATAGATCCGCTCCTTTAATAAAATTAAAAGACTATTAGTTAGCATAACCCCTTCATATGTGATCAAGCTAAGCAGAAATTGGTTAATTATAAAGGGTACTTCTGAATAGGATGTTTCAATCTTTCTGCTTGTTTAGTTGGTTCCTGCTTCGCTAAACACCTAGTGTAGAAACACCCGCTTGCTTAGCTCGCGCCTGCTTAGCTATAAAGCTATTGAAAAATATTACTTAGACCCCTTCTTTTTTTTAATTCGATCAGCAAGCTTCTTCTTAAAAGGAGAAGTAAAAAAAACACTTAAAAAAAAGATTACTTTGCTAAATAAAACCTATTTTACAGATTAATAATTTTTCTATTGGTTTTAATCTTTTGCTTCGCTTGTAACCTTTTAAAAACATCTTATCAGCGAAGCAGATTTATATTGCTCAGCGATATGAGTATTTGAATTTATAACGCAGTATCTAAACACTTTATTAGGTGAAACTTCGGTAAGAAACTTGCTAGAAAAGCAACCCCTTCTTTTTTTAGTTGGTGCAGAGGAAAGTAAACGAATATTTCTTTCTTTCGCTTCTTGCCTGCGGAGCTGGCTAAGCAAGGGGTAGTTAACTTTTAGCTGTTACACAAAATGTGCCATTTGCGCACTTAAATTATTACTTCGCTAGTGTTAAAAGCGCAATAAAAAGTAAGAAAAATAAGGGCCCTTAGCTTAATTGGTAGAGTGCCTGATTGTCGATTAGGATGGTTCCAGATCATACCTGGAAGGGCTCGATGAATCTTTTTTTTAACGGTCGCTTGCTAGCAAGCTTCTAAGCCGAAATAGTTTAATTGGTAAAACAGTTTCCTTGTAAGATACAGTTATTGGTTCGAGTCCAGTTTTTGGTATTTATAGCTATCTTCTTTTAGTCACACTGTATATGTATCTTGCCCTTTTTATTGCAAAGCTAGGCTTGCTAACATAGAGGAGGGGTGAAAGCTAATAAAAATCTAGCCTGCTTTCTATTTACGCCCCAAGTCACGCTAAAAGTAAGGTAAGCTAACCAACCCTAGCTCTCGCTTCCTGCTTGCGAAGCAAAGCAATCGCCCAGCTCCGCAGGCTAAAAAGTGGTTGCTAAGCTAGGCAAGGGCAGCAGGTACCTCTTACTTCATGTTTTGCTAGATCAAGAGAGAAATCTAAATAACTTTACTTTTAAATAAAGTGAGTTGTAGTTTAATTTGGGAAAACACCATTTTTTGGTAGTGGCTTATCCCAGTTCGAATCTGGGCAACTCAGTTAAGGGTAGGCATGCTACTAGATCACTGAGGGTTGATGGCGCTTGCTTCGCTAGCGATATTACATACTTTATAGGGATCAAAAGGACAGCACCTGTTTTAAATAAGATGGGATGACTGGCTGCCGCTACTCTACTTTTTTACTTAATTCCTATTAAATTAAATTAAAGTATAACCTTGCTTCTTAGTTCCCTTGTTTGCTCCGCTAGCATTAATCAGTGAAGCATAACCTCTCTTGCTAGCTGAAAGGACAGCTGAAAGGACTTTTAGCCTTTTTGAGAAAGCAATTCTATCGCTCCGCGCAAAAGAAGGAAAAATTAATTAAATTATTTTATGACTTCTTCTTTTCTAGGGCTACCTTCTATCTTATAAACTTGTTTAATATGCAAAAAGAGAACTAGGCTAATTAGCCTACGGTTTTAAAAGGGGCTAACAAAGGGCAGGATAAAGGTACCTATATAAAATAGTATCTTGTGAATTAGCAAGGGAAGTAAGAAGGCTAGCTTGCGCTTGCTTTAGGCTTAACTTAGAAAAAAAAGAAAAAGAGTATTCCTGGAGAAAGATAAGTAATAAGGGGCAGCAGTTAAACAGTAGGTATGCTTCTAAGGGCAGGTGCTCCGAATGGTAAAGGTGGTTCTCTGTAAAAGAATTTGTCGTAAAGACTAGGATAGGTTCGATTCCTGTACTGCTCATAACTCTTTTTTTACTATATAATAGTTTTGCTTCGCTTTAAATAGATTAAAGTTTTATTATTACCGTGGATTGTTTTATTAAAACTAAATATGGTTAGCTTATATTATAAAGCAATAGCCCAGCTCCGTGCTCCGCAGGCTAATAATGGGTAGCAGCTAAGCAGCAGGCAGTCTATTACTAACTAAAAGTTAGTATTATAATCGCTAGTGCTTTAAAACTTAAAGATAAGGATCTGTGGCAGAGCGGTTTAATGCACTCGTCTTGAAAACGAGCACTTCAAAAGAGTCGTGAGTTCAAATCTTACCAGATCCGTTTGATTTGTAGAAGCTGCTTTGCTTTTACTAGCGTAGCAAACCAAAAAGTGAGAAGAGGCTATAACTATGCTAAAAAAAAATAAAAAAAAAATAAAAAGTAGGCTTTATAATAATCGCTTGCTTAAAAGCGCATAATTATTAAACTTTAGTTATTGCGCTAGCTAATCGACAGTTACTTGCTTTGGTTTACTTTAGCGCTTGCTTAGTAGGCGAATTATACCTCTTACTTTAGATACATAAAAGTAGGACTAAGTTTTTTTTTAATCGCTTCGCTAAACACAATCACAAAAGCCGAGAGAGTATAAGGTAATAAGTGTCGCTTGTGTTAATATATGGCTAAATGCAAACAATAGGATGCTAGCAAGACCCCTTCCAAAAAAAAAAAGGAGCCCTACTTGTGCTAGAAAGCTGGCTTGTGCTAGAAGGTTACAGTTTAACTAAGTTAGACTATTTTAATGTTGCTTGGACCTTAAATGGAAGGTTTAACTAATGTTAGGAAGCAGAACTCGGGTGGTTGAGTGCCCCTCTTTTAAAGGGGAAGAAGTTGTTCGACTCAACTTGCTTTCATTTAAATAACTTAAAAGCCTAAAATACAAAAGTGTGATTTATACTCTTATATATCTAAGCGCTCTAGCGCAGGGAGTGCGAGTTATTTATTAAATTGTAATTGCTTAGTCGCACAAAAAGAAAATAGAAATAGAATTTAAGAAAATAAAAAGAAAAAGCCTAGAAAAGAATAAGGAATTGTATTATAAGAAATAAGGTAAAGTAGCTATACCTCGCATGCTTAAAAATCAAGGGAATGTATACGTAGCAAGATAGTGTACGTAGCTAAACTTAGCGCTGTAATTTGATTAAAAGTCAAGAAAGAGTTTGTGTCTTGGTTTGCTAGATAGATCTAAAACACAAGTGAACAGCTGTTTTCTTGCCTGCGGAGTTAAAAATAAGGCAGCATATTAACTTTAGCACATAAAAGGAACAGCAAACTACAATTAATCTTTAAGGCTTGGTTGGGTTACAATCGCTTGCTAAAAGTGGAAGGAATAGTATAGTTTGCGTCTTGCTCACTTGCGCTAACAAAGGTTTCTTATTAACGCTCCGCAAACTATAAACATCCCTTTTACTGCTATTAATAATTAAAATAATTAATTAATCCTCAACTACAAAAGGTAAAATCGCATCTAAAATTTATGCAATTATAGCTCTTAAACCAAGAATAATTATAGCTAGCGTAAAGTACCTTTTGTTGAACTGGTTAATAATGGCAGTATTAGGTGTACTGACTTAGTATTATAAACTGAATATAATAGAGCTCCGCGGCTCCGCATAAACTTTACATAGACAAAAAGGGTGTGACAGGTCCGCTAATTTATATATGTAGCCTAATATAATTATTAATAATAATACTTTATAGGTCTTTAGTGTAAAATGGTCATTCCGGTAACTAGTTTAACTAGAGTTTCCGGATACTGTTTAAACACCTCTTCTAATTAACCCAATAATGTTATAACTAATACCGCTAGCGCAATATAAAAAGTAGGCGAGGCAAAAAAAAAAGTGAGAAAGACTATATATAAAAATAGTGGTAGTACTCTTTACCTTAAAAGCCTTGATAAACATAAAATGGTCTACTTCAGAATTAATTAGTTAAGTATAATAAAAGCCTAGAATAAATTATAAATGCATAGAGTCATAGCGTAAATAGAAAACAGAATTTATCTACTTTCTTCTTAAAAGAGGAAATCTAAACTGAGTTCAGGAATCATAGTCTCCTTTTGGGAAAAAATGGTTAAGGAAATGGGTTGCAGAACAGGGTCTGTAAATGCAGGATAATACATATCGCGTAACGCAAAAAACCAAACAACAAAAATAAATAAAAATGCAAAATTTAATAATACTATCACCACTAGAACAGTTTGAAGTCATAAACTTAATATCTATAAATGCTCCTATAATAGGTTATCTTAATATAGCGTTAACAAATTTATCTCTATACACACTTATTGTTTTAAGTGTTTTAATAGGATTCCATGTTTTAGGCAATAATGATGTAAAATTAATTCCATCTAAGTGATCAATTGCTCTTGAAACTACTTATGCAAGCATATTATCTATAGTTAGAGAACAGATAGGGAGCCATAGTGAAGAATACTTTCCTTTGGTTTATTCTGTATTTTTTTTTATAATAATTGCTAATTTAACAGGGAATGTTCCTTATAACTTTACAATAGGAACTTCTATTATTGTTTCTTTAGGGTTGAGTATAACAGTTTTTATAGCTGTTACTTTAATAGGGATAACAAAACATAAATTTACCTTTTTTTCTTTTTTCATACCCGCTGGAACACCAATATTTTTAACACCTGTTTTAACTTTAATTGAATTAGTAAGTTATTTTGCTAGAGCATTCTCATTAGGTGTACGTTTATTAGCTAATTTATGTGCAGGACATGCTTTATTAAAAATATTATCTACTTTTTTAGCTCAAATGTTTACAAGTAGTATAATTGTAGCCTTGTTTGCTTTAATACCCTTTGTAATATTTATTGCAATAATAGGTCTAGAATTAGCAGTTTCAGTTATTCAGGCTTATGTATTTAGTTTGCTACTATGTAGTTATTTAAAAGATGCTATATGGTTGCATTAAACGATCGTCCTACAACCCCTTAACTAGTAGGAGTTTCAGATCTCCAGTTATTCATTGTGTGAACAAAGTATTATTATTATAATTAACTAATAAGAAGGGTTTAGGGGCCATGCGAGGGTTTTTTTTAAGGTGTATCTTTTTTAAGGTTACAATAACATAAAAGTACGCTATACTTAAAAAAATTGTCTAGTAATAAGGTTTTATAACTTTTTAGTTATACTAAGTTTTGCCAGTTTACTGTAATAAAGAGTATGATATTTTTAGGCTAAAAAAAAAACATAAAAATATGTCTTTTTTAACTTTATTACTGCTTTAGTTTTATTATCTTGCGCTAGCGACAAAGGTTAAACTATTTAATTAAGTGATTATTTAGTTTTGGCGAAAGGGATATTAAGGTTTACGGCTAGTTTGAGTTAGCGTGATTTCAGCTCCGTGCAATAAAAAGACTAGTTGTCATTTTTAGTGAGTCGTTTGCGTATCCTTTTAATCACATAAGTGTTACCCACTGATTTATTCTTATTTGTTATGAATAAAAACCTAAATACAAATAATAATACATTGGATCCTATTTTAGTTAGCTTGACCCCTCTAGCCTATACAATAGATGGAGATGATACAACTAGGGATTTAAATAATTAGAATCTAATATTAAATCGCTTAAATAATGACTTAAATTCGCTAAGTGATTATGCTAGGGAGAAACAAGTCAGAATCAGGTCTCTCTTTAATAAAGGTCATAGAGGCAACTTTAATAAGTAATTTAGAAGTATTTCGAGCAGATAGTTCTCAGCAGAAGGAACCAGTTCTCCATAGTGACAATTGGGGCTATGGCAGAGATAAGATATTTATGCAAAAATGGGAGCCCTATAAAGGTAGTGTTGCTAATAGCGATACAGTAGGACCACTAGGGTCTTTCGCTGTATCTTGGCCACTATCGTGACCTAAGCGTGTGGAGGTTTATCAAGACTCTGATATAGATAAGATAATCACTAAAATTTTAAGTGCTAATGATTTAATCCTATTAATAGTAGTGGGGTAAATTCTATAATTAATAAAATAAATCCTTTAATTGCTTGATTCTAAAATGAATATTCAAAAGATAACTCTTTTATAAGAGAAGAAGGAATGAGTAATAAGCTCATAACTCTTCAAGATGATAAACTTATTATTAATTTAAAGGAACTTAGTCCCATGGAATCTGATTGTATTAGAGAAAACAAAGATAGGTTAGCATTATCTGGGTATATTCTATCAATGGGGCTGGGGTGAGGTTTAGTATATAGAACAGTATTATTTACTTATGGTCGTGTTTTGGATCATGTAGCTTTTAATTCTGATTTTAAAAACTTAAGCCCTGGGCTTTAAAAAGTATATATAAAAACTCTTAGTAATAATAAGGCTATCTTTAGAAATTCGGGAGGTACAATAATATCAGTTTCAATCTATGTGATTCTTTCAATTATAAAACAAAATCACCCTTTTTCAATGAAAATAGGAATATTATCAACAACTCCTTCTTGCGGAGCAGCTGCTCCGCAAGAAAGTGTTTCTCTTTTTTTTTAGTTTGAGAAAATAAAGTAACTAAAAGAATAAAATCTATCTTGTCAACCCTTTTAGTACCCTTACTAACTTTTGCTGTTTTATATCATGTATCTGACGATACAGTTAAAGTAATCAAAATAATTGCAATATTGGCTAATAGTTTATTAGTTTACTATTATTTACATCTGACTATTATTTTAGTTAGAAATTTATATAATGACAAAAATCCTACTGATCCCAAAGCTCCGCAGGATGTACAAGATCCGGAGAAAAAGGAACAAGTTCAGCTGCCTAGCTCTGCAGGCAAGAAAGAGTCACAAGGGAGATATTTTAAATTACCAATCTTTCTACCTTCTAGTCTCAAAAAACGGATTATATACTTACACAATATAGATAATTTACTATTGTCTAAAATGTTTATTGAACTATACTTGACAAGTGCTAAATATATGTTCTTTTTATTACTCATTTTAATCTCAGCTATACTATTTGCAGATATGTACTCTGCAAGCGCCTATAATTAAGGCTAGACTAAGGTATCTAATCCCCTTTTTTGCTTTGCATCGGATAAAAACACGTCTTTACCTTGTAGAACTGTTTCTTGCGCTAGCGACAAAGGGTTGCTTCGCTAGGATATGCTTCGCTAATCTAACATAGCAATTGCTACGCTAAATTAAAAAAAAATTACACTACTAACCCCTTCGTCTCTTAATCGGCGCCAGTTAATATGCTCTGTGTGTAGTTTATATGTACTATGTGGCAAATTTTTAGTTAGGTCTAGAGTCTCCAGTGTTTTAACTAAAGCCCACATTGTGCAAAGTTTAACTTTATGACTAATTAAGGCTATTTAGTTCATAGGAAATCTATAAAGTTAATGAAGCGGATCTTCTTAAGTTAGCACCCTAATCAACTTTTTCTTTTTTTTTAGGATAACTTTTCCATTAATACAGCAAGCAAACTTTTAAATATAATTAAAAAATAGTACTAGTTTTAGGCGTTAGCTTTCTTCGTCTTACTTCGTTAGTAACTAACCCTTTTTATTACTTTAGCTTTAGGCTAAAATAGAGCGAAGTCAAATATATATTTGATAAGCTTCGCATCAAAATAAATTAAAATATAATATCTAAACTTATTGTTTCTTATGACTTTCATAAATATATCCTTTATCTATCTGTAAGTATAGCTATACTTCGAAACGAGTTTGTTTGTATAGCTATGCTTAACTACACCTTTATCCTGTACGCTAGACGCTAGCAAAGCAACCCTTCTTAAAAAAGCAGTAGTTTATAAAAACCAATGGTTGCTTAGCTTAAATATCTCGCTTGCACCTATAAAGGTACAAGAGCTAAAATTTTATAAGGTGAGTCTTAAGGGCTTGCTTTGCTAGCGTATATCCTTGTTGAGCAGGTGCTAATAGTGTAAGCTTACTTCACTGTCAAGCGATATGCTTATATAAATTAATATCTTATGAACTTAGTAAAGGTTATAAATTTATATCGCTTGCTCCTAAAACAGATAGATAAAAAGACGAACAGAAGAAGGGGATATTGAAATATTACCAATAGTGCCTTTGATTAGCTTAATGTATTTGCCCTAGGTAGCTCTCTTTTCTTATTTGTTGCTCACAAGCCTACTTTAGCTTTTTTATAAAATTAGGCTAGAGGGGGATGGTGTGCACCTCGCTTGCGAAAAAAAAGTAATAATAATAAGTATAGAAAGGACTTGCTTATGAAAAGCGAGTATTTACTTACTCTGCCTAATTAATATTTTTAAGGAAACCACAGGTACGTATATTAAAAATAAAAAGCAAAGCCTCCTTTTTTTAACACTCCGTTGACTTAGCAGGCTAATGCCTCGCTCCGCGCCACCTAAATACCAAGCAAATACAATTTATTTTAGATTTAGAAAAAATATCTCGCCCAGTTCCGCAGGCGGGAAAGGTCTTATTTATTGTTTCGCTTGTAATTTAGTAAACTTTGACTTACCTATAAAACATGTAAGCGAAAGGACCACCCTGCTCCGCGCTCCGCAGGCTCCGCAGGCAAGTAACTTTGTACTTTGTACTTTGTAAGTTAAGGATTGCTTGCTAGCTTGCTTGCTTCGCTAGCCTGCCACTCAAGTTATTACTAAATAAGGCGAGTAAGTGTGGTGTAAAAACGTTGTTAAGATAATTGGATTGCTTACGCAATTGTAGTAGTGACTAATCAAATAAGTTTCAGCTTAAAATGTTAAAATTAAATTTAGCTTTTTTTTTATTTTTTAAAATAACAATATTTGTTTGCATAGCAGCATTATCAATTCGGGAAGGTTCTTTTTTAGCTTTCGTATATAATGATAGCCCTGAGCCTTGAGCAATCGGATTTCAAGATGGTGTGTCTCCTGGATATACAGGGATAGTAGAATTACATGATAATATTTTCTTCTATTTAGTAGTTATAGCAATTTTAGTCTTTTGAATGTTAGGTTCTACTATATATTATTTTAATTATGATAAAACAAAAATAACTCATAAATATCTAGTTCATGGAACTTTAATTGAAATTTTATGAACAATATTTCCTGCTATAGTGTTATTAGCTATAGCTATACCTAGTTTTAGATTACTTTATATTTTAGATGAAGTGACTTTACCTACAATTACTGTTAAAGTTACGGCTCATCAGTGGTATTGAAGCTATGAATATTCAGATTATGAAACAGAATCAGGTGATCCTATTGAGTTCGATAGCTATATGTTGCCTGCTTATTGATCTAGGAAATCAATTACCTGGGCCCAACTGTCAAACTCCGAGGACACCCTAAAAATCGTAGTACCAAGCCGTAGTCGAAAGGCTATGAGTGGCTGAACTAATTACTCAGGTATGGTAACAAGCTATGATATGATTGAAAATGAAGTGGGTTATTGCGGATCTAAATCCAGCGCTATTGCACTGGTAAAAGAGCAACGAGTGGACGATAGTTACAGTTTTCCAATAGAACTGTTAAGGTACACTCTAATGGGCAACGAAAGTTGTTATCAAACTGAAAACCTTTCTAACCAAAATAATGCCTCTAGCCCGAAGGGAGAAAATGTAAAGAGTCGCTTGCGTAAAAAGTTAAATAAACTAGATCCATGATTTTTAACAGGATTTGTTGATGCTGAAGGATATTTTAGTATTGATTTATTTAAAGACTCTAAAGCTAAATTTAAGTATACCCCTAAATTAATTTTTGGAATTAACTTACATGTTAAAGATTTACCTATTCTTCTAAGTTTTAAGGATACATTAGGAGTGGGGACTGTTAGTACAAAAGGAAAAGTAACTCGTTATACAGTAAAAACATTTAAAGATCTTGCAGTAATTGTTAACCATTTTAAACTATATCCTCTTGTTTCTAGCAAATATTTTGTGTATCATTATTGATTACAAGCTTATAATATAATGGCAACAAAAGAACATTTTAATTATCAAGGTATGACAAAATTGGCAACATTAAAAAATTTAATTAATTTCGGATTATCTTATAGTTTGAAAGAAGCTTTTCCTGATTTGAATCTTTCTTTAATTGAGACTATGTCTTACAACTTTAGGGGTATTCCTCATGGAATGTGAGTTGCAGGGTTTACCAGTGGAGAAGGTTCTTTTTATACTAAGATGACTCAGTATAAAGATACATTTTACACAGGATGTATTTTTAAAATAACTCTTCACCCTAAAGATACTGCTCTTTTAGAAGGTTTATACGAATTTTTTTTTAATTACTTTCCAAATATTTCTTTCAACAACTCCCGAACAAATAAAGGAATTGGTTTTTCAAAACAAACTGTAAGTTTAACTATTTCAAATATTCAGGATATAGGTAATATTGTAATTCCTTTTTTTGATTTATATCCTGTCTTAGGGGTAAAGAAAATGGATTATAATGATTTTAAAATTATTTATAATATTATTTTATCAAAAGATCATTTAAGTCCTAAGGGTTTGGCCCAAATCCAACAAATTAGAAATAATATGAATGACAAACGAACAGTGTTTTAACTTTGGGTTTTACATCTCCCGCTTTTTTAAGAGAGACTAATTTTGTATGATAAATTCAGTTAGCCGTGGAATCAGACCTTGAAATAGGACAAATAAGACTATTAGAAGTAGATAATCCTATTGTTCTGCCTGAAAATACCCACGTTAGATTTATAGTTACAAGTACTGATGTTTTACATGATTTTGCAATACCTGCTGCAGGTGTAAAAATTGATGCTACTCCAGGACGATTGAACCAATCTTCTTTCTTTTCTGAAAGAGAAGGGGAATTATTTGGACAATGCTCTGAATTGTGTGGAGCTTATCATGGATATATGCCTATCCAAATAGAAGTAAGTCCTATTGAAGATTATTTAAGTTGAATTTCTTCTTTAGCTTTAGTAACTATTACTTTACAGAAAAATAGTAAAAAAGTTGCTTAAATAAAACTAATAGTAATCACTTAAGTATGAACCCCGTTTTAATGTGCGGAGCTAAAGCAATCCTTAAAAATGAGAATAATTTATATTCCAAAAATTTCCATACGAATGCTAGTTTATACGTTGATAAAGATAATAAGTATAATGTGGATTATCTCGCTCCGCGCTAAAGTCAAATAGTTCTAACAATGATATAAAATTGGATGAGGAAAATATCGCTTGCGGAATAGAGATGAACGAGAGTTTATCAGAGTTTAAAGACCAAATTTCAAAAGAGGAAGTTTCTGAAGAAATAGATGATATAAGTAATTATATGAAAAATAATAAAAATATTAGTTCAAGTTTTGATGAAGCGTTTCCTAATTTTGTTAGAGAATCTGGTTTAACTGGTTGATGATAATGTAAAAGAGGATAGTGTTTCTATAGTGTTCAAAGAACTAAAGGAGGCATTAGATAAGTGTAAATCACTTGGTTTTTTTTGTAAACAAACAAAGTTGTTTAGAACATATAAAAATAAGTGGTATTGTTGATAAGGTAATATCAGAGAATAATTCAGAAGAAGTAAAGAAAAAAGTTGAGGGTTTAGTATTCGATCAGTTAAATAAAATAGGTGATATAGAGATATATCAGAATAGTCAGTTACTTAGAGATAAAATAGGTGGCGCGGAGCGAGAAATATAAATGTAAATTATTTAACAGTAGGTTCGAGTTTGGTTGCTTATGGATTATTATTAAAAGGTTATAATAAATATGTTTATCATAGACCAATACCTGTCCATTTTACTGCTGAGGATATAGCAGTTGTTCGTATGGTTAGATCAGTAGGTAGAGTTTGATTTGCTGGTTTACTGCGCTGTTATGGGGTTTAAATAGCGTAAGACAAGGTAATAGTTTAGTAGATGTAGAGATTGTGTTAAATAATAATGAAAATAGCCCTATCTTTTTATTTTTACTTAAAAATTTAAGGGGGGTAAGGGTAAGAATGCTTATATTTTTAATATTAATAGTAATATTGTTGTTTTTAAGCAATGATATGGAGTAAATTTAATATATTTTATAAATTTTAATTATAGAAGTATTTATGCTTAGCAAGCGAGCGCTTGCCAACTCCGTAGGCTAGCGAGAGATATATTTATTAATTTATCTCGCTTGCGCCATAATACCTATTGTTATTAATGTAATAATTTTATTATTATTTGTTTTAATTGAAAGTAAAGGTTCTATTACTATCCCTATCCTTGAAAATTATAAAATATATAACAAATTTCTCGGTTATTTAACTAAAGTTCTCGAAAAAAATAAAGAACTTTTAAGTTCTTACAGAGGTAGAAATATAGCGGAGATTTATTTTTATGTAATTCTGTTATTTTTCGTTTTAATCTTTTTTAGTTAATTCCTCGCTTAATAAGCCAGCGATATATAAATTAAATGAAAAAATTTGTTATTCTTCTGATTATCTTTTATTACTAGCATTTTTTATGCTAACCTATATAATATGCAGCGAGCGCTTGCCAACTCCGTAGGCTAGCGAGAGAATTTCAATTACATCGTTCTCGTTCCGCAGGCAAATTAAACTTTTTTCCTATTTACGTTTTTTTTTAATTATATAGGCAGTATAAACATGTCATGTCCTGTTCTCAATATGAGTCCATCTAATGAGGTTATTGGAACTCGTGTGATCATAATTTTATAGGCTATAATAAAATTATAGTAATATTCAATGTAACCAAAGTAGTGATAGTATAAAAAAGGGAATAATTAGGATAATCCCCTATAAATAAAGACTAGCTAGCTGTTACTGTAATTAAGAGGTTAAATCAGTAATTCTAAATCCTTTTACAAAAAAGTTAAGGTTTTGTTTCGCTAAATCTAAGGTTGCTGTGTTAGAAGATGTAATCTTTATTTATATTTATTTTTCTTTAATTAGATAAAAGGATTAATTTTACATAAGTCTAAATAAAGTACAAAAGAGTAGACTTTAGTGCTTGGTTCGCTAGCGATACTACTTAAAGTCTAATTTAGGTTATGGTCTGATACGTGCCTATATTAATTTAATTTGTATTAGGAATTAGTATGTCGAGATAGCGATACACCTTTTCTTTAATAGGATTAATATATCAAATATGCGCTCGCTAGTGCTAGATACAATCAATAATAATACAATGAGAACGAATTTTAATTCAATTATATTAGGTTTTAAAAAAGGGTATAATATTGAAACTTTGCCTTCTAATGTACGATTATTTTTAGAAAAACCTATAATAAGAATATTACGTGTAATAGGAGGTGTATGTGTATTAATATATTTATGTAATAAAAATGGATTGATTTCATACAATATACCTTATTATTTAAATATAATTATAATAATATTAGCTTTAATTCAATTAATTCAAATTGTAGGAATAAGTATTATAAAAATAGTATTTGGTTTAAATAAACTAATAAAACATAGAAAAGAATTTGAAGTTAGAAATTCTCCTTTAAATCGATTAGCTAGTCTAACTTCTAATTTAGTCTATTGTTGGAAAGTAGGTTGTCAAGTGGGTTCATCAGGTGTAGGTTTATTAGGTGCATCTGTTTTGATTGATGGTCTTTTAGCTTCAGCTGGACAAGAAAAAATTTTTGAACCTATGATGAGTAAAGGTATAAATGCTTTAGTAGGGGGTAGACAAGCTAAGGATGTTTATTCTGAAATAGCTAACAAAGTTAAACTATTAGAGACTGAATCTGCAAAACATGAATTATTAGTTAAAGATTTAGAATCAAGTAAAAATTCTATAGATGAATTAGTAAAAAATAAATTTTTTAGTGCGGAGGATGGTAAAGTTTTAAAAGATGGTTTAGATGAGTTGAAAAACACTGATCGAGCTAAACTACAAGAAAGAGCCACTTCTTTAAAAAGCGAATGAGAAACAGTATTTGAAAAAAGATTTGGTAAAAAGTAAGGTATCTTTTATAGAGGATGCCTAAGCATAAAAACTATAAATCAAAAATTGCACTTGCTCCGCATGGAATAAAGTAATGTTTTAGAATAATTAGTCTGGTAGGTAATTATCTATCATGCTTGAATTTTATTATGAAATAACCCCTTGTTCCAATAACAGAACCGCGAATACAATATAAGTATCGATTGATACTAATATTTTATTTTTGATTATTAATTAATTAAAATAAATAGTATTAAATTATATTTTTATCTTGTCAATAGGCTATATACTCTATACTCTAGTTAAGCAAACCCTTTAAACCATTTGTGTGTCGCTCTCTCTTGAGATGTGTACCTCCTCTTCATGAATAAATCAAAATAAAAACCTTAGATATTAATATCTAAGGTTTTTATTAAGTGTAAGAGAAAAATAGGCTTCGCTCCGCTAGGGTGATCTCACTAGTGTAAGTAATTAAGTCTTTCATATTGAGAGTTGTTAGGGTTATTTATTATGTCTATTTGGTCTTTAAGCTCGAAAGTCAAAATAAGTAGTATCTATTCATCTGCCTTCTTTCTCTTTTTTTACGTTTGGTATTAGAATTATATTTTAAAATAGCTTCTTTTTTATTTAAATTTACAGTTGCTAAATCAAAACTTTTAAAAGTTTCAATTTTCAATGCTTTAATATTTAAATTAGATAAATACATTTCTTTAAAGTCGTTAATTGTTAAAGATTTTTTCATAGCTCCTCTTATTATAGTTTGATTACGCGCCTGCGGAGCCTGTGGAGTAGTAACTAAACAATAAGTTTTATTGCTCATAAAATAGGCATATTAATATACGATTTTAATACCTAAGCTAAAGATAATCAGGTATATCATAACTGTCAGTATAAAAACAATACCGCCTGCTTTCAGAATATTTAATTTAATTTTTTGTATAAAAATTCTTGCATAGCTATTAACCATAGCACTAGTGGCAATACTCGCATCTTTGAATGTTCCTGAGGATTTTTTTAAGTCATCTTTGAGTGTGTCAAAACTTTCATCTTCTTGTTATTTATTAGAAAAGTTTGTAGGCTCTAATAATATGTTCAAAGCATATTTAAGCCTGGAGGATAAGTAATTAAGAATAGATCATTAGTCTTATGATATTTCACTAATCTTGTACTGGAGACCATATCTCTTTCTTTTTGATTAACTATTTTAGTTAAAGGTTTTAAAAACCCTATCTTCCTATTAAATTATTTAAATAACTTTTACTTTTTTCTGTGGACTCTTTTTTTTTTTTTCATTTGTAGGTGGTTTCTTATGCGCTCTTTAATGTTATTCTACCTTAAATATACCTTTCCCCTATGGAAAAAATCTGAGTATATGTTTTTTTTTAGAAGAATTTTCTCTCTACTCAGCACTTAAAATATTACACTTTTTCTTTATCTTTGTTTGACGGCGTCTAGCGAAGGCCTGCGTCTTTGGACTCCTAGCTTGACTAGGTATAGTGAAGGTCTAGCTAAGAGCCTGTAAAGCTAATTGAAATCTTTTTTTATAAATAATCGCTAGCGCCAAAGGTAAAGTATATTTATAAGTCCCGCTGTTGTTTAGGAGCTTCACTAGTTTGTAATGTTTTAGTATATCTTAATATGTATAATAGTTATTCAATATTACTCTGACTAAATTTAAGTTGTATATGTTGGTACTTTTGAAGTATCGACGATTCTAATCACTATATTTCCAACAAATGTTGTGTATAAAGCAGTGATGCTCATTTTATACTGTAATTAAAAGGTTAAGTCAGTAGTTCTATAAGTTTATAATCGTTAACTTTCCTTGTTTAAACAAGGTTTTAGAATTTCGATCGTCCTATCTGGTCCAGATTGAAAATCACCTTTTCTTATCTAATATTACCTTAGTTATGTACATCATAAACTAGTTAATCTTAAGTTTAGTTAGCTTATGTAGTAACGTAAAAGGTTAAAAAATTAAAAATAACAAAAGTATAAAATAAAAATGGCTAAATTTATTACTAGATATTTCTCAGGTACCGTACCGCGTATCCAGCGTGTCGGTTTAAATAGCAAAAGTATTCCTTTTTGGAATAATTATAAGGATATTAAAATTATTGCTTCTTTATCTAAGTCAGTATTAGAACTCAAAAATAAAAAATCTAGTATGGTTAATAAAGAAGTCCAATATATAGCTTCGACTGTTTTAATTTGAAATGATTTTAATATTGAACTTATATTAAATAATTTAATAAGATCTGGTATAGCTATGCCGCATATTGATATAATAAAAATAAGTTTCAATAAATTAATTTTGGAGGAAAGAATTACTCTCTTTAAAAAAGAATATAAATTTAATGAAATTCATTTTATTGAGGATGTGGAGATGAGTGAAACAAATATAACATCGACGTATACTCCATTTGATAAATCAGTTGAATCATCGTCAGTATCTCCGTCATCGATGTCGGATAAGGTAGAGAAATCTTCAACAGTAGCTTGAAATGATAAAATTTATACAGCTAAAATCAATTTGCATGAAATTAATATATATCATTTCTTTAAAAATTTAAATAATTATGTAAATAAATTTAAAGGTAATTATGAATTTGATGAAACATTAATTAAAGATAAACCCGCTAAAGATCGAATGAATCTTTTAAATAATTATACTGATTATAAATATTCTGATATGATTTTACCTAGTCCTATTTATGTTTTTGAAGGTATCTCTTGAAATAATATAGTACTTCTATTTAAGTTAAATGGGTTTGAATTAAATGGTGGTACTATCTCTAGAAGACATAGATTAAATATAAACCAATATAGACTATCATTATTTTTAGGACATAGTGATCTATTATCTAGTAGAGATGCTTTTTATAATTCTTATAAGGATACAATTTTCAATAATAAAAAGATTAGTAAATTAATTCATTCTTCTGATAATAATTTGAATTTGGCTTTAGATTTATTGAGTGAGGATAAATTTTTAATTAAGATCATGGCTTCTAATCCAATTATACCTCTATACTTTTTAAATAATTTACTAATAAGTGTTAATCTATATAAAAACAAATTAATAGATTATATAGAAAACCTAGAAAAACTTAGATGTAAATATATAAATAATATAAATAGTTTAGAAAATGATTTGTTAGAGTCGCTTGCGCACATAGATGTTAATAATATATCTTATATTAAGAATTCAGGGGTTGGACTGCTAAGTAGTTCAAATCGAGACAATCTGAATATAGAGAAAATTACTACTCATCTTAATATTAAAAATTTTAATGAGAAAGATCAAAATTTAATTCAATCAGCTAAAAATTTCAATTCAGAAATTTTTAAATTTAAATCTAAATTAGAAGAAGTGGAATTAACACTTAATTGTATTAAAAACAGGTTGGTAGATATTAATTTATTTTTAACAGATTTACCTGATAATATAGAGAACTTCAGTATATTAGTTAAGGATAAAGAGAGTAGTTTATATAAATTAAATAGTATATTAGGTGATGTGAAAATTAGAATTAAAAGAGCTATAGATTTAATATCTGGTGAGATCTTTTAATCAATTCCTAGTCCCTCTAATAATAATAAAGAGTAGGCAAAGTAGGTGTAGAAACTCACGCTTATTCACATAAGAAAAATGCTAATTCTATTAGATCTTATTCTATTCTAGTTTTCTTCATAAGGGACAAAGTTTAGGTAAACTCTCTTATTTAAAATAGACAATTTTCTTTTTCTCTAATGGTCGAGTAGATTGTGATAGTTTAACTATGGATGAAGTTATTAATAATATTTAACATAGTCAAGCAAGATATAGCAAGGTCAATAATGAATAGAATAATACCACAAATCAACACTTATCTATAGTTGACAGTGGATCTTCTTCGACAAAAGAAAATAAAAATTCCAATTCTCTCGCACACCAGTTAGCGCTTCTCAAGGGCTTCGCCAGGTAAAAGATTCTTTTCTTTAGGTCAAATTCATTAGGATATTGTTAGATAATCCACATTAAGCAAGCACTCAACTAAAAATAGAACAGTTTTTATTAGATCAATCTAAAATAATATTAGAAGAAATTTTAAATAAAGCTAAAGACATTAACTATACTAAACTGGCTACTTATCTACAGTTTTTAGATATATTTAAAGGTAAAGTATCTTTTACTTAGTCATTACTTAACCAAATAAGAGTAGTAGATATATTACCTGTTAAAAAGCAAAAAGTTAATTCTTCCGGCTATTCCTGAATAGTCATAGATCCTAAATATTACAATTATTAATGAATTGAGTTAGTGAAAAATTGTTCTAATTCTATAATAGTTAATTTATTATTAGGTAGAATGTTAAGAATTATTTGTAATAACTCTTTATCTCGCTTGCGCCATAATAATACTCTTTATACAATTAACGCTATAGATATTGGAGATTATTTTATTAATCAGTATTTGTATAATATGTGTTCTAGTACTCAGACCTCCGAGAGGTAGTCTTTAATAACTTTAGCGTAAGCAACCCCTACTTCGGCTGTTAGAGATAGCAAATCAGGATTAGCGCTAGTAACTGAGGGTGTAATTAAGAATAATAAAAGCAGTGAATTAAACTCATAATTTTTTTTTTAGTATGTGAAAAACGGATAATATTAAACTGGTAGAAGAGTATACAGATAATCAATAAATATTCCTTATTGGACCTACTTTACTTAATATTCTTATGGCTTTAGAGCGACTAGTTATTATATTATAGAATACGTCTAATGGCAATTAAAAAAAAAAATAAATCAACAGCAAATTTTAGCCTTAGGGTCTATTTTACTAATATATAACAAATTTATTGGTTATTTAACTAAAGTTCTCGAAAAAAATAAAGAACTTTTAAGTTCTTACAGAGGTAGAAATATAGCGGAGATTATTTTTATGTAATTCTATTATTTTTCTTTTTTTGTTAATAATTTTGATAAAATTTGCGATGTATACAGCGCTACACGGAAAAGTTAGTAAATCATTTTACCCCTTATCCTTTCTTAGAATAAGGTATAAGTAAGGGTAGTTAGATGTAGCACAAGCAGGTTGACTAGTTTAGCGAAAGCGATGGCGCCTGCTTCGCTAGCGATAATGAGCAGACAGGTGATTTAAATATTTTACCTTTTACCAGATTGCGCAAGCGAGATCTATGCTAACTTTAGCTAACCTATGTCAATCTTTGCTAACCTATGTTAACCTTAGACTTCATGCTTTTTAGATTAGTTTAAACGTATACTACGCTTACTCAAGTAACTAATTAATTTATAGCGCTTATGTTACATCTTATAGGTAACATAACCTAAATATACTAAAGGAACGATGTTTACGAAAACTTCCAAAATATCATAGGTTTAAAAAGAAAGCTTCGTATGCTTATTTATTCTTGTTTAATTGCACAAGCGAGGACCTATTCCTATTATTTTAGTTTGCTCTTTTGTAAACTTTCCTTTTTTAGGAAAAGCTAGTTTCTATCCTTAAAATAATATTAACCCCCTGATGTTCACACCTCAGTATTCGTTTTCTTAAACCATAAGTAAGGTTTAAATATGTGCAATGTTAATTTTAATTAGCGTTTTAATGTTAAGTTGTATTTAACTAGCTTGCGTTATAAGGTATAACCTTCTATAAGTTAAGAGTAAAAAAAGATAGAATAGAGTTTAAATTTATAATATTGAGTATTACATTAAGGGATTAAGCTAAATCGGATTACGTAGGTCATAATAAATTATTATATATAGTAATACAACCCCCTTTTTAAAATAGAATGTCTAACTGTTTACTGGCCTTAATACTTTAAAGCTTAAAATCCTTCACTTGCTTCGCTATATATTTATAATATATAAGTATAAGTATAAGTATAAGTATAGACCAGATACAATTTTTATTATTATTCTAATTATTTTTTTTTAGGCATCTGTGATACTGCTTTCTATTTTTGGTTAAACATTTGTAAGTTAATTAAATTTTAGTATTTAGAGCGTTAAAGCAACCAAGTTTTAACTGCATTTTGCTAAAACTGAAGTAGTCTTAAGGGCAAGGTTTTGCAGCTGTTCTAAAAGAATTTTAACCTCACTAGTAGTTAGTGGCAGTTTATAAACCCTTCTCCTCAAAATGAGGGAATCCTTTATAGTCGTACACTGATTTTAGAATGTTTTCTATTAGTAGCTTGTTAGTTGCAAAACATGTATACTTATATAAAAATTTAATATTATTAGCCTGATTGACTAAATTACTAATTTTTTGAATACATTTTTACATTAGATAAAACTATAAGAAAGGTTTTATTTAGGAAAGGTTTTTAATATAATTATTTTTTCGCTTGCGCTCCGCAGGCAAGAAAATGAATTGTTTTATTTTACTACTCAACTACTGCAATGTATTATTGCTATTAATAAACTATAAGTATATAAATTAGGACTTGCTTAAAAATCGATAAAAGTATCGATGGCAATATAGATTTAACATCATAGGAATTTAAAGGAGTTATTAAGGATAAATAGCAAATTTATTAAAAAGGAAGTTTATTTCTTAAAGCAATAATATTTTAATTAGTTATTGCAATCCTAGGTAAAAACCTTTATTTATACTTCCCGAAGTAAATCATTTCAGTAAGGAAAGGAAAGGAAATCAACCGAGACTCCGAAAGTAATGGCGAGTGAAATCGGATTAGCATAAAAGTATTTAAGTAATTACTGTAAATTACAGATTCTTATTGCGCTAGCTCAGCAAGCGAGCGCGAAGCGAGAATAATTTTAATATCTTTTGAATAAAATTTTAAAATTTAACTGAGTTAGTCAAATTAAAAAAATTCTAAAAAAGGTGTAAGTCCTGTAGAAAACTGTAACCAGATATTTAATTGGTCAGTGTTAAGATATTATTGTTATTATACTTTTTTAGTACATCGAGAGTAAACTTGATGGAAGAAAGGGGAACCATCCTCTAATGCTAAGTAAAATAAATTTAGCGATAGCGAATAGTACTGTGAAGGAAATTTGAAATATCACGTAAAAATTACGAGTGAAATAGAATTGAATTAGTAACTCTATAAGCATTCAGAGGCTTTTGTTGTAAAAGCTAATGGAGTACCTTTTGCATAATGGGTCAGCAAGTTAATATAAGTAGCAAGGTTTAAAGCCCTAGCGAAAGCGACTACACTGTTTTGTAATAATTAAAAAAAGTTAGTTAGTACTATAAATCAGCATAAACCCTTCCTTTTTACTAGAACTAGAAACTAGAACTAGAAAATTAAGTGGTACTATATGCTTTTTAAAGTAGAATAAGACCTATAAGTAAAAATTATAGTTTATTGTTTTTTATAGACGGTGGTGGATGAGTTACTTGTATTAGACCCGAAGCCAGGTGAGCTTACCATGCTCAGATTATAATAGATCGAACGGTTGTCTGTTGCAGAAGGCTCCGAAGAAGTATGGTAAGGGGTGAAATGCTAATCTAACCTGGATAGCTGGTTTTATACGAAAACCTTCTTAGAGGATAGTCTAATATAGATTTATGGAGGTACAATACGGGCCATTCCAAACAAGTTTAGTGAAGTTGCAGCCCTTCTTGCGAAGTTAAGCAAGCAAACTAAAGGATGTTTAGGTTGAGGGGATGTGAAAGTCTTACCTTTGGAATTGAGATTCGGAATTACATAAATTGATTTTAGATATTCAGACTACTCATGATAAGGTGGGTAGTCAAGACGAAAACAGTCGAGAACACTAATTAAGGTCCCAAAAGAATATTTAAGTGAAATTGAGGCCGTGATTTATGAATACAGCTGTGAAATGTGCTCGGTAGTGGCAATTTTTTAAAGAGTGTGTAACAACTCAGCAGTCCATGTAATTAATTTACAAAGTTATTTGTGCGCCGTAAATTTACGGGTCTTAAAATATTTACCGATATAGTGTTGATTTGTTAGGAAAATGCTTTTGCTTGCTTCGCACAGACACCCTGAAAAAGTGAGCAAGTGACTAATTAATAAATTTAGGTAGTATAACATTCAGAAAAGGTTGAAATAAAGTGTTTCATTTTATGGACTATCTGAAGAGAGAATGCTGACATGAGTAACGTAAAAAGAAGTTTATAATACTTCTCGCCGAATACGAAAGGGATTTCAAGCTATATTAAATAACTTGGAAATTAAACGGCCTCTAAGGGTATAAGACCAAAGTCTTACTTGATGAGTTAATTTAGATTTCTATCATCTTTTGTCTGTAATAAAACAAAAGGATCAGGAAAAAGAATCTATTACTCTGAGAGGGTTTAACTTCATAGCCTAAAAAACTAAGGTATAACTCTCTCTTTTTTTTAAAGCTTTAGCTTGTAGCTTCGCTATAAATAGATCTCTAAAAAGAGAAAACCGTACCCTAAACCGACAAAGGTTCGTAAGTAGAGAATACTAAGGTGTAGAGCGAAAACTCTTTAAGGAACTCGGCAAATTGTCTACGTACGTTTGACTAGAAGTAGAGCCATTAAACTAACAATACTTTAATTGAGTTTTGTCTAGAAAAAGGTGGTAACATAAACCCGGGGGCCCCGACTGTTTACTAAAAACACAGATTCATGCAATTATTAATTTAGTAGTATATGAGTCGAGATTTGCACAATGTCATTAATTTAAGAGAGGTTATTGAAAAATGTAACTGGTCTAATGTCTGATTAATTGCGGTCTTAACCATGAGGATCCAAAGGTAGCGTAATAACTTGGCCTTTAAATGAGGTCTTCCTAGTATCAATAGTATCACGATGGTCCCGCTGTCTCTAAGAGTTGCTCAGTGAAATTGAATTAGTGGTGCAGATGCCATTTATCTTTAGTTAGACGGGAAGACCCTAGCAGCTTTACAGTATGTAGCTATAGGTTTAATCTAGAACAGCTTTCTTTAATAGTAATTAGGGAGTCTAATTACTAATTTTTGGCCTTAATACAGCTATTGTTAGTAATAGGGCGAATTCTGGAAACCTTCTAAGGAAGGCTGGGTTAAGTCTTTAACTCACCTTATACCTGCATATTGTTAAGCGAAGTGGAACATTATTGTAAAGCTAAGCTAGCAAGGTAGGATAAATATAAGGGAGGAAATGTGGCTATTTGGCTGTTTGTCTGGGGCGGAAGTCTTTAATAGAGTATCAAAGTACATCCAAGAACTATCTTTTTTAGAAATCCTTTATGCTTTACTTGTTTGAAGATAAAGGGTTTTGAATATAATAGTTTTTATAAGTATAATAAATAATTTATAAGTTATAAATTCTATTCTACGCTTATTTATTTTTTAGCGCTCACGAAAGTAGCCATCTTTTGGTGGCTTGCTGTCGCTCTGCGTTATTAAAATAAAAATACTTTTAATATCTCTTTGTATTATTGTTAATTTTAAACTAAAAACCCAAATCCTTTGTTTTAGTGCTTGCTAACCTTCAGATATTCGAAGCTAGCAAGCGTAGGGCTAGTAGTTTAAGGTAGTATAAAGAGCTGACGTTATTCGCTTCTTCGAAGCGAATAACTTACTTATATAATTGTTTTGCACAAATAACAGAAAAACAGGGTATTATAAATAGAAAATCTTGAAAGAAAAACATAGGGACGCGTTTTATCTGCCTAAATGGTAAGCAAAAAGCAAACCATAAGGAAGGAAGAGCGCGGTATATATTAAATTTAATTTAAATAAGGTATAGCTAGACATTGAAAGGGGATCAATTGACCAGTGAAAGGTTGCGCACAGTGTAATGGCGGTAAGCATACTTAACTGAAAGACTTAGGAGTCGCTCAGGTACGTAAGTAGGGCATAGTGACCCTTCGTTATATAATGGAATAGACGGGGATCAATCGTTAAAAGTTACGCTAGGGATAACAGGCTAGTAGCTGGGAAGAGTACACATTGTTCCAGCTGTTCGGCACCTCGATGTCGTTTCATCCTATCCTCCGGGTGAAAAAGCTTGGAAGGGTTCGGCTGTTCGCCGATTAAAAGGGTACGTGAAATGGGTTTAATACGACGTGAGTCAGTATGGTCCCTATCTTCTAAAGAGAAAAATAGTAAAAAGGGGGAGACCCTCTAGTACGAAAGGATCAATGGGCTGTGTTTCAATTGTGTACCAATTGTTTATATAAAAAAAATGACTATTTAGTATAACCGACAAATAGGTAAACTTAGTTTATGATTAGCATAGTTGGGTAGCTACAAACATATTGGATAAGCGCTGAATGAATATAAGCAGGAAGCCAACCCCTAGATACTAAAAGATATGAAATAGATCATTTCTTAAATAATTAATAATACTTATCTTTAGCTAATTATAAAATATTATAAAAACGGATGAGTGAGTTATTAGAATAGGATGTAAGTGTAAGAAACAACTTTACCTTTAAACCGCATAGTTGCTTTGTAAGGGTAATGTCGATGTACAAGCATCTTAGCTTAACATTTCTAATTTGTCTTTTAACTAGATGTTAAATATATTGCTAAAAAAAAATAAATGTCTACACAAATAAAATAAGAGCCGTTCTGCTTATATAACATAAGACCGTAAAATTGAGCTTTCGCTCCGCGCCTGAAGAACTGCATTTGTCTGGCTTGCTTGCTTGCTTGCGCAAGCAAGCCAGCTACTAATGTCTTGCATCGCTTAAAGTTAAACCTTGCAGTATCTTGGCGCTTTCAAGAGCAATGTAATGATGCAAAGCTTACCTAGTGAAGTATAACTATTTAAGACTGTAGCATAAATGGTTAATGCAATTCGCTCATAATGGATATTATAAGGGTTCAATTCCCTTCGGTCTTATTATGAAAGATTCTTTGCTTTTTATTGGTTAGCGTAGCAGCTTAGCTGCTGGCTGCGCAAGCAAGCAAGCAAGCAAGCAAGCAAGACTACCTGTTTTTGTCTGCTTTGTTTTCCTTCAAACTCCGCTAAAAAGGCTGAAGGTTCTGCTTAGTCGGAAGCGGTAGCAAGCCCTTCTAAATAAATGGCTGGTCCGAAGCGAATGCGCGTTCTTTAAAAACTATGCTACATAGAGCTACTTGTTCAGCTAGAGTATTGAACTAGTTTAACTATAAAGCAAAAGTGCTATTCCTTTTGTCGCTTGTGCTAGCAAAAGATAAAATATTATGTTGTATTTTTCCTCTGTCTTGTGTACTATACAGAGATAGTTAATAAGATTGCTTAGCCTTTGTACTTAACTAGCGAAGCAACCCCTTATAGAAAGCTAAATTTACTTTACAATTTAGCTTTTCTCATTTTTCTATTGCTTGTTTCAGCGATCGCTAGCGCTCCGCTGCTCCGTAGGCAAGATAACCTTTTTACTTTTTTGCTTTGCCAAGCAGGCTATCATTTAATCGTTTGCATAGCTTAGTAAGCGCTTGTTTAACCCTTCCTCCAACACCTTAAAATAATTAGTCTTGCTTGCTTGCTTGCGCAAGCAAGCCAGCTACCTAAAGTAGTTATGTTATGTTGTGAAGCTTGTGACGTATGAGCATGTTCGCATAACTTGCGCCTAGCGTTTGCTTCTAAGCGGATTTGGTGAAATTGGTAAACACTTTCCACTTAAGATGGAATGGAATTATATCCTTAAGAGTTCAAGTCTCTTAATCCGTACTCTTGTTTCAAAGATAGTGTAATATAACTAAAGTAATTTATAACCCTTCTTGTCTAATTCAATGTTTGCTAAGTTTTAGCCCTAAGGGTCAAATAACTCTAATCTTAGCTAGCTTAGAGTTTCTTCCCTAACCATAAGTGTCATTTAAGCAAGAAGCAAAGAAGCGACTATTTATTTTTCTTACTGATTTAGTATGGACTAGATAGCTTTCGTAAGTGCTTGCTTCGCTAAATAAAATATAAATGGGTTTATTTAGCTTATCTCTAAAAAGCGAGATAGTGTAGTGGTTAGCACAACAGTCTCATGAACTGTTAGCTTAGGTTCAAATCCTAATCTCGCTATTTACCTTAATTACCTTATAAATATTTTAACCATCGCAACTATTTAAATTTTATTAATCTTTAAAGAGTCGCTAGCGCATTCGGGTTTTTATAGTAAAGGTAGATCTTTTACGGCTTGCTTATTAAGCCCTACGAAAACTAGAATCATGTACCTCCCTTTATTCTCTTTACTGTTTTGCACTGCTCTAATAAAGAAGGTCTTTAAAGAAAGAGCCGTAGCTTGAGATAAAGGCTCTAGCACACGCTTGCTTAGCATAGCCTCCTTTTTATAGCCTCCTTTTGCCTTACCTAGTTTGTTGCTTTGCTTGCGCCAAAGAAGGGGTCCTAGCTTAGCTTTTGCTTGCGCTAAAGAAGGAGGTAACATCTGAAGATAAAGTTTTAGAGATCAGTTTAATCTTAAATTATTTCCCCGCCTAACTTTATACTTACCCTTGTACATGGTAACCTGCCTAAAGTTGAGTATTTGTTTGCTAAAACAACTAAAAATAAAAAGTACACTGACTAAGAAAAAACTAGATAACTTTAGCTTGCGCCTAGTTTAATAATGAGTCAATGTAATGAGTCTTTAGGCTACTTGCTCTGTAAAGCAACTCTCAGTTTGACGGCTGCTACCTTATAGTATTGGGTAAGTGTTGCTTTGTAAGAGAGCTTTAGCGCTTTAGTGCGGGCGAGCGCTAGAGCGGTAGATGGGTGAGATAATTTAAATACATCAATATATGTAATGCCTCAATTAATGCCTTTTTACTTTGTAAATCAAATATCATTTACATTTTTAACACTTTTAATCTTGATTTACGTATTTTCTAAATATATTTTACCTTCAATGGCATATCAACAAGTAGTTAGACTATATATAACAAAATTAACTAAATAAAAAAAAGTAAACGTTACTTTACATGTATTTTACGCTCTAAAAAAAAGGGTATACTTAAACATAAAGTTTGACCTGTCTCCCCGCAGGTCTGCTTCGCAGGTACCTTAAATTAAGTAAGCATAAGACTAAAGTAGGCAGTCTAAATTAGCTGCTCCACTTAAGCTTACAGTTTAATAGTTTATTAAACCCCTCTTTTCGCTTGCTTAGTTGCTTGCTTAGTCGCTTGGCTTAAAAGCCAGGTAAAAAAAATCTAAAATAGATGTTTTCCTGTTTAACGCCTCATTTAATAGGAGCAGGCCACACCTGATCCTTTTATAGCGCTTGCCTTTCTTGCGCTAGGTAGAAAAGTGAGCGATTTTATCTTTAACTAAGTAATAAAGTATTATAGTAGTTTCGCTTACTAGCTAAGCAACCCTCCTTGCTTGCAGAGCTGAATAAGCAGGTGTCGTATATTATTACACCTTTAGTTTAATGGTAAAGCATTTGTCTTCGAAACAAAAGTTATTGGTTCGAGTCCATTAAGGTGTATAGACTACCTCCTTTTGCGGTGCTAAGTGTACGCCAAAAAGATAGGTAACTATAAAAGGGAGGGTTGCTATCACTTATAATTTTTATTTAAAGCAAAGCATCATTGTATAAGTTAGCTCATTTTATAGCACTCTGCACCTTTTAGCCCTCTAGGTGTGCGGCGCACCAACCTTAAGTAGTTTATTTTATCGATGCAAGCGCCAGCTTTGCAAATTTTTCTTTGCTTGCTACGCTAGGCAAACAGAAGTATAATAATTTAACGCTTTATTGAAACAGCAGTCTTTAAACGCTTCAGAATGCAGTCTAAATTCTCTTACTTCGTTAGAAAAGATATCACTAAATTTTACGATCCTTTTGCGCAAGCGAGCCTTCTTCTGTTAAGCCTTAAAACTAAGCCTAAAAAAGAGTGTGTGTTGTTGTTTGATGTTTGATTCGAGCTTTAGCTGCTTATAAATAATCCCCGCTCAAAATTGAAATTGTAGTAAAGTAGCTGCTTAGCCCCCTTGTAGTGAATATCACTAGCTTGGTCAAGCGCATATAGAAAAATAACAATGATTGGTAAGTAATTTAGCACTACGCTTATAATTATAATAAATAAGATATCGGGTTAGCTTGTGACTTCAGCATACGATATCTAGCGCTAGATCGCAAAAAAGGAAAGATAGTAAAAGCTCCGATCGCTTAATGGTTTAAAGCGTTACTCTGAAGAAGTAAAAATGTTAGTTCGATTCTAGCTCGGAGCATCCTTATTTGGTTTTGCAGTAGAATGCTTGACTAATACTTAAATAGCTAAGTTCCCTTACTGACGGAAGTAAGAAGTTATTTTTTTAACAACGAAGCGGCAGCTATATGGCAATATCCAAGGGCTTACTCCAGGGTAGCAAAGCAAGGGTTGCTTGCGCTCCGTAGGCAAATAACAGTTTTAGTGACTAATGATAGGTAGCACGGTAGCTTGTATTCACTTTTATAAATTACCTATGGTTAGCTATTGAGTAAAATAGATTTAGAGTTTAATACGGTTTCCAAAGCTGGCGCTTGCTTCGCTAGCGATGAAGAAGGTAATTGTAGTGTAATTCTATCGGTCTTTTGCGCAGGCTTGCCTAAAGGTACATTTCTTTCACTTATCGTTAGTAAGGAATCAAAGTGGAAAAAAAAATAAAAAAAAACAAAGGCAAATAAAATAGCATTTTCAGGCTAGAAAATAGCATCTTAAGGCTAGAGGGGGACGAACTAAATAATAAAAATGGAGGTATGAACAATGATCAATCTCACTTTAAGGTAGACTTGCGCAAGCCGCAGGCGAAGGGTAAGTCCTCTTAGTATAATGGTTAATACTTCGATCTTTCGCATCGACGTTGTCAGTTCGAATCTGATAGAGGATATAAATATAGAGCAAACATAAATAAAAATAAAAAAAGGATTCTTACGCTAGAGCGCAATTTACAGAATAATTATATTAGTGTGAGAATTAACGCTAGTGGCCAAGGGTTCGCAGATAAAAATAAACTTGTAGCTGCTTCTTGCCTTCTTGCTGGCGGAGGGTACAAAAGTACAATAGCTGCTTCTCACCTGCGGAGCGATAACAATTAAAGAAGAGACTAAACTATTAGTAAGGCGGAAGGCGGTTTGCGATAACCGCTAGCTATAAAAAGGATTTACGCATTAGTTTGCAAAGCTAGCAAAGTTTAGTTTCATCACCAGCGCGAAAGAAAAGCAAGGTTTTATAGGCTTAACGCTTGTATCTGTGAAGCACTTATAAACGGTAGCCCTGTATCTAGCAAAGCAAGGGAATGTAGATGTTCTCAAAGTTATAGCTAACTAGCACTCGCTCTATTAATAAAGTTAATAGAGCTAAAGAAAAGATATTTATTTTTTTAGGGTTGCGCGTGAAAGCGCTTGGGCTAAGGAAAGTACAGACGCTATCTGCTTAAAATCAACAAAAATGTTAGCAGCTGCTAAATATATTGGAGCGGGAGTTGCTTGCTCAGGTTTAATTGGTGCTGGGGCAGGGATCGGAGTAGTTTTCGGTTCACTTATCTCAGCAACAGCTAGAAACCCTCAAATGAAAAATCAATTCATGCAATATGCCGTATTAGGTTTTGCTTTATGTGAAGCTACTGGTTTATTTGCTTTAATGGTTTGTTTCGTGCGCCGTTTGGTGCTTTTCGTTACGATGGCTCAGCCATCCTTTAATTATAGGTGAATTATGACATTATCAGAGTTAGACAGGCAAGGAAAGCTTACTGTTGAACATAGCATCTCTGAAAAGCTCAGAGGTGGAGTTAGTGGTTATATGAACCCTCTGAGCAAAATGTTCTTGCCATGGATAAAGTTATACTACTTGAAGTCAAATTCTCAGTGCCCTCTCACCATGGGGAATAACATAATCACAATAGGTTATTTACATTGTATTAGTTATCAAGAGACAGTAACTAATAACCTTATCAATGATACACATTTCCTAGGAAAGGAAAGTAAGGGAATGAGTTGACATCCTAAAGCAGGTGAGTTAACGAAAATGCATACTACGGGAAGGCCTAAAGAAGGAAACTTAAACTTCTTTTGGTCTCAGAGTAGATATAGTACCTGCCTATTGTTTTTCAATGCCGGTCTATTGCGTGGCTTAGCACTAGCTGGACGCGACGTGTCAAACAATAGATACGTTTGAGCTAATCCTCAAAGAAAGGGAAGCTCTACAGTCAATACTCTCATTAGACCTAGATATTACAGTACAGGATGTACAAAAACGGTAATTGACAAGGTTAATGATTTATCTAATTGGTGCGTAGCACATCCTGACCTTACAGTGGACAGAGATCTATACAAACTTATTTGTAATCCAGAACTTTTATACTATGCGTATAATAATATAAAAAGTAAACCAGGAAACATGAGCCCTGGAGTAGTACCTACTACTCTTGATGGTATGAGTCTTGAAGAATTTGTAAAATTGAGTGAATTACTGAATAATGAATCTTTTGAATTCAAACCGGGACGAAGAATCCAAATACCTAAGGCAAAAGGAGGTACTAGGCCATTGACGATCGCTCCGCCCAGAGACAAAATAGTTCAGGAAGCTATGCGTATCTTGCTTAATGCAATCTATGAGCCTACGTTTCTAGACAGCTCCCACGGGTTTAGACCCCTAAGATCCTGTCACTCCGCTTGAAAACACATATACCGGACATTTAAAGCTCCCTCATGAGTAATAGAAGGTGATATCAGTAAGTGTTTTGATTCCATTGACCATCACAAACTAGTTGCCCTTATTGAGACTAAGATAAAGGACAAACAATTTATTAAATTGGTTTGGAAAAGTTTACGTGCAGGATATTTTGAGTTTAAATTTCATAATTCTAATCTAATAGGTACTCCGCAAGGGTCTATAATTAGCCCTCTTTTAGCCAATATTTTCTTACATCAGCTAGACGTTTTTGTGGAAGAGCTCCGAGGTAAATTCAACATAGGTCAAAAACCTAGAGTAAACCCAGATTATACCAAAATAAGATACGAAAAGAAGAAAGCTGCAATGTCAGGAGATATCTCTAAAGCTAAAGAACTGCACAATAAACTTATGGCAACTGAATACACACTATACAAAGATCCGGATTATAAAAGGGTTTACTACGTAAGGTATGGTGATGACTGAATGATAGGTCTACGTGGATCAAAAAACGATGCCATGGTAATAAAAGAAAAGATATCCCAATTCCTCGACGGCATAGGCCTAACTCTTAGTGAAAACAAAACGAAAGTAAGTAACATGGAAACGGATCATATCAAATTCCTAGGCGTAATGATGACTAGATCTGCCCACGTTAAGCACTTCCAGACGCCTAACTCTAGGGACATCCTACAACGGGCTTCCCTTAAAGTTAGAGTAACGGCCCCTATGGACGATCTGAGAGCAAAACTCAGTCAAAACAAGTTTATGTCTAAAGGAAGATCACACCCTAAATTCGTTTGGATGCAATACACGCATAAGCAAATCCTTCATTTATACAATAGTGTACTCAGAGGCTACCTAAATTACTTTTCTTTTGTACACAATTATAGCAGACTCGGCTGATATCTGTACTATATTCTACACAGTTCGTGCACAAAGCTTCTTGCGGCTAAATATACCATGAGAAGCCAACGCAAAGTGATACAAAGGTTTGGTAAGGATCTAACTTATAAGGAGTACAAATTAATTACACCCAAGAGTAGCACAGTAAGTGTAAGAGAAAAGGGAGTTAACCTGGAGCCAGTAAAGGTAGCAGTTGAAACGAGCTTCTACAAACCTGAAACGTTTCCAGTCAACCCTTGAAACTTCAAAACCTCCGATAGAGACCCTAATATAAATCTCTTCCCTCTGTCTATAGCTACTCTTGAAAAACTAAGTTGTACTGCATGCGGAACCAACCATCGGGTGGAAATGCATCACATCCGAATGATGAAAGACCTTAATCCCAAACTGTCATTTTTTGATCAGTTACAGGTCTCGCTTGCGCAAAAAAAGAAAACAAATGCCTCTATGCAGAACTTGTCATATGGCTCTTCACTCAAAGAAAAAGGTAAATTAAAATTAGATAAATATGGTATTAACGGAGAGCCGGATGATGGGAAACTATCCAGTCCGGTTCGGGAAAGGGTATCCGTTGCTTTCGCTTCGCAACAAGGCGCTGATATCTAGTTCATTTAATTTTATATTCATAATAAGAATAAAAGAAGCTGTCTTCGCTTAATTTAATTAAATATAATTAAAATATAATAAATATAATAAATAAAATAATAATAAGCGAAGTATAGAATAACTAAAAATAATATAAATAAACCTAATAACCCCTATCCACCTCATTACCTTTAAAAATAATAAACACAAAAGTTGTATTTAAAGTTTAGCGAAGCTGCGAAACAGTGAAGCAATGCTTCTATCTATGGCCTGCGGAGCGCGGAGCTGGGCGAAACTAAAAGTAGTTACAGTTAATGTTATTGATCTGCGGAGCGCGTTATTTTGCTTATAAGCTTTTTTACAAGAACAAGACTATCATTATTTTGGCGCGGAGCGATAGAATTGGTGAAATTAAAATTTTACTGGCGCAAGCGAGCGCTTAATAGGGAAAGAAACTAATTAAAGTGTGGCTAATGCTTTTGATAGCTAAAAAAAGAAAGATTAAATAGAATTAAACTTGTTTTTAGCGCTTGCTTAGCATGCAAGAGTAAAGTTTAAGGTTAAGTCAGGACCAAAGTTATTATAGTTAAATTTTCCCTTATAGGCAGTACCTGATAGTAAAAGTGCGAAATTTAAGGTTAAGTTAGTTAAAACTAACTTATTAAAATTGGAAAATACAGGGTAAGCCAGGTATATTTTAGTGTAAATTAGGGTAATAATAAAGAAAATCTGATTTTCTTTTTCTTTTTTTGCGCAAGCGATATTTTGCTAAAACTATTTTTAGCTGTAGTTTGTGGCTAGCCATTGTAAGGCTAGCGTTTAATCAGAGATGATAATAGAAATCTATTCCAATACCTTATCTATTAATATTTAGTTCATTTAGTTTTTATTTATCTATATGTCGAAGCGAATAAAAAGCTGAAGCAGGATAAATATAAATTAAAAATTAGCATTGGTTAAACAAAGAACAAAGCTGCTTGCGCCCCTCCTGGCAAAACAAAGAGCTAAGCAAGCGCAAATGGTTGTCTTCTTCAGTAAAGCAACCCTGCGAAAGGGCGGAGACGAAGCAGGACAGCTAGTATTACACTATAACTAAACTATAAAATAGCAATTGCTTTAGTTAAACATAAAGTATTAAATACTTTATGGTAGCTGTTTCGTTGCTCGCTAGCGCTAGAAAGTAATAAAACTAAATCTTTTTTATAACTAACTAACCTTTTGGATCGCTTACGCTTGCTAGCCTACGCAGTTGGCTAGCAAAGCAACCCCTCCTAGGTTTGCTGTTTTTTGGGGCCTGCGGGGCTAGGTGATCTTTTTTAAATCTAAAGGATAAAATAAACTAGAGAGGGAAGATTAATAACTGAAAAATTTAAATAGTGGTATTTAAAGCAAGCGTTTAATCTAACTTTAGGCTTGCGTAATCGAAGCGATCCCTTCCCTAATAATAAATACCTAGATAAATAAGCTGTTTTATTGTGACTAGAATACGTGCTAGGGTAACTAGCGTAATTTCTACCTGGCTTATTTGATCTCCGCAAAATTACTCCGTGCTTCTAGCAAGCCTACTTCGTAAGGTTGCTTTAGCTAGCGCAAGCGAGCGCTAAAAAAAAATCCAAAGTAAAACCTAAATAGCCTTGCAAAGCACTTGCTTCGCTTACATAATAAGGGTTGAGTTACAGAAGGTCTGTAGTAGACCTGCAAAGTCTCACTTAAGGGTTCAATTCCCTCTTAACCCTACAAAACAAATTTGCTTACCTGCCTTCTTTAGCGCAAGGGATGGCCTTGTTTGTTGTAGCAGCGAAGCAAAATATCCTTTAGCGCAAGCGATCGTTAAGCTGGCAATAAGTAACAATCTAGCCTTGCTTTCGCTTGCTAGCCTACGCAGTTGGCAACTCCTAACGAAGCAAGAAACTAAGCAAGCGCATAAGGAGGTAGGGTATGCCATCCTGTATCGTCTCCACCCTTTCGCAGGGTTGCCTTGCAAGCCTTGCAATGGTAAAATAAACCAGCTCCAGTTACACTGCCTAAATAATAGAGGCTTTGCAAGATTGTAACCTTTGCAAATAGGGTAAATATCTCCTTTTTTTGCATAATTCAGTTTAAAGAGCTAAAAATAAATAGCAATGTATAAATACATTAGGTTGCTTGCTTAATAAGTAAGAATAAAAGCTCTCCACTCTCTAGCTAACTAAAGAGAGAACCTACATTGTAATGTAGCAGTTGTATGTAGATTCTCTTAGTTTAAGGGTAGAACAGCATTCTTCTAAAGTGTTAATTTTGGTTCGATTCCAAAAGAGAATATTAAAATATCCTTATAGTAGCAGCTACTTTTTTTTTTAGCTTAACAGCCCTGGTAGCAATCTTGCAAAGCTAAAAGATACTCAGTGAGGCACCATATAATGCTTCGCTACTGTAGTATGTATAAAAAGCATAAGTGCTTTTTAATTTTAAAGTCTTTACCTCTACCCTGCATAAAACTCGCGTGCGGCTTGCTTCGCTAGCGAGGAAAACAAAAGGGCGAAATGAAGGCTAAGTCAAAGTAAATAAGCACGCTCTTTGGCAGGATAGGAAAGCAAAGCTTGGGTCGCTTGGTTCTTTTGCTCTGCACTAGCAAGCGTAACCACATAAGGTAGAGGCTGCAAAGATATAAGGTTAATAGGAACCTTAATGGCTAGGTGGTTGTATTCTACAAATGCTAAAGATATAGGTACACTTTATTTAATTTTTGCCGTATTTTCAGGTATGATTGGGACAGCCTTATCTGTAATAATAAGAATAGAATTAGCAGCACCGGGAGTTCAAATATTACAAGGTGATCATCAACTTTATAACGTTATTGTGTCTAGTCACGCATTAATTATGATTTTTTTCATGGTAATGCCTGGATTAGTAGGAGGGTTTGGTAAAGATAATCATAGATATTTAACAATCTTTATTGAAGAGATTGCAAATGTAAGAAGTTTAGTAGTGTCCTATCTTTTATATAGCGCAAGGGTGCGCATTATCGCTTGCTCAGTAGAAGAAGCAAAAATAAAGTACAAGTGTTTAGCCACGTTCCCTAGCGAATCTATATATAAAAATGAGAATGAAATTTTACCTAGCGCTTTATCTGAAAGAAGAGAAGGTAACCTTTTCGTACGCAAAGAGATGGGTCAAGTGAAAAGCTCTAAATTAGGGAGCTATTTAGCAGGATTAATAGAAGGGGACGGAACATTTGCAGTTCATGAGAAAGAATCTGCTGCAAAAAAATATAGCCCTATGATATTAATTGTATTTAAAAAAAGCGACTATGTCTTAGCAAAATATTTAAGGGATGTTACTAATAGTGGAACGGTAATGATTAAGCATAATAGAGGGTACGTACTTTGACAAATTCAAGATATTTATGGCGTGTATACTATCGTAAATATTATTAATGGTTATATGCGAACACCTAAAATAGAAGCCCTAACTCGAACCATATATTGATTGAATAATTACATCGAAAAAAACCAAGATAGCAAACTACCTGCAACAAAAAATATTTTAATGAAAATCAAACCTGTTTTAGTTAAAGATTTAGATAATACTCCGATCGAAAGCAATCCTTGATTAGCTGGTTTTTCAGATGCAGATGCTAATTTTTCTATAAACATTCATAAAAGATCGAATGGAAATAGTAGAGTACAATTATATTATAGATTAGAAATTAAACAAACATACCATAAATTAGATAGTCAAGGTAATAAATTTAGTTTTTTTTCTATAATGTCAACAATAGGTAAATATTTAGGTGTTAACGTTCTAAGTAGAACAAGGATTGGAAAAGATAAAGAATATTTTTCTTATATGATAATAAGTCACAATAAGAACAGTCAAAAAAAAATAATTGAATATTTCAGTTCTTATCCTTTGTTATCTTCTAAATATTTAGATTATAAGAGTTGACTATATATTTGGGAAAAACAACAAAATAACCATAAAACGTTTACTTACTTTGAAGAAGCACAAGATATTAGAAAAGATTTTAATAAGAGTCGAACTTCTTACAATTGAGATCATCTTAAAGATTGTTATTTATTTATTGATAAATAATTGCCGTGTTAACTGCAAAGTTAAATTTATTACACGACTATTTGCAGGAAAACCCTAAAGTCTTAATATAAGATATACTGAAAACTAATGATTAATCTACCTTGAGTAAGCGACAAAGCCCTTGCTTCGCACGCTTCGCACAAAAAGAAAAGATATAAATAGCGTACAGTGTACTTAAAAATTAATAAGAATAATTTTACTCCCTCATCAACTTTTGGTAATCTTGGAACGGAGCCCTACCAACTACGTAGCTACGAAGGTGGGCAATGTTGTACTCGCTTGCTTCCTTTTGGCTAAGCTGGGCTAATGCTAAAATAGAAAGAGTCATCTACTACTCCCTCCGGCACCGGGGGTGTTAATCATAGGGTAGCTAAGCAAGCGAAGCAAGTATGGGTCTTACCCAATAAGATTTAAACTTATAAAACTTGAGTGAGGTAGTGTAATTTATGGGCAATCTGCAGGAAACAAAAATAAAGTAAGTTATCTGCCTGCGGAGTTGAGCAATAAGTAATCGCCCGGCTGCGCACTCAGATAATCTGCCTATAGGTAAAATAATTGTAGGATCCTCAGAGACTACACGTAGTGCTCCTTTTTAATTGCTTATGCTACGCTTAGCACTAAAAGGATGAAGATATAGTCCATCGGTTCCTTGAAAGGGGAATCTATATAGAATTATTTTGTACCTGTACTACTAGGAAGTCCGGATTGTAAAAATAATAAACGTTATTATAGTTTAATTTCAAATTACTCTCAATTAGGTGATTATTTGGCTGGTTTATGAGAAGGCGACGGACATATTTGAATACCTCAAAAATCACATGCGCCTAGTGGTAAGCATTATTACCCTCATTTCTCAATAACTTTTCATGAAGAAGATAAACCTTTAATTGAAAGTTTAAAAGAAATCATAGGAGGAACAATTAGATATAAAAAAGATAACCATGCTTATGTATTAACTATAACATCTCTTTTTGGATTAAAATTGGTGATATCTCTATTAAACGGTAAATTAAGAACACCTAAAATAAGAAAGTTTAATAGTATGATTAATTGAATTAACAATTATACTGAATCTAATTATCAAAAATATTTAGTAAATTTGACTCCTTTAATAGATAATGGTTGATTATCAGGGTTTATAGATGCAGATGGTTCATTTGATTTACGAATAACGCAAAAATCTCAAAATTATCCTAAAAATAGCGTGTCTGCTCGATTTAGAATAGAACAACGCTCTTACGATCCAGTAACAGGTGATTCTTATTTAGATATATTTAAGCAAATTTCTAATACTTTAGGTGTAACAGTGGGTTCTACTTTTCATAATAATGACATAAAATATTTAATTATTAGTTTATCTAGTTTAAAATCTCGAAAAATTTTGATAAAGTATCTTGATACTTTCCCTTTATTTACTAGTAAGTTAATGAATTATATTGATTGAAAAAAATGTCATAATTTAATGGTAAACAATCTACACTTAACAGAAGAAGGTAGAAATAAGGCAATATACTTAAAATCAGGAATGAATCGTAAAAGAAACCATTTCAATTGAGATCATTTGAATAAACTTAGTTCATATTAAATAATATACGTTTAATTTATACATAAAACAGTCCTCTTATTTAATATTATTTAAATAAGGGTATTGGGTGAAATAGCAAAAAACTCTTTTTTTCGCTAGCCTACGCAGTTGGCGAGCCCTTGCTTCGCACGCTTCGCACGCTTCGCACGCTTCGCACGCTTCGCACGCTTCGCACGCTTCGCACGCTTCGCACAACAAGAAAAGACAATTTGTAGCTAAGCATATATTAGTACTTTAATAGCTCGAAGGGCTAAAGGTATATGAAAGTTAAACGACTAATTGGTGAGTAGTACTAACAATAATCCAGACAAGAGCGCCCAACTTGTAACGTCAACAAGAAGATATAGTCTGAACTTATTTGTGAAAATAAGAAAGTAAAAATAAATTGTTTACTAAAAACATAATTGATGGCTTTCCCTAGACTAAATAATGTAAGTTTTTGGTTACTTCCTCCTTCATTGATTTTATTACTTGTAAGTGCTCTAGTAGAAAGCGGGGCCGGAACAGGTTGAACGGTTTATCCGCCCCTTTCTTCAATACAATCACACTCTGGTGGTGCTGTAGATCTTATGATCTTTTCATTACACTTAGCAGGGGTTTCCTCTTTATTAGGTGCAATAAATTTCATTACTACTGTAATGAATATGAGAACACATGGAATGTCATACCATAAAATGCCTCTATTTTGTTGAGCAATAGTAATAACAGCTGTATTATTATTATTATCTTTACCTGTGTTAGCTGGTTCATTGAAAATTGTGCCAGCTCTAAATTTAGCTAATTGCTGGAAACACCTAGGTCACGGTATAGGCCTAGGTCAATCAGCAGGAAACCTAATAGATTCATATCTTTTAGGATTCTTCAGAGACTATATGCTAAATACTCTTTTGCTTTTCTGCGCTAGCGGTAATGAAGAAGAAGTAGTTGCAGCCAAGCTGCACTTAACAGCCGTGTCTGTCTCTTTACCTTCTATCTCGCTTAAAAAGGTGAATCCTATATTTTGTTCTTATTTCAGTGGTTTGATAGAAGGAGACGGTGCAATAATAGTACCTTCTAATGAAAGATCAACCAAAGGTAAACTTAATTACCCATCTATACAAATAGTTTTCGATAGCCGAGATCTAGCTTTAGCCTTAATAATACAAAAAGAGTTGAGTTTTGGAAATATTTCTAAAACTAAAGGGTCGAATAGTTACCGGTTAAATATAAATTCTATTAATGGTATTTTTACGGTAGTTAAAATGATTAATGGGAATATGAGAACACCTAAAATACATAATTTATATAAATTAATAGACTATTTAAATGTTAAATACCCATATCTTAACATTATAAAAAAAAATATGGATGTAAGTCCTATTAATGAGAATAGTTGATTATCTGGTTTTATTGAAGCAGACGGTAATTTTTATGTAAATTATAATTTAAAACATTCTTCTTTATCTTGTAAATTCTATTTAATTCAAAGTATTATGGATAAGTGAGGCTTTGATAAGAAAGAAATAATGAATATTGTTTCTTCGCTTTTAAACGTTAAAGTTGCAACTATTAATAATCCTGCAAGAAAAGGAAAAATGGCTTATACTATAACTACTAATACCCTAAATAATAATTTAATTTTAATAGATTATTTAGAAAAGTATCCTTTATTTTCAAGTAAATATTTAAATTATTTGGATTGAAAATCAGTTGTTTACATAATTAGTACCAAAGAACATAAAACAATAGAAGGTAAAGAAAAGATTCAAAATTTTAAATCTGCTATGAATAACAAACGAACTTTTTTTAGTTGGAATCATTTGCAAAAGTTCTATGAAGCTTTTAAAGAGTAAAAAGATGGTCCAAACTAATATGTAAATATTAGAGTGCTTACCTTTGAAAAAACGCAAAACGCTGCTACTTTTCTTAGAGGTCTTTTCTTGCCTGCAGAGCTAGGCAGCTGCTTCCTTTTTTTACTACGTGACTACTTCTTGCCTTTGGCTAAGCCTTTGGCTATGCTTTTGGCTAAGGGAAGGGGTTGCTTTGCTAGCCAACTGCGTAGGCTCGCAAGCGAAACAGATCATGTTCTTAGGTTCGTAAGCCAAATTATTTAGCAATTACTATGATTATCACAGATAGAAATTTTAATACTAGTTTCTATGATCCAGCAGGTGGTGGTGATCCTGTATTATATCAACATCTTTTCTTTGGCACAGATAATATAATTTCGTCTACTTTATCGCTTAGCGCATGGCCTAAAAAGGTAAATAAAACTTTCGACTTTTCAGTTTTTTATTCTAAATTTGCTGAATATTATCCTAATCTTAAAAAGCCTGATGGTCACTTTCTTGAGTGATTAATTGGATTTTCAGAAGGAGATGGTTCTTTTATATTAGCTAAAAGAGGAGATTTAGCTTTTGTAATCACTCAATCTTCTACAGATATCCTAAGTTTAAATTACATTAAGGAAAACCTTGGTTTTGGTAGTATAATCAAACAATCCGTAAAACAAAACACACATAGATTTGTTGTTCAAGATCTAAAAAATTTATATTTAATATGTTTAATATTTAACGGAAATATGGTAATTCCTACTAGAAATGCTAGATTTTTAACCTTTCTTTCTTCTTTCAATGAAAAACTTTTAAGACGTAACTTTGTAACTATCCCTCCTTTAGGTTTCTGTATATGTCCATCATTAAAGGATAGTTGGCTTACAGGTATAACTGATGGAGAAGGTACCTTTACTTGTTCTTTGTTATCTAAAGGCATAGGTTTTAGGTTTAGATATATTTTAACTCAGAAGTGAGAGGCTGATAAATTTGTTTTAGAGCACATCTTAGGTCTTTTTAATACAATAGAAGGCAGCGGAGCAGCAGTAGTACCGCATTCTGTAAATAATGTGTGAGAAATTCGAGTTAACGGTATTAAAAATTGTAAAGGTTTATTTACTTATTTTGATAAATACTCTCTTATAACTAAAAAAAAAGAGAGTTATTTAAAATGAAAATTAATTCATACGAGATTAGATCTAAAAGATCATTTAAATCCTAAAACTAGATTAGAGTTAATAGAACAGGTTAAACAAATAAATAAGACGAATTTATAATAAGGAAAAAAGGGGCTTGGTTTAGTGAAAGCTATGGAATTCTTTAAGGCAGATGTAAAATTAATTAAGACCTTAAAGGATAAATACTGCCGCTTATGCCGCTTGCTTTTTTGTTACCTTCTGTCGAAATGGAAGAAGCAAGCGTAGGTATACCACTACCCTAGTTCTTTCTTTTTTTTTTGTTGTTACAAATTCTTAGGAAAAAAAAAAACAAAAATAGAGAGAGCTATGCTGGTGGAATAATTTATTTTATTCATACGGTCAAAATTCCCTAGAACAAGACCGTCGGTTTCCTAAGAGATCGCTACAGACTGGTTCACCGGTGGGTGCCTGAGATGGTGCTTAATGTACAGTCGGATTCCTCTGAAAAGGCTGATAAATTATCAGGTTGTATATTTACAAGGTGAAAAAAAGTATACAATAAGGAATTGGGTTTTTTGGTCAATGGTGGCCCTTTAATAGTATTAAATTTAACTACTTAATGCAACAAACTATAAGCGAAAATTTCGGAGGGTTTAAATATCGCTTGCTAGCGCAAGCGATAGATAATCCGGAAGGCTTGACTACTTTAAACATAAGTTGCTGCTGGTTAAGCACCGTTAAAGTAAAAATGTTGAGCTCTTCTGCAGCATTCACGCTTGCGCCAAAAATGCTACTAAAGAAGAATTCGCAAGTAACCAAAGCGTTTAACTCGCTAGTAGGAACTTCAGAGGCCATACGTTTGTTAGCTAAAAATAAGGTTGTAAAGCTGTCGCAAGCTAAAGCAAAAGGATTAAATCCTTATGGCGCTAGGGTAAATGAATGATTAGCGGGTTTAATAGACGGAGATGGTAGTTTCCTATTATCTAAAAAAGGCTATGCAAGTTTAGAAATAACTATGGGTATTAGAGATGAGCGAGCTTTGCAGATAATTAAAAATGTTTATGGAGGTTCTATAAAATTAAGATCAGGATGTAATGCGCTGAGATACAGATTACATCATAAAATAGGGCTAGTTAATTTAATTAACGATGTTAATGGTCAAATTAGGAATTCTAATAGGATGGTGCAATTAAAAAAAATTTGTGATAAATACAATATTGATTTTATCTACCCTAATAAGTTAGAATATTATAATGGTTGGTTATCAGGTTTTTTTGACTCTGATGGGACTATAACGATAAATAGTACTAATTGTCAATTGTCTTTAAGTGTATCTCAAAAAACTTCTGAATTACTACTACCCCTAGTAGATATTTATGGGGGGCATGTTTCTATTGATAGAAGTTCATCTAGATCTTTCAAATGATATGTAAGTAAACGAGAAACAATTTTAAAGTTAATAGAGTACTTTAAAAAGCATCCTTCTAGGTCTGCAAAACAAAATAGACTTCATTTAGTTCCAAAGTTTTTTGAATTAAAAGATTTAAAAGCCCATAAGGAATTAGAAACTAGTGACTTTATACATAAAAGTTGAAAATACTTTATGGTTGAGTGGTTAAAATATGGCAGCGCTTGCTAAGCAAGCGATAGAGCTGCTTCGCTTATTTTTAGTTAAAGATATGGTCCGATTAAACCGGGATATTTTATCCTTACGTTTATAGCACCCAGAGGTTAAAATTATAGGCTTCTTAACGTTGCTATTTGCTGGAACTGTTTCGATTCCTTTCTTTTGTGCGGTTAGCCAGCTCGGGCAGGCAAAAGTAAAAGGTACTAGTTTTAAATACTCCCTCTTAGATGACATAGTAAAAAAGTTAAAACAATGAAATAAATCAGCAGGTAACATAACACTTTGTAATGGAACCTCAGAGACTTTACGCAACGAAACTGTAGTTTATTTAGATGCGGAGCTAGTAAAACCTATATCTGTTCATGTATCTAAACATTGTAAGCCCGTTAATGATAACCAATTTGGTCATTATTTAGCTGGTCTAATAGATGGATATGGACATTTTAGTAGTAAACAACAATTAGTAATTGTTTTTCATTCATTGGATGCTTCTTTGGCCTTTTATATAAAAGAACGTTTAGGATTTGGAAATATTAAAAAAGTTAAAGATAAAAATGCTTTTCTTCTAGTAATAGGTGCGAAAAAAGGTTTGGAAAAAGTAATTTATCTAATAAATGGAAAAATTAGAACAGAAAATAAACTTAATCAAGTATATAATAATATATTAAATCATGTAAATTATACAGAAATAAGAGAAACAATTAATTTTAAATTAAATAGCGAAAAAGATTTTTTAAATCACTGATTAGCCGGGTTTTCTGATGCTGATGCTAGTTTTCAAATTAAAGCAATTAATCGTAACAATAGAATTGAAATCCGGTTAAATTTCCAAATAGATCAAAAGAAAGATATAATTTTACTACTAATTAAAGATTTTTTAGGAGGTAATATTGGTTATAGAAAAAGCCAAGATACTTACTATTATGGTTCGACTAGTTTCGGAAGCGCCAAGAAAGTTATAAAATATTTTGATCGTTTCCATCTATTATCTAGTAAGCATATTAATTATCTAAAATGGAGAAAAGCTTATTTAATAATTAAAAATAAAGATCATTTAAATAATAAAGGGCTTAATAAAATTATTAAATTAAAAAAAGCCATTAAAAACAGCTCCGCTTAAGTATATGAAAGTTTAAGATAAAGTCCTAACAAGGATGATAAATTCTTGAGTATTAATATAAATAGATTTCTTCGCTAGCCAGCTTGCTTCGCTAGGCTGCTTCTTGTGTTAACGATAAGTAGTTCTTAAGCAAGCAATCGCTCCACGCTAAAACTATTTAGTTAATCAAAATTTTGTTATATTTTAATTATACCGGGATTTGGTATAGTTAGTCACGTAATTTCCACATTTTCTGGTAAATCAATATTTGGATACATTGGAATGGTGTATGCCATAATTAGTATTGGTCTTTTAGGTTTTATAGTATGGAGTTTGAACAATCTGTCAATTTGATTGATGGAAAAAGTGATGGCTCTCTTTTGTCGTGAGACAGAGGTTATAAATTTCACTATAGGCTGGGACGTTTTTATGTTATTAACTACTTTTTATAGTACAAACGTTAATAATTACAACCAATCAGCAGGAAACTCTAGCAAAACAATTGCTTCTTGCGCTAGCGGCGCTAGCGAAAAAAAAAGAGGATCCTCAGAGACTATACGTGAAAACAGTTTTGATATATTTAGATGTAGTTTTGAACAATATTATAGTAAACCTTTTAAGCACAATGACGACTGATTATTTTGATTAGTAGGTTTCATTGAAGGGGATGGTGCAATTTTAGAACATAAAGGAAGGTGTCGTTTAGTGATCACTCAAAAGGATTCTAAAGTTTTAATGGAAATTAGAGATACTCTAGGTTTTGGGAGGGTAAAAGATTTTGGTAAATTTTCTCGATTTATTGTGGAAGATAACAAAAATTGTTTATTACTCTATTTACTATTAAATGGAAATTTAGTTTTAGAACATAGAGTTATTCAATTAACTAAGTGGTATTCTTCTTTAATTAAAGCTCCTAAATTATGTATTGAGGATTTTTATTTAACTGAAATACCAGCCCCCCTCATAACACTGGGACTCTTAAATAATTCACGCAGCGCTCGCCTAGTTCCGCAAGGAAGCAAGCCAGCAAGCGAACCTTCTTTAAATAATGGCTGAATATCAGGGTTTACCGACGCAGAAGGTTGTTTTTCAATAGTTATAGGTAAAAATAGAAAAAAGGAAGATATTGTTAGAGCTCGATTCATTCTAGATCAAAAAGAAGGGGAGAGCGCTTTAAATATAATATCTAGTTTATTTAGCCCTGTCACGGTGGAATTAAGAGGTTGCCCTGTAAAAGAAAGAAAAGGAGCCCTTTCATTGTTTCATTTCGGAGTCGGAGAAGGTGGTCTACATATAACACCTACCCTTTCTGCGGGGCCTGCTTTGCAGAAGGAAGAGGAATGTCCGCGCTTAGATGCGGAGCACCTCAATAATAAGTCGCGCCAGCGTAAAGCAGGTAATGTTTTTAGGATGTCTATAAGTTGTTCTGATATTAACTCAATGTTAATTAGAAATTATTTTACTAAATTTAAATTAAAAACATCAAAGCATAATTCATTTCTTATTTGATGTAAAATAATAGATTTGTTTTTAGGTAGGCAGCCTTTGGCTCCAGAAAAAATCAATGAGATTAGAAAATTAGCGAAATTAGTAAATAAATTTACAATAGAAAACAAACCAATAGGTTCATCTAAATATTCAAAAGTGTAAGAGATAGTCCAATGATTAAAAATCACGCATCACATGTACGCTGTAGGTCTAGATGTAGATACGAGAGCTTATTTCACTGCTGCAACAATGGTTATTGCAGTACCTACAGGTATAAAAATATTTAGTTGATTAGCAACGGCATACGGTGGTTCAGTTAGATTAACTACACCTATGTTATTTGTATTTGGATTTATAGCTTTATTTACAATAGGTGGATTAACGGGAGTAGTTCTAGCTAATGCTAGTTTAGATGTTGCGCTTCATGATACAATAAACTATTGTTCTGTAATTTTATTTAGAACGAAAGGTCGTGCAATTAATGACTATAATGAATATATAAAAATGTATTGAGTAGGTTTGATGGATGGAGATGGGAGTATACAAGTAAATCATTGACGAAAAAAGTGTTTACAATTCCGTCTTGTTATAAAGTTGTCTAATACATCTTCTAATTTTGATATGTTAAGAAAAATTTCAAAAGTTATAGGTGGAGATGTAAAACTTACAAGTTCGCTTGCCCAGCCTCGCAGGCACAAAAAAGATGTAATTTGAGTAGTAAATAACAAAAGTACTATTGTAGATATAATCAAAATATTTGAAACTTACCCTTTATTAACCTCAAAAAAAATATGTCAGCTTAGTTTTTTAAAACAGTGTTTATTGCGCTCCGCGCGCACCGCAGGAGTAGTAGATTGATATCTAATAAATAGAGATAAAAAATATTTGGATCAACATAAGATAATTTCTTCTTTTGACTCTAAAACTATTCTTGATATCGCTTCGCGCGATCATTATTATTTTAAAGGTTGATTATCTGGTTTTATAGAAGCAGAAGGTTGTTTTAGTATTCGAAAAAAGAATAATCATTCTTTTTCTATAGGTCAAATTGATGATTGTTATATAATATCTACTATAAAACAAGAATTTGAAGCAGTTAATAAAGTTAGAAATATTAAAAAAGCTAACAATTATTTTTATAGTATTGAAATATATAGAAAAGAGGTTTTAATAAGAATTATAAATCATTTTAAAGATTACCCTTTATTAGGTGAAAAGTCAATATCCCTCCAAAAATTTAGTCATTATTTGTGCGCCATTTCTAAGATCAATTAAGTGTCATGTGGTCTTGTCACCATGAAAATTTTATATTTTCGGTAAAATCTTTGACTATTTTGCTAACGGCAAAATCTTTGACTATTTTGCTAACGGTAAAATCTTTAAGCATCTATAAATAAATTAAAGACAATACCGTGGAAACCAAAGTTAAAATCTTTTTTAATTAGTAGGCTCCGTAGAGACTAAACGTGACAATCGAAAGTATATTCAGTTATATAATTAGATAAGTTATAGTCCGATCCTCTTTGTGAAAAGAGTTACAATTTAAAGACTTATTACGTAGTAGCTCAAATGGGCAAAAATAATTTATCTTCTTTGCGTAAGCGACAAAATTATTTTTCAACTGACTATATGCTGGGAACTATATTCTCCGCTTTGCGGTATGTGTCTTATTTACTATTTATTTATACGTTTTATCTTTATAAATTAGATGTTAGTAGGAAAATTTTTCTTTTTCTTTTAAATAGTCAAAATAATAATACTACAATCTTATCTACTATTATTACACAAAGTTCGATTGTGCGGGCTTTAGAGAAGATGAATATACAATCAGCAGAAAACTGTAAAGAATTCTCAGAGACTGTACGTCAGTTTCCTGATAGTGAAGATTATATGTTTTGAAATTGATTTGCGGGCGTCATGGATGGCGATGGAAATTTTGATATTAGAAAGGAACCTGTAACTAATAATAAAGTTCTTAAACAAATTAGAATCAAATTACATAACAGAGATATTCGGATTTTAACACGCATACAAGATTACTTGCATATGGGAAGAATTAGAGCAGATAAGAATAAGCCTTATTCTATGTATATAGTCTCTACTAAAGAAACTATGCTCTATATACTTAAAAATATTAATGGTTTAATTAGACTCAAAGTACCTAGTTTTAAAGAGGCTTGCTATTTAAATAAGATTGAATACATAGAACCCGATTATAAAATTGGTTTATACGATCCTTATTTTGCAGGTATAGTTGATACCGATGGCAGCATAGTATTTAATTATGCAGGTAATAGAATAGAATGTAATTTAGAATTTCAATATAATGAATATACATCTAAACTAAACTTTGAGAATACTATATTATATTCTAAACCTACTATTATAAAGCGAAAGAAATCTTCTGGTGTAGGAGGTTCTAAGAACTTTACATCCATCGCATTTAAATTTCAAAACGTTAATAATATGCTATTTATATATGATTATTTTATGCATAATAGATTATATTGCGATATGAAGTTTTATAGAGTTTCAAAAATTAAACCTTTTATGGGAATTAGGAAATATAAAACTTATCCTAAATATAGTGTAGAACATAAAATATATTCAAACTTTGTGATAGATTGAATAAAATATGAGAATCCTTTATGATATAAAGTACCTTTTGTAAGGGAATACCTTTATTTTGATAACACTGCCCTTCCTTCTATGGCTTCTAAAGTTATGGAAACCAAGCCACAAAGTAAGGATAAATAGTATACTTATTACAGGTAAAGAGACAGTCCACTTTTTATAAATTTTTTATTTATAAGTTGCATTTTCACTACGTGTTATCTATGGGTGCCGTATTCGCGCTATTTGCAGGGTTTTATTATTGAGCAGGTAAAATAGTAGGTAAACAATATAATGAAACCTTAGGTCAAATACATTTCTGAATAATGTTTATTGGGGTTTCTTGGATAGGGAAAATATTAGGATTGTACCTTTTTCAATTCTTTAATTATATTGATTGCTTAGCACAATCAGGTGATCTTTGCGCTTTGCAGATAAGCTATGAATATATCTCTTATTCTAATGCGCTTTTCTTCTCTCGCTCCTTAAGTACTTTAGTAGAAAGATCTGATTCTAATAAAGTAGAGCAAAAATGGGTTTTATATTTTAAAAATATAGAGAGTAGAAAAAGGGAAATATATAAGCAGTTAAAAGGTAAGTCTGGTGTTTATATGTTTATTAATAATATAGCGAAGGATAAACCAGAAGTTTATGTTGGGAGTAGTATAACTTTAGCTAGAAGAATGTCCGCTCATTTTTTCTATGCTACAAGTTCTAAATCTAATGTAAATTCTAATTTAGTTTTGTATAGAGCTATGAAAAAATATAAATTAGAAAATTTTTCTTTAGTAATATTAGAATTCTGTAAATCCGACTTAAAAGAATGTGCGGAACTAGAACAAAAATGAATTGATTTTTATCAACCTAAATATAGTATCTTAAAAATAGCTAGAAGTTCTTTAGGCTTAAAACATTCTAAGGATACCATATTAAAATTAAAAGAACTATTTAGAAAAGAAAACCACCCTAAATATGGTATCCAACACTCAATAGAAAGTAAAAAAGCTATTAGTTTAGGTATAAAAGAATTTTACAAAAATAACCCTCATAAATATAAAGGTAAAAAAGGAAAACTATCTCCACAATATGGAATAGGTGGTACTTTTGTGTTTAGCTATAAAATAGGAAACAATAACACCGCAATTGAAGAGTTAATATTTCCATCTGTAAATGCTGCTAGACAACATTTTAAAGTTAGATGAACAACTATTAAAAAAATCATTGATACCTCTGATAGTATCAATTTTAATAATGAAAAATGAATAGTACAATCAGTACCTCTTGTTTTGCAGGGCCAGAGGTATAAATAATAATAAATAAAATTAGCCCCAATTAAAAATCTTTCTGTTATGCTGGAAACTCTTATAAAGCTTAAGTACTTTTTATTACGCTGCTGCTCCGCTACCTGCTCCGTAGGCGAGCTACATGTAAAAAAGTAAAAATCTTAAGTGCATCTAGACAATCAGCAGGAAACCAAAATATTAGAATATCGCGTCGCTAACGCTTGCCCAGCTCCGCAGGTAAACAAAAATTAATGTGAGTAGGATCCTCAGAGACTACACGAAAGAAACGAATTATTACATATCGCCTGCCTAGCTTAGCAATAAGGTAGCAAGCGCTATTACTTTTTCTTTGATACTTTTTTAACTCTCTTCTCAGGCTCCGCAGGCACCGCAGGCAAGGAGTAAGGAAAGAAAACATGGTGCAAGCTATTCAAAGAAAAGGTAGACTCTCTTCTTTCAAGCACTTGGTAAAATATTTTAATCTAAAGCACTCTCTTCTTTCAGATAAATCGCAAGGATTTATATATTTATCCTCTATTTGATAGAAGGCACTTACTAAGGGACTTTCTCTGAGCGTTGTGTGTACAAATTCGTGAAAATATAGTCCAAATTAGTTTTGATTACTAAATTTGTAATTTAACTTTTTTCCCTCAACATTTTTTAGGGTTACAAGGTTTACCTAGAAGAATACCTGATTATCCTGATGCTTTTGAAGGTTGAAATGCTATATCTAGCTTTGGATCTATAGTTTCAGTAGTAGCTACAATTTTATTTGTATATATAATATATGATTTATTTGTAAATGGTAAAGAAGTTGGGAAAAATCCTTGATTAGTACCTGTGTTTTTTACAAGTACAAGTCTAGTAAATACTCCTGCTAGCTTAAATCAACCCTCTGAAACATTAGAATGAACCGTGGATTCACCTATTCCATTTCACTCTTATGAAGAAGTCCCTGTACAGTCTTAGTTATACAAACCCCTTGTTATTTTTGCGCGGAGCGATAGAATAATCCAAATTAATATGTTTAATATCTCTTGCTTTTTTACTACTTGTGTAGCACCGCATAAAGCCTGCGAAGCTAGAAATAAGATAATAAAGTGCGCGATTAATAGAGCACACTTGAATAATAAATTTCAAGTAAGCGATAAAGTATCTATTTTTGATACGCGCCTGGTGTTTGCTAAGCTAGAAGAAAAATTTCAATTTCTTTTTCCTTTAGTTTTAAAACAGTTAGAGTTACCTACACAAAACGAATAATTAGTACAAAAATTGAGCAATATATTTATCCTTTGTCTCTTATTATTATTCTCTTTTTTAAATCTTCTAAAAGACATATATATTCTATATATAATTCATAAGTATAAAGATATAAAAATTTTAGAAGAAAAATCCCCTATTTTTGTCAATAAATATCCTTTTCTTGCTAAAAATAATAATAACAAGATATCAAAAATTAAGTATTATATATATAATAATAGAAATATTATTTGTATTAATAGTAATATTTTTATTATTGGAATTTTGCTATATGAAAATATACTATCTTGTTTATGCTTCGCACAATCCTTAATAAGTTTATTGGTTGTGCAAGCGACGCGGGATTTACATCTACTTTGAATTTTCAGCTATACGGAGAAGGTTGTTCGCTAGCGCTAACAAAGGAAAATATCGCTCCGCGCCAAAAACCCCTTTTTAAGGTAAGACAAGTAAAAAAACGATCGCACCAAAAAAAAAAATTAATATTAATATAGGGTCGGTAAATATAATGCTAAAAAATAAGCTAGATTAATAAAATATAAGTATTTTTAGTTAGCGCCTGAATAATTGTATAGGAAAAAGATAGCGCACAATACCGAAAGCCTCTGCAAAGCTAAAGATAGGCTATTATTAACCTTGCTACTTGCTGTCACTGGAACACTACAGTTTCTTGAGCTTTAAAAGTAATGAAAGTTGACACGCTAGCATTTGCTTCTTGCCTGCGGAGCTGCGGAGCTGCGGAGCGCTAGCGAAAAAAAAAATAAACCTGTAGTGGTACTTAGTTATGTTAGTGTTATATATAATTATTCTTATGTTTACTAATTCAATAAATCAATTACAAAAACATATCCATTCTATATTCATAAATAGAATCACTATAATAACTTTATTAGTTTCTATTTTATTTACATTTAATACCCTTTACTTTCAGTCTATTGGAAAAGGAATAAGTATTTACAGTGGACTCTTCCAAACAACTGTTCAATCACATAGTGTAGAAATATTATTATTAATAGTAGGATCGATAATATTAATGGCTTGACCTAACTTCAGCCTACCTTCGGAGGCACGTAATAATCTAGCTGTTTCAGGCTTAGCAGCTTTAGTACAAGAAGAATCAGGCGCGGAGCGGTTTCAGAAATCAGACAAAAGTAGGCCACTTATGCTTGCTAACCTTTCTAGCTTGCGGAACACTAGCGATAAAAAAATCAGTTTTGTTTCGCAGGCCGATCAATATTCTTTAATTGGTATATTTAGTATATTGGGAGGGTCACTTTTAATGTCTAGTTTGGATTTACTATCAATGTATTTAAGTATAGAGCTTCAATCTTTTGCACTATATATTTTAGCTACTTTAAATAAAGAAAAATTGTCTGCGACATCGGCAGGTTTAAAGTATTTTTTATTAGGTAGTTTATCTTCTTGTTTTATTTTATTAGGTTCAGCAATTATATATAGTTATACTGGGCTAACACAATTTGAAGCGATAAATACTTTAATATCTTGCGCTAGCGACAAAGGGTTGCTTACGCAAGTTACAAATATCGCTTACCCCATGAAAGGTGAACCGTTGACTTGTTTTACCGAAGGTCCATTTAATTTACAGAGTAGCTTGGGAAGTAATATAAACAAAGCATTTACTATAGGCCTAATTATAATCTTAATTGGTTTTTTATTTAAAATATCCGCAGCACCTTTTTATCAATGGGCTCCTGCATTGTGTTATAGGAAAACACATGAGTGGGATGAACTATCAAACTCCGGGGACTCCCTAAAGCTTTTGATACCAAGCATTAGTCGAAAGATTAATTGTGGATGGAGTAATTACCCATGTATGGTAACAAGTCAAAAGATGATTGAAAATGAAATGGGATATCGCGGATCTAAATCAGTATTACTAAATAATACTGTAAAAGAGCAACGAGTAGACGGTAGTTGGTTTTTAGCTAAAAAAACTAGAAGCTTAAGGTATACTCTAATGGGCTGCGAAAGCAGCTATCAAATCAAAATCCCTTCTAAACAATTAAATACGCTTTATTTTTCTACTTTAATTAACAACAATCTCTACAATATCGCTTGCGCACCATGGTTTTTTACAGGCTTCATTGACGCTGAAGGATGTTTTCAGATTTCAATTAGACAAGATAAAAATTATAAAACTAATTGAAGAGTATCCCTTACTTTTCAAATAAAACAACATGTTAAAGATATTACCTTATTAAATAATTTTAAAAAAGAGTAGGTACTATAACTTTACATAACAAGGATACAGCTAATTTTAATGTATATTCTATAAATGAATTACAAGTAATAATTGATCATTGTGTAAAATATCCATTAATCACACAAAAATATTCTGATTTTTTATTATTTAATAAAGCTTTTGAAATTATTAAAAGAGGGGATCATTTAACTGAAAAGGGTTTATTGGAGCGCTTGCCAACTCCGTAGGCTAGCGATGGTTTAACTGAATTTAGGATTATCTGAGAAGTTAAGAGCTGCTTTCTTTAATTTTGTACATGTACCTAGGCCCGCATTTGATTTTAAGGGAATTCCCGTGGGTAGCAGGTTTCATTAGTGGTGATGGTTCTTTTTACTTAAATATTAGGTCTAAAATACCACCAGCTAGTACTACCGGTAAGATTTGAAGAAGTGTTTCTTTAATTTTTGGAGTGACTTTACATCTCAGAGATAAAGAGGTAATCCATGCCTTGGCAAATTACTTTACTTTATTAAATGGCAAAGGTTTTGACAGCTTAACTATTAAACCTTATACTGTTTATACTACAAAACACTCTGTAAGTCTTTACATAAGAAAACTTTCTTTTATTGTTAACATAGTTATTCCCTTTTTTGATAAGCATCTTATTCTTGGAGTAGACTTTTCTAAAAAGTAGCTGTAAAAATAAAGAGCATTTAACTAGTTCAGGGTTTAATCTATTCAGAAAATAAATTCTTCTATGAATCTAAGAAGATCTTGAGGAGAAGGGTTGCTTACGCAAGATTCAACCTCGAACGGATAGGTTAAAATTGTGTTAGTAGTAGAATTTAAAAATATTATTTAATTGCATGATAAATTTGATAGCCATGGATGTTTATGATGGAACGCCTACAATAGTAACAGTTTGATTAACTATAGTAGTTAAATTAACTATATTCGTTTTTTTATTAGGCTTAATAGAATTCACATTACCTTACTCTGGCGACAGCTTTTCATTTGCATTTGTGCCTTCTCTTGTGGAACAGGTTAATGGGAGCGCGGAGCGATGGTTTACTGATTCTAACTTCGTGTCTGCTTCGCTGGAAGGTGGATCTGCTTCTTGGGCTAGCGACAAAATAAAAAACTTATTATTAATAAGTTCATTGTTGTCTTTATTGATAGGTACAATTGCAGGGCTTGCACAAATAAAAATAAAAAGATTGTTAGCCTTTAGTTCTATTTCACATGTTGGATTTTTATTATTGGCATTGGGGATTTATTCGCCTAATTCAGTTGATTCTTTGATCTTTTATTTAGTTCAATATTCTGTAACTAGTTTAAATATTTTTTTAATTATTTTAGCTTTAGGTTATTGCGTAAGCGCCACTACTGTTTCGCATAATTTAGTCGTTTACGCAGCTGCTCCGCAAGAAAGAGTAACTTCGCTTGCGCTAACTACTCAAGATTCTAGCTTTGCTGCGCAAGCAGCGCAAGGGCAAGATATTAATTATCTAATTGAATTGAAAGGCCAATTGTATAAAAACCCTGTTTTAAGTATAAGTTTAGCAATTTGTTTATTATCTATGGCTGGAATACCACCTTTAATTGGTTTCTTTTCAAAACAGTTTGTATTGTTTTCATCTATTGAAAATGGTAATAATTTTTTATCTGTTGTAGCTATAATAGTAAGTGTAATCAGTGCTTCTTATTACCTAAAATTAATAAAAATTACTTTCTTTGAGACGCCATCTGTTGTGGCGGAGCAAGCAAGCCTAAATACAGACTCTGGTAATTTTAATTGGCACTTAGGCAAAACAAAACAAGATGGAAGCAGAAAAAACCAAAAAGAAGAAATATATAAACTAGCTTCGGGTAATATAGCTTACGCAGACAAAACTTCTTGCCTGCGGAGCCTGCAGAGCGCTAGTGACAATACAAAAGCAGTAATGAAGAAAGGTGTCGCTTTGCCAACCATCTTGCCTGCGGAGCTGGGCGCCAGACAGGCAAAAGGAGGCTTAACTAATTTGCATAGCTATAGTATAGCTATTTTAACTTTCTTAATCTTATTTTTTTTTCTTGACCCTTCAATTTTATTAAACGGAACACAGTTAATTTCTTTAACTATTTTTAATTTATAATGAATTCTTTATTAATGACTTTTATTTTCATACCTATTTTAGCATTAATATTATTAATGTTAAATCTTCTATTATCCCCTAATAGACCTGATTCTGAAAAAGTTTTAACTTATGAATGTGGGTTTAGTCCTATATTGGGACAAACTAGAAATACATTTCATATTTCTTTTTTTTTAATTGCTTTAGCTTTTTTAATTTTAGATTTAGAAATATTGTTATTCTTTCCTATAAGTGTTTCTTTGACTCAAATAGGAAGTTTTGGTTTAGTTATAGCTTTAATTTTTTTTATTATATTAACACTAGGTTATATAATTGAAATATTGGCTGGTAACTTAAAAGTTTCAAATCATAGCCTACGGAGCCTACGGAGCCTACGCTAAAATTAAAAATTTTTAATTTTATAGTTAAACCGAATTAAACCATACATATATATATTAACCCCTCTTTAATGCGGAGTAGGTGGGGCTAATAATCCTTTCGCGCTTATGTCCCCTAGTAGTCGCTTTGTTTACGCAAGCAAAAAAGTTAGGTCTGTTAGCATTCGCTACACTCGCTTGCTAGCCTACGCAGTTGGCTAGCAAAGCAACCCCCCCCCCTTGTCTGCTGAGCAGGCTAAGCAAGCGCTTAAAGCTTAATTACCTTACATATGGAGTATATAAGTTTTTTAAATAGCTTGTTATGTCTTAGGCCGAGTCTTAGTGCTAGAGCTGTAGCGAAGCGGCTGGGATATTATTTCAAGTAATCTGTATATAGTAGTAAATAATGTATTGCTTACTTTAATTAAAGCGTAATTATTCTTTTGCTTGCTTTTCTTTAACTTCGAAGATTAAAGACGAACCTCTGTATACTCGCACCCGCTTGCGCGAGAGCGTCTAAAAAAAACTACCTTTCCCTTTTTTTGGATTTTTTCGCTCCACGCGAAAGTAGCAAAACAGAAACGGTTTGTTTGATACCACCGTATCCTTTACTTACTCCGCACTTGTTCAATTATACCAAGTATAGGAATGGTGTGTATTTTATATTAGCAAAGTGAAAAATAACGTTAAAGCTTCGGCCTAGTTAAAGTTATCAGATATCTAAAAAAAAATTAATAAATTATAAACAATGACAAATAGAAAACAATTTCAATTCTTTCCTTTTCATTTAGTTGATATGTCACCTTGACCTATTTTAACTAGTTTTTCAGCATTCTTAATGGCAGTTTCTGCTGTTATGTGTTTTCACGGATTCGAGAACGGTGGGAAACTTTTACTATTAGGATTTATATTAACAGCAAGTGTAATGGTATTGTGGTTTAAAGACGTTATTACAGAAGGTACTTATTTAGGTGATCACACTACTCAAGTTAGAAGAGGTTTAACAATAGGGTTTGTACTTTTTGTAGTAAGTGAAGTATTTGCTTTTTTAAGTGTATTCTGAGCTTTCTTTCATTCAAGTTTAGCACCTGATATTACACTAGGAACAACTTGGCCTCCTATGGGTATAGTAGCTTTAGACCCTTTTGCAGTTCCTTTATTAAATACTATTTTATTATTAAGTAGTGGTGTTAGCCACAAATGTTCAATATATGATATATTATCGCTTGCTATATGTAGTGTTTTACCTTTTAGTAGCTCTAGAGTGAGCTCATTGAAACGTATCGGACCTCATAATTATGATATTATAAGTTTACTTATAGGTTCTTTATTGGGAGACGGGTCGATGGAAAAATCTTCTAAAGGTTCACGTTTTGTTTATTATCAAGCGAAAGTAAATGGAGAATATTTATTATGGTTACACAATGTAATAAGTAATTTAGGTTATGCAAAAAATGAATTGCCTAAATTATATTCTAGAAAATTTTCTGTTTTAGTTCCAGCGCGGAGCGAAAATGAAATTAGATACTATTATAGATTTAGAACTTTTACTTATTCTTCATTTGATTGAATACATGATTCTTTTTATCCTAACGGAACTAGAAAAGTTATACCTAACTCTATAGACAATTATTTATCTCCTTTAGCTTTGGCTGTCTGGATGATGGATGATGGAACATCGTTTAAAAATAAAGGTTTTAAATTTACTACTAATAGTTTTACACTTAAAGAAATAAAATATTTAGCTTTAGTTTTAAAAAATAAATATAATCTTGATTCTACTATACATAAATCAGGTTTAAATAACCAATATAATATTTATATACCTAAATCAAGTTTGATTTTATTAAAAAAGATAGTTTATCCACATTTTCATCCTACAATGCTTTATAAAATAAAGAATATTTAGCTGCTTCTAGGCTAAAATATATAAAGCACAGCAGATAATATATATGTATTTTACATAGTCAAAGTTTAGAATTAATACTTTTTTTGCTTCGCTGCAGAATAGAGGGCTAATTGTCTAAATTTCTAAATTTGGCAACACTGATGAAAACGGTCAACGTGGTACATCTGAATTATAAGACCGTCGGTTTATTATATTTCAATTATAAAGTATAGAAGCAATATAGTGCTTACCAACTCCGTAGGCTAACGAAATAAGTTAATTTCAGTTTAGAGCTCCGCATAATTAATATAATAAGATCGCTACAGACTGGTTCATTGGTGGGTGATTGTAATAAATCATTACAATTGCTTAATGTACAGTCGGAATCTCAATAAGATTAATTGTTTATTTATTTATCTTTACTTAAAAATTGCGCTAGCACCCATCCTTGCGAGGCTAAGCAAGCGAGCGCGAAGCGAGAATAAGTTATTTTCTTGCCTGTAGATGGCTGCGGGGTGCTAGCTATAAAATATATAATTATATTCTTTTCAAAGGCTTTATTTTAATTTCAATTACTGCAGTATAAGCAAGTGTTAAGCGCTAGCTCCCTTCCTTGCCTGCGAAGCAGGGCGCCTGCAGAGCTGGCTAAGCAAGAGATATAAATTTGCTCTGCATAATAATATTGAATAAAAATTTAATATAGAGTACAAGGGCTATAATTTTCAGATGTTTATTGATGCCCAATTAATTAATAAATTGATTATAGTTGGAGATTTGGCATTTATTACTTGGGCACACCATGGTTTAATTCAAGGTAATAGGAAAGCAGCTATTTATGGAACAATAATAACAATTATTTTTGCGGTTTTATTTACAGGCTTACAATATTTTGAATATAAAGAAGCAAGTTTCACAATGGCTGATTCAGTATATGGTAGTGCTTTCTACGCAAGTACTGGTCTTCATGGGGCACATGTTATAATAGGTACTACTTTCATTTTATTTTGTTTAATTAGAATAGTATCTTACCATCTAACTGATGCTCACCACGTCGGATTTGAAGCAGCCATATTATATTGGCACTTTGTAGATGTAGTATGGTTATTTTTATTCTTGTCAGTATACTACTGAGGTGGTAACTAAAATACACTAAGCGGAACTAATTGAGTTTAAACCCCTATAAAAATCTCTTATGGCTTCCTACCTTTTGCTTTTCTTAGTGAGTATTTATTTAGTTCTGTGAATACAGTAAGTGCTGTAAATAATAGGCGTTTTGAGTATTACAAGAATATTGCTATTTTGTATTGTTCAGCGTATTTTGGTTGTATTTACATAATTAAAAAAAAAACTTAAAAAATATCCTAAAAAAGTCCGTAAAAAATAAAATAATCATAAAAAATAATAAGTATAGTTTTCTTAATAATAGAAATAATATTTGTAGTGAGTACTCTTTTATTAGCAATAAGACTATGTTTACATTTATTATATATTAATGGCGCAAGCGAGCGCTTGCCAACTCCGTAGGCTAGCGAGAGATATATTTTATAACTACATAAATTAAGAACCCCCATTTCTCATCCGCAAATACACTCCGTTCTAGAGCAAGATAGTTTAAAATTAGTAAATCCTAAGAGTAACGAGAATTAGCAAAGCTTACAAAGGGCTGCTTCTTGCCTGCGGAACGCTAGTGATATAAGTATATTCAATTTCTTTAGCTCGCTTGCGTAAGCAAAACAATGATGTGCTCTAGGTTTTTTGAATTTCCAACGTAAATTAAAGGTTTATTGTCTACGGGCCCTTTTGTATTAGCTAAACCATCCCCGCTGTAATTGCTTTCCTAACTAGCCAAGTAAAAGGGCTGTTGCTTGCTCAGTCTTGCTCCGCTAACCAAATAGATTGCTTGTGTAAGTACGACTCAGTGCCCGCAAGCGATTACAGAAATGGCGCAAGCGATAGCTCGCGGTAAAAATATTGCAGGACCTCAAGGAAATACTAAAAAAAATGACATTTTCTTTATCCTTATTTTTAATAGGAATTTTAGGATTTATTTTAAATAGAAAAAATATAATCTTATTGTTAATTTCTTTAGAGATAATGTTATTAGCAATTACATTGTTATTTTTAATAACAAGTTATAATTTTGATGATAACATAGGTCAAATATTTGGGATTTATATTATAGCCATAGCAGGTGCTGAATCAGTTATAGGTTTAAGTATTTTAATTGCTTATTATAGATTAAAAGGAAGTATATCCCTTACTTCGTAACTTCGTAACTTTGTAAAAACTAAAAATGTATCTTTCTATTATTGTTTTACCTTTATTAGGTTCGTTACTTTCTGGTCTTTTAGGTAGAAAAATAGGGACCATGGGTTCTCAAATAATAAGTTGTTTATGTTTGTTTTTGTCTGCGCTATTATCTACATTTGCTTTATACGAAGTAGGATACTGTGCTAGTCCAGTAGTTATTAATTTAGGAAGTTGAATAGATTCTGAAATTATGAGTGTAACTTGAGAATTTTTATTTGATCAATTATCTGTAATATTTTGTATAATGATTACATATATAACCTTTTTAATTTTAGTATATACTATTTACTATATGGAAGGGCAGCCTCATGTCCAAAGATTTTTTTCTTATTTATCTGCTTTTGCAGGTTTCATGTTAATATTAGTAACAGGTGGTAACTATTTTGTATTATTTGTAGGTTGAGAAGGCATTGGTATAGTATCTTATTTATTAATTAGTTATTTTTATACCAGAATTCAAGCAACGAAAGCTGCACTCTTAGCTTTAACTATGAATAGGTTAGGAGATATGGGTTTATCTATAGGATTTTTTGCTCTTTTTGCTTTATTTGGTACAATAGATTATTCAACTGTTTTTAGTGTAGCTCCTTATTTAAATGAAAATGCTATAACTATTGTAGCTTTATTATTGTTTAGTGGAGCTATGGCTAAATCAGCACAAATACCTTTAAGTACTTGGTTACCGGGTTCGATGGAAGCACCTACTCCAGTATCCGCACTACTACATGCTGCAACACTGGTAACAGCTGGTATCTTTTTATTATTAAGATCTAGTCCAATTTTAAGTTATAGTAGTGATGCCTTACTGGTTATAACTTTAATAGGATCTATAACAGCCTTTGTAGCAGGTACTACTGCTTTAGTTCAAAACGATTTAAAAAGAATAATAGCTTTTTCTACTATTAGTCAATTAGGTTATATGATGGTTGCTATCGGTTTAGCTCAATGAAATATCGCGCTTTTACATACTGTTCTTCATGCATTTTTTAAAGCTTTATTATTTTTATCAGCAGGTGTTATTATACACTCTCTCAATGATGAGCAAGATATAAGAAAAATGGGAGGTTTAATACAGTTTATGCCTTTTACTTACGCAGTAATGTTAATTGGAACTATCGCTTTATTAGGTTTACCTTGGCTAAGTGGTTTTTATTCTAAGGATTTAATATTGGAATTAGCTTATGGTAATTACCAATTTTCAAGTTTATTAGCCTTTATTTTAGGTACACTTACCGCCTTTTTAACTGCTTTTTATAGCGTAAGATTAATAAACTTAGTTTATTTAACGATGCCTAATGCAAAAAAAAATTCTTATTTGAATATTCATTCTGAAAATTTAATAGTGATTGTACCTCTGTCTATTTTAGCTCTTTTTGCTATTTTCTTGGGTTTTGTTGCTTCAGATGTAGTAGGAGTAGGTACTGATTTTTTTGGTAATAGTTTATTTTATCATCCTTCTCAGCTTCATATTATTGAAGCTGAGTTTAGTTTACCTTTATATATCAAATTAATGCCTACTGTTTTATCTTTATTAGGAGCATGTTTAGCTATTTATTTATATCATTTCGGTCATTACTATTTATCTAGTTTAACTTTACCTACATCCCTCGCTTGCTTTGGAAAAGGCAACATTTCTAGTGTGGAGCTACCTTCTTTTGCTTTTTTAAAAGAAAGTAAGCAGTTTGCATCTTACGAAGCAGCTGCCCCGCAAGAAAAGGGATCATTTCTTTTGGAGCACCAAAAATTTAACACTATTTCTGCATCTAATTCTACTAATTTAAATAGAAAAAGCGGCGCTTACGAAGTACCCTTGGTAAGAGGTACCCTACAAGCAGTTAGCTTCACTACTTTCGCGCAAATGCAAATAATTAATAGTTATACTTTTTTTAATGGTAAATATTTATTAGATAACCTATATAATAATTATTTAATATCTGGTGGTTTAAAACTTGGTTATATCATTTCTAAATTATTAGATAAAGGTATAATAGAACTTATTGGACCTTTTGGTTTAACTGAGGGTTCTTATTCAGCTAGTTATAATCTAAGCAAATTAGATACAGGGGTTATAACTACTTATGCTTTGTATATAACATTGGGTCTTATAAGTATTTTATTTATCCTATTTTCTCCTATATTATTTATAGGAGAAACACACGGCGCAATGGATATACAGTCTTTAGGGGTGTTAGAATCAGATACTTTAAGAGAAACCTTAAGTAGTGTAAACGATTCATTTAATTTTAAAGAAAAAGGTAAAGAAGTGTTAACTTGGTCTACAAATAGTCACTTTACACTAGGTATAAAATTGTTAATTTTAAGTATCTTTACTACTTTTTTTATACTTTCTATTTAAATAGTCTGGTATTTATTTTTATTGCGCGAGCGCCATACTCGTCCATTTTAAGGTCAGAACTAGAATAGCCTTGTTTTGTTGGCTGAGCTATATCCTCCTTTGCTCCTCCGATTAAAAATATAGCAAAGAAAGTTAAATAAATGAAAGTCGAAAATAGTACAAGTTCTTTTAAATAAGTAAATGCAGTATTCAATTGCTTCGCACGGAAAGAAAATGAAAATAGCAAGCGAGCGCGGAGCGATAAAATAATTTTAAAATTAAATAAATTAAAAATGGAATTAAGGTTTTTAGCCATTGTATTAGAAAAATTTTCAAATATAAAAAGAGGCTCTAAATTTTTTAATTTAGTAAACTCTAATAAAATTAGAACGAAATGAGAGATCCTTACTTTGCTTGCTTGCTTGCGTGCGCAATCGAGCCGAGACCAAAATAAAATTTAAAAACTAGAATTTTATCTCAGGTATGACCACTTCGAATTTAAAACCGGGGGTTATTTTTTTATTCCCCTCCAAAGCCTACTCTAAAATTAGTACGTAGGACAAGTTCTATTAATTTTATAATTTGTTTGAAATAAGTAAGTACTATTATAAGGTTATTTAATCCTTATCTACTTTCTCGCTAGCGCTTAGTTCCCTTTTATACACCTAATTAGAACCCCTATTATTTCAGCGAATTATAAAGAGATAAAATTTTATTTGCTTGCTACGCTAAAAACAAGACTTAGTTAAACTATGCATTATTGTATTACTTGCTGACCTTGTTTAAAGTTAAAAATTTTTTTTGTTTTTATTTTTTAAAATAGAAAGAGCCTTTTGTTTAAAACACCTACCCTTCAGCTAAGCCGCATTTCACTAAGAATAAATAGTAGCTACGCGTTTGCACCAAGGGCAAGGGGGGGGGAAATCAGACATATAAGAGACTCTCTTTACGTTATGTTACTATACTACATAAAAGGATATGCTTGCTTTGCAAGCCGCAAACTACTGAATTCTTTAACAATAGATCGCTCCGCGCGATTAAAACCCATAGACTGTACCTGCAGCTGATTTTACTAAAAATAAAAGTACATAGGGGAGCTGTACTGATTAAAAAATTTTAACAAATAAACGAGTCGCTAGCGCTCCGCAGGCAAGAAAAAAAAAAAACTTTTTAAACTTTTACGGATTATAAAATCTTATGTAATTCGCTAGCTTAATAAACACTAGTGTCTTTATTTTCTTCTTTAACCTTTAGATCCTTGTTTCGAGTTTGCTCCGCCGTAGAAGGTAGAATATTAAAAAGTCTTTTACTATATCATAAGCCTTTAACTTTAATTAATATTTTACTATCGTTAGTAACTAAACAATAAGTAATATAACTTTGTCTCCGCAGGCAAGCAGGCAAGCAGGCAAGCAGGCAAGCAGGCAAGCAGGCAAGCAGGCAAGCAGGCAAGAAAAAAAACCTTTTAAATTAAGTATTCTTCTTGCTTGCTGAAGACCAAAAAAAAATTAAAAATAATCAGGAAAGTTCAAAAGCTAAACTATTGAATAGAAAATATCACCTTTAGCATTAATAATCGCTAATTTAATCTTATTCATAAAGCATAACTATTAACCATAGTACTAATGGCTATTCTAGTGTCGTAAGCCTGTTCCTATTTTTAAAGTATTTAGAAAACTCTCTTTTTGTTCAAACTCATATACTTTATTAAGATCTATACCATATTCAAAGCATATTTCATTATTTAAACCAGGAGTATAAGTTACTAAAAATCAATTATCTGTAATAATTTTGTGATAATTTATTAATCTTGTAGAAGAAATATAATCTTATATTTTCTCGAATAGTGCTAAAACCCCAAATCTACCTAATAAATCATTTAACAGACTTTTAGCTACTTGCCTCATTGAACCTTTAGAATCTTTTTTAATTAGATATAAAACATAGAAAAACATAAAAAAAAGATTATAGCCTTTAATTACTTTAGCGTAAGCAACCCATTCTCTCTAGCAAATTTTAATTCTTCAGAGGTTCAAGTGCCTTCAAACGTACCATTAGGTAAAATAAAACCTTTACTAGTTCTTACGGGTAATAGACCTAAATAACCATTATTAGTTTCAACTTTGTCTCCGCAGGGAAGATAAAAAAACCAAATAAATTATCTAAAACTAAAGGTGAATTTAAGTAATAAGATTTAATATAATAACATCCTGGTAAAGGATTTAAAGCAGGATAAGGATACAAAGAATTAAGATCTATCCAATTTAACCATACGGTTTGTAGACTTCAGTAATTCCTAAGAGTCATAAATATCGCTAGCGAAGCAAGCGCCTATAAACATATGATTTTTACTTATTAAAGGGACTACGCGTTCGTAGAGGTGTAGAACTTGAGATATTAGTTTAGCAAAAAAAAGATTTAAGGCTGGTCTAGAAATAGTCAAACCCTCAGTAAGATTAAGATTAAAATATATAATCTTACTCTATTTTTTACTTTCTTAGAACAAACTTTTTAAATCTCTATTTTCTCTTTTTAAGATATCGCTGTTTTTGTTACCTGCTTCAGATACTTAATTCTTAAATTCTATTTTACTCTAAATACTATCATTATAAAAATTAATACTATGAATATGACCTACAATACGTAAGATTTAGGCTATTTACTATCCTTTTTTAGTTTAAACATTGAAATCTTTAGCTAATTGATCTAAAGTACCTCCTAAAGGATTAAAGGAATCTATGAAGTTTATTTTACTACTTTATTATTAAATCTGATTTTTATTAATATGCGATATGCGCCTTTATAAAAGTGAAGTGGGGTTGCCTGGGGCCCTAACTTTGCTTTTTTGCAAAGAAAAGTAGCTTGCTCCGCCGCAGAAGGTAGCTTTCCTAGCGCGTAGTTTATTGGAAAAGTAGGGCCTGCTTCGCCGAAAAAAGTTGCTTACTTCCCTAGCTAACAAAGGGTGTAGTATAATCGGTTAGTATAGGGATCTTCAAAATCTTTGATAGGTGTTCGAGTCACCTCATTCTTGTAATATAATAATACTAGCCTGCTGAGCGCAAGCAAACAACAGGTTTATTTAAAAACTTGCCTAGTTTAGCCTTGCTTTGTAAGGTAAGGCTATCTATAGCCCAGCTCCGTGCAGCGCGGACAATGTGAGCTTGGTTAGGCTTGCTTAGCTTCTTGCTTCTCCATAGAAGCAAATATCTTATACAATATGGCGCTTGGGCGAAGGGGAGCAAGCTTGCTTCGGCCTGCTTCGCCGGAAAAGGTAGCTGACTCTCGCTTGCTAGCCTACGCAGTTGGCTAGCAAAGCAACCCCTCCTTGCCCTCCTTGTCTGCAGAGCAGGCTAAACAAGCGCTAAAGTAAGCAAGAGGATTGTTTGCTTCCCTAACCAGTAGAAAATAAAACTTTAATTTTCTAAGAGTGTAGTATAATCGGTTAGTATAAGGATCTCCAAAATCTTTGATAGGTGTTCGAGTCACCTCATTCTTGTTATATAACAATACTAGCCTGCGGAGCCTGCGGAGCCTGCGGAGCCTGCGGAGCCTGCGGAGCCTGCGGAGCCTGCGGAGCCTGCGGAGCCTGCGGAGCCTGCGGAGTGGGGAATTAATAGTCTGCAGCTAAACAGGTCTCGCTTGCGCAAAAAAAGAAAAAGTTATTTTATGGCGGAGTAGTTAGGTAGCTTACAAAGCAATAAGCCAGCTAAATGGAGGAGGGGTTGCTTTGCTAGTAGGCACTAACTTGCCAACTGCGTAGGCTAGCAAGCGAGGAAAAGAAAGCTAGCTTAAGAAAAGAGCAAGTACTAGAAAAGACTTGTAGTCCCTGCTCCGCTGAAATCTAAAGTTAAATCTGCGAATTAACCCTTGTTTTGCTAGGTAAAAGAACACTAAAATAAGAGCAGAAGACAAAAAGGTGCGTTACTCCTTTTGGGAAGGAGAGATAGCGTGTTCGATTCACGCCTGCTCTAAACGTCAGGCATTATAGCAAAGTGGTTATGCGAGGTACTGTTAATACTTTTTACAGAGGTTCGAATCCTCTTAATGCCTAACTTTAAAAATTTCATAAATGAAAAGGATATGCTTTTTTTAAGCGATCTATTGGTTTATAGCACTAACTTGCCAACTGCGTAGGCTAGCAAAGCAACCCCTCCTTGCCTGCAGAGCAGACTAAGCAAGCACCAAGAAGGTAATGATTGCTTAGCTAGCCGAAGACATAGATTTATTTTTTGCTCTGCGCAGGTGTACCCTAAGGTAGAAGGTAGCTATTGTTTGCTAGCTAATAATTAAAGCCCTGTCGTCGGTATTAAGAGGGTTGCTTCTTGCGCTGGCGAAAATGAGTTAGAGCTTGTAATATACTTTGTTAACGGTAATCCCTATTATAAGTAATAAAGCGCTCGCTTGCGCTAGCTTAGCTAGCGCTGGCTTCTTGGTTCGCTAGTAGTCGCTTGCACCCCTCCTTGTTAAGTAAGCGCCAATAAGGTAATTGCGCCCGCTTAGTCTAGTTTAGCAAGCGATTCGCTTGCGTAATATCGCCCCGCGCCGAGAATATGCGCTTGCTTTGCAAGCGAGTAAAGGTAATAACAGCTTGCCTAACTTAGCAAGAAGGGTCGCTTGGCCGGCTCTGCTACAAGGGGCGAGCGATTAACCTTTCCTTTGGTAAATAAGTGCAACAATTAAGTATGATAGTTAGCTAGCTAGCTAACGATTAAAAGTCAAATAGTAAGAAACAAGAACATACCTATCCCTAACGGGAGCACCACTTCGGAAGCTAGGCTGCAAACTTTCTTAGGCTTTAGCGCTTGCTTGCGTAATAGTGCTTAATAAAAAAGTAGAACTAGTAATGAATTATACTTATAATTAACATCACCTATATTTGAAAAAAAAAAATGTAAAGTTACTTTATTTTATTAGCCTCCCCTTGCAAATTGGTGACTTAAGGTAGGCACCCTCCGGAAGCAAAAAGAGTCCCCTTTATTTCAGGGCTATAAACAGCGTCGGGCTTGCTTAGCAAGCATAACCTTCTTGCCTGCGGAGCTGGGCGGCTGCAGAGCTGGCCAGGTAATCGCCTAGTCCCGCAGGCTAAATTAAATACAAGTCCGCCTTCGGATACTTTCCTTTAAATATGGGCCGAAGGGAGGTCAAAAAAATAGTTTAGCTAAGTCTAATGTTTTGAGCGATTGCTTTTGATAAACACTTACTGGCGCAAGCAAGGCAAGGGATTTCCTTAAATATTTTTTATTTAAACTTAGCCTGCGGGACGCAAGTGCGGGACGCAAGTGCGGGACGCAAGTGCGGGACGCAAGTGCACCTTTTTTTTAATTCCGCAACTTATGTTTAAAGAGTAGCTGCGCGCTAGCTAATAATAATTGTCGCCCTACTCAGCGCTGCGCAGACAATCTAACCCGAAAGGCTTGCTTCGCTAGTAGAAAAATCAAATTGCGCTACGCTATATTCCCTTGTTGTACTGCTCGCTTCCCGCAGGCAAAAAATTGTGTACCTTCTTTATTTGTAAGGCTTATCCTCGCTTAGCTCCGCAAGGTAGGGTGTTAACCTACCTTTAGCTAAGTTATTCCCTTTTATTTCTCGCTAGATAAACTGCTGCAGAAAAAGGGGCTAATAAAGTGTCAGTGTTAGGAGACACTTTAATAATCGCAATATTAAAGGTGGAACGATTACTTCTTTATATATAAGCATATATAATCACTTAACCTAATAAATACCTTCGTTTGGTTTTGCTCAGCTTAGTTGAGCAAGCCTCCTTGTTGCTTGTACCCCTAACTAAAAACCTACCTTATTACAAAGCGAAACTATATTAGCAAAAAGGGTTGGGGCCGGGGTATAAGGAGAATATAATTTAAACTACTTAAAGCTACCTTAGAAGGATTTTGCTTTTCTAGCCAGCTCCGCAGGCAAGAGGGTTATCAGCTCCGCAGGCTTTTAATAACAAGGGCTAATAAATGGGGTATATACTTATAAAGAAGTAATTTAATTATTTATAAATCTTTACTTTCGCTTGCGCCTAAAAATCAAGCTCCTCTACTCAGGTGGCGCTTGCATAGTCAAAGGCTTGCTTCGCTAGTAGGGTAGCTTGCCTACCTTCTTTAGCGCAAGCGATTGCTTGCTTTACATACTTTGCATGCTTTGCGAGCCAAGCGTAAGTAAAGAAATAAATATAAAAATTTTACAAATCAATAATGAATATTTTTATTTCGCTTGCGCAGTTAAATGTCAAAAGTCTCTTAATTGAATTATTAGTAATAAATGCCATATGTTCTGCAATTTTAGTAATAATTTCTAAAAACCCAGTTATATCTGTAATATTTTTAATTTCATTAGTATTAAATTCCGCACTATTTTTAATTGTTAAAGGTTTGCCTTTTTTAGGATTATCTTATATATTAATTTATCTGGGGGCAATAATAGTATTATTCCTCTTTGTAATTATGATGATTAACATAAAATTAACTGATATTTTAGAAACAGGTTATCAATATACTAAAAACATACCATTAGCTCTAACGGTATCTGGGTTGTTTCTATATGAATTTTTAAATCTTTTACCTACTTATATCTCGTTAGCGCAAAGAACAGTATTTCCTAATTATTTGGATAATTCAATATTAATTAGTCTATTTAAAGAAATAGTTTTAACTATTAATAGTTTTTTATCGTTAGCGCAAAACAACTTTTTAGCTTTTAAGCTAGCAAAAGACAATGGTGCAAGTCTTTTGCTAGCACAAGATTATGGTACACTTTCAAATGCTAGCACGCTAATTAGCAATAATAATTGACCTGAGACTTTAATAAGTAGTTATACACAAATAGTATCTGTAGCATACAGTCTTTATACTTACGGTGCTTTTTGATTTTTATTATTAGGTTTCATACTATTATTAGCTATGATTGCTCCTATTTATTTATCTCGAAAATAAAAGACTCAGCTTACTCCGCGCTTCGCAGGCAATTTGCTTGCGCGAGCGAGCGACTTCACTAGCAAAGCTAGACTAGCAGGTTACCTTCCCTTTTCTTTAAAAGAAGGGTAAGTTTTGTATCATGTAAAGGGAACAGCTTTTTTAAGTTTATTTTCGCTTGTACCTAGAAGTAATACTTATTCTAGCTTACCTGCTTTCCTACTTTTCAGCTTTTCGGCTTACCTAAATCGCTCGTTTGCGCGAGCAAATCTAAACCTCATTAAGTCTATAAATCGTTGACTGGTAACCCATTTTCAGAGTCAAGTTCCTCAGTTTACTGGCTTTGTAGTAGGAAAATCCAAATGGATAATATTGAAAGCTTTTGCTTGCACTCCTCCTTGCGGGGCAAAGCAAGCGCAAAAGTATAAATTAAAGATGTGACAACATAATTATATAATTTTGGAAAAAAAAAACCCAAAAGGGATATAAAAAAAATATAATTTTATGAAACAAAAAGAAATTTTCGCAATTAATTCGTTTGCGCAATCTAACTCTTCTATCGCTCCGCGCCAAAAAGATAAAACGCTTACAAAGTTACCTCGCTTGCGCTCCGCAGGCAAAGAGCAAATTCAAGAAAAAAAAATAATAAGTTCTTTACTGCGAAGCAAGTGTAATAAACAAGCTATAAAAACCTTACTTAATTTAATGTCTAGCCCTGTTTTAAGTACGAAGACTCTGTTACATTATAATACAAAGTCAGTTGTATATAGTTATAAAAAAGTTAACAACTTATATCCTTTATTAACAAAAACAGAATACTTATTAAAATCTTTATTTAGATCTATGTTTACTTTAATTAGTAAACCTATTTATTTAATAAAGCACGATAAAGTTATTATACAATTATTTGTATTTTTATCGCCTAAGTTAGATAAATTTTTAGATACTACTACAAGAAATTTACGTGATATAGTAAGCATCTCACCTGTTTACAAACAAAAAGAATTACCGCTTGCTTCGCTTGCTTCGCAAGCCAACCTTAGTAAGCAAAGAATGAGTCGCTACGCGTTAGAGGGTAAAGGCTTAACAATAGCATTGAATAAGGTACCTTTTTCGGTGCGGGCTCGGTTAATTAAAAAATTAAAAAGAATTAAAAGTTTAAGACCTCGGATAGTAGATATATTAAAATACCAAATTAAATATAATAACGCATCGTTTGCTCCCGCTTACGGATATAATGAGCAAGTAAACGAAATAATTAGAGCAGCTGCTAAAGTAGCTTGCTTCGCAAGCCAACCTTTGGTTGCTTTGGGCTTAAAAAAACAAGCTGCTGCTTCGCTGAAAGTCTCTAGCTTCCCTGAGACATCTTCTGTTGAAACAAAACAAGGGGGCACTTGCAATAGTACCTCGTCCGCACAAGCCAAAAGTGTAAGCTCCACACCGCAACCTGAACGTAGCCACAGCTCCATCTCTTCTTTTGTGTCTAACTTTAGTAATAGCTTAGATAAGCTAAGCACAATATTTGGAAAAATTTTTAACAAAAAAGTGGAATTTGAAATAATTAAAGCACAATTACCTTTCCAAGACAGTAATATTTTAGCCCAAGTCTTAGGTTATAATGCTAATAAATATAAATTTAGACGTATGCTTAAAATTTTAATACCTAGGGCTGTTATTAAAAACCCTTCAAAGGTCTGATCGGAAAATAAAACTAGAAATGCTATGTGCTTAGCAAAGCAAGCAAACCAAGAAGGTATCGCTTGTGCTCGAACTGGCTTTAATGTTCCCACTGTTTTGCCGGTGGAGGGTGAAGTCGCAAAACTAGTCTTGGTGCAGGGCACCACAAATAATGACTGCTTAGTAAAGGGCAGCGAAACAGACACGGCTCAAAGAATAGCAAACACAAAAGAAATAACAAGTCAGCTGGCTGTAAAATTAGCATCAATCTCGCTAGCGCAAGCGCCAAAAGGACCGATGGCGCCTGCTTTGCTGAATAGTAAGGATGATCTTGGTGCGGGGCACCACAACCCGTTAAGTTCTAAAAATTTAAAAATGCTTAGAGCAAGTCAACCTTCTTCTTATTTATCACCTTTTTTTTATTCTAAGAGTGCTCTCGCTACTTATTTAAGCGATCTTAAACTTAGCCTCTCTCTATTCGGCTCTGATGGTGTGCAGTTTACGACTGATTCTATTGGTGCGGATCACCCCTTAAACAAAGGGGGGCTGAGTGTAATTGCCGCTTGCGCAACTCCCAAGAACAAGATAGAACGGCTAAAAAGTAAGCTAACATTACCTCTGCAAAACATAGGAATAGGTGCAGCAAAGCAGAAAATGCAGCGCAGCCTTAACTTACCCTCTTATTTATCAGGTATGAATATTAAACTAGCTGGACGTTTAATGACCCAAAGTATGAGACCTAGATTTACAGTGCAGAGTTTTCAAGAAGGAAGTTTAGCTAGAGTAAAAGTACATTTTATTGAAAAATCAAGATTTACAGGTAAAAATAAACGTGGAGCATTTAGTTTCACAGTAACTATAAGTCACGTGTTTAATTAGTATATGATTTTTTAGCTAGCTTGCTTTTGTTCTACACTAGGTAGCGCTAGTAAGGATAAGCACTGAGCTTACAAAGCTTTCGCTTGCTCCCCTTCTTGCCTGCTGAGCAGGCTAAGCAAGTGCAGAAGCAATAATTTTATCTTACGGAAAGAATTGCTACGTGCATTTAGTGCTTGCCTAGCTATCGCTAACCTTATTGCTTTCGCTTAAGCAAAATAAGGCTCTAAAGCTATAAGCCTATAATCTTATTCGCGAAGCTTGCGCGGAGTGAAAGCAAGCAACTAACTTTCTCGCTAGCGCCTAGTTCCTTTTTAACAAGGCTGTCTATCCTTTTTGCTTAGCTTCAGATTATAAGTCCTCTTTCTGCGCAAGCGAGCGCTAGTTCGCGAGTTTATAATTTCTAGTCTGTTTCAATAAAAAGCTAGAGAGCCTCTTGTTCTAGTAAAAGTGGCTAGATAAGAAAGTTGCTCTGTTATAAGAGACAGCTTTAGTCATTTTATTTAACTTTTAAACCCCTCTTCTTTTTCAGCGATGCATACGCCTATTTATTGCTAACTTAGCCTAGGCTTAGCCCAGTTTGTAAAGTTAGAAGCTAGAAACTAGGAGCCTAAAAGCTAGGATAAAAAAAAGTATTTATTTTTTTTTCGCAGGCGAGTGTCTGTATTTGCTTTGCTTGCTTTCCTTAGTTTTACTTTTTAGCAAGTTGTAGCTAGGTAAGGGTTATTCTTGTGCAAGCTATATCTTTATAGGTAGGCTGCTTTTAGTAGTAGGCTAATGCTTATATCACTAGCTCCCCACCTTGCTACCTTGCGGAGCTAAGTAAGCGCCAATAATCTATAATGCTTATCTAGTCTGGTTAGTTGCTTATTTCTCCCACGCTAGCGAAGGGAAGCTATCTTATTTCTAGTTTCGCAGGCTCCGCAGGCTCCGCAGGCTCCGCAGGCTCGTAATATTAAACTATTTAGCTTGCGCCATCAAAGGTTTTTTATACCGTTCATTAACGGTGTTATCCTTACTTTGTCTTGCCTAAAAAGGGGCATCTAAAGAGGAGCTGTAAATTTGCTTAGCTATTCTAATTAAAGAAATTTAGAATAGCTAGCAAGCAATATATCGACTGAAAGAATCTTATGATTTTTTTTAATGTCACCTTTAATATATATCTAGCAGGACCTGGGAGGCCATAGGCGAGAGTTGAGATGAGTCTATCGCTCCGCGCTCGCTCCGCGCCAAAACAATGATTGCGTAAAATTTTAAGATTCTAAAAACGTTAAAAGTAACGTGTTATTATAGAACTGTGCAATCTATTGTCTAGCTTAGCTTCTGCTGGCTTCTTGCATCGCTAGCAATCGCTTGCTAGCCTACGCAGTTGGCTAGCAAAGCAACCCCTCCTTGTCTGCAGAGCTGGCTAAGCATGCACCTATATTATGTGCTTAAGCACTTGCTTCGCAGGAAAATATTTAAACTTCAGCGATCGCTAGCGCAAGATAATTTATGAGCGTGTGTATAGCGAAGCAAGCTACTACTTAATTGAGCGTTAAGCCTTTTCCTTTGATTTGTAGTCAATTTTTATTTGTCTAAGAAGATATGTCGTAAATTAGCGGTTGCTTTGCTATCTGTAAGAGACGTAGTTGGTGAGTTAAATATTAGTTGGCTTCTTACTTAGCTACATGATAACGAGTATAGTTAAATAGGTATAACCTCTACCTTCCAAGTAGATTTTATCAGTTCGAGTCTGATTATTCGTAATAAAGGGGGTCGCCTGCTTTTACCCCCCCCCTAGGCTAGCTAATAAGTGGACTCGCTTGCGCTCCGCAGGCCAGAAAAAATCAAATAAAAAGGATGATCTAGCTTCTCGCTTGCGGAGCCCTAGCGACATAACAGGGCAGCTAAGTTAACAAACTAACAAGGAACTAAATGGATCACGAGGAGTATGATAACTTACCTCTAACTATAAAAAGAAAGTATTTTTAAACGGCTTGCTATTCTTTTGTTAGCTTAGCTTACCTTCTTTAGCGCAAGCGATCAAGAGATAGCTAAGCAATCGTTTGTTTGTTAACTAAGCCCCACTAAAAACCAGAAGGTTGGCTTAGCTGAAGCACAAAAAAGGAGTAACTAGTCATTGCCTTAGCCTAAGCTAGTCTCGCTTGCGCAGCAAACAAGTCATTATTTTGTTACTTTGTAAGTAAAGGGTCGCTTGCTAGCTTGCTTGCTTCGCTAGTCAGCCACTCAAAAGGTTATGCTTCGCTGCCCTTTATGCTCGTAGATTAAATCCTGCTTAAGCATTTAGTTGTGAGAATATATATTATATAATTGCTTTGCATATAAAGATATAGGGTGTAGCTGTCGTTTGTCAAATTCCTAAAACACTCTAGTTAGTGTAATTTTCTAGTGCTCTTGTTTCTTGCCTGCGGAGCACTAGCGGCTAAAACAGTAGAAAATTTATAAAAATCTATTTCTCATTTTATATTATTAATAAAGCCTAGCGAAGCAATGGAAGCTAGCCTCCGTAACTGCTTGCTCCGTTTGCTGTCACTTGTTTTTTGGGGGTGCAGATAATTCGCTTGCTTCTTGCCTGCGAAGCTGCGGAAAAAAAGGGGTTTGGTTAAATTTAGCAGTTAACTATGCAGCTTAAAAGTAAACTTATTCCGCGCTAATGTTATGTACAGCAGCTGCAGCTTTATTAAAACTAAATATGCTTAAAGAAGGTTTACCTGTGGCTTGCTTTGCTTAGCTTCTTGCTTCGCTAGAGGGTAACTAGGCTAGGCAATTATTTTAAATTGTCTTGGTGCGGGGCACCACAAAAGTGTGCTAGTTATTTATGTAAAAATGTAAAAATAACTAACAAGCGCTACGCTTGCGCTAGCTTAAGATGAATACACCTTTATTACAATTAAGCGGTAGCTACGCAGATACTACAGATATATTAATTGCACAAATATTAAATTTTAGTAATGTTTTAAGTGTAGTAGTTCCAATATTATTATCTGTAGCCTTTATGACAATCATAGAAAGAAAAATGTTAGCAGCTATGCAACGACGATTAGGACCTACGGATGTAGGTTATTTTGGAATTTTACAACCTTTTAGTGATGCTTTAAAATTAATTTTGAAAGAATCTGTAGTTCCTGCGCAATCTAATAAAATCTTATTTTATTTGGCCCCTGTTGTCACTTTAGTTTTTAGTTTGTTAGGATGAGCTATAATACCCTTCGGACAAGGTCTGGTTTTATCTGATTGATCAATGGGAATTCTATATACTTTAGCCCTTTCCTCTTTAGCAGTCTATGGAGTCTTATTTGCAGGTTGATCGGCTAACTCTAAATATGCCTTTTTAGGGTCATTGAGAAGTACCGCAGCAATGATAAGCTATGAATTAGTACTAAGTTCTGCAATTTTAGTAGTAGTAATTTTATCAGGAACTTTAAACTTTACAGCGATAATTGAACACCAACAAGCTATCTGGTTTATAGTACCTTTACTGCCTGTTTTTATTTTTTATTTTATATCTGTATTAGCTGAAACATCTAGAACACCTTTCGATTTACAAGAGGCTGAATCGGAACTGGTAGCGGGTTTTTTTACAGAGCATTCTAGTGTACCTTTTGTATTCTTTTTTCTGGCTGAATATAGTTCAATAGTTTTATTTAGTTGTATTAGTGCTATATTGTTCTTAGGGGGATACAATTTACCTGATATAATCTCCGTCGCTAACGCCGTTAATCAATATTCGGAGACAAGCGCAATAGAACAAACACTAAGTGTACAATCTATTATTTTAGGTTTAAAAACTTGTTTATTCTGTTTTATATTCGTATGGTTTAGAGCTACTTTACCTCGTTTAAGATTTGATCAGTTATCTACTTTCTGTTGGGAAAATATATTACCCTTTGCGATTGCTTTTATTATTTTGATTCCTTGCGTTTTATTATCTTTTGATGCTTATTAAGGCGCAAGTGATAATAATTACTTTTGCTCGGCGGTACCTTTTTAGCTACTTACGCTTGCAAAGCAAGCGAATAATTAACACTTTCTTGCTTTTTATGCGCTCGCTTGCGCTAGCTTAGCTCCTTGCTTCGCTAGAAGGAGAGCAAGCTTATTTCAGCTTTGTTGCTGCTGGTTGTTTTGTATATTGTTTGCTTGGCGAGCCAAGCGCTTTGCTAAGTAAGCTAATAAATAAAACTCCTTTTAGCTAAGCCAATGCGGAGTGATGCAAAACGAAAAATGACTATAGATTCTGTACTTGTATAGTGCAAGTATTAGATTAGCTTACGCATCATTTGTTTGCGCCTAGCTTAGAATACATAATTTATTAATCTTTTACCTCCTTGATTGCTACCCTTATTTCTTTTCACTTGCTAAAATGGCTAGGCTAGTAAAGTGCTTCGTTAAGTAAGCAACAATCGAGATAAGCTCTTAAATGCAAGCGGGTTAGTTGATCTAGAGGCTAATTATGACCTTTCTAGCCTATAAGTAGGGCTATTCTTTTTTTTTCGCTGGTTAGCTTGGTTATTTTTTTAGCAAGGCTTGCGCCTGCTTCACTTACGAAATAATGAATAAACGTATAAAGTGGCTTATAGTTATATAGGCGCTCGCTTGTGCTAGGTAAAGCTTCCCTATCTGTAGATATTAGCTAGCCAAGCAAGCAAATTAGTATTTCTTTTTTTTACGACTTAGCGAGGCATATTGTATTTGTTAAAAGAGAAGAAAAAAAATAATCATCACTAACTTTCTCGCTAGCGCCTAGTTTGGGAAAGAGTAGTGCATACTATAAATTTTAAAAAAGAGTTTAAGTGATAAGAAAACACTTTAACTTTTATAGATAAGTTAGGTCTCGCTTTGCGTAATTCGCTTATTAGTCTCGCTTGCGCAGCAAAAAAGACTAAGCGCTTGCTATGCCGCATTGCTTACTTGGTTGCTTGCTTGCTAGCAACTCTTTTTTATATTAATTTCATTTCAAATAAAGAATTTAATTTTGGTTCTTATTGAACGTTGTTCAGTAGTTTTAAGGCATGCAAATTTTTAAGTAATAATTATCTTAAGTAGAATAATGATAATTTTAAATACTTGAGGGTGTAGGGGTGAGTATAGTAAATTAGCTACCCTTTAATTTTCTTAATTGGAGGATAAACTTATGATTCTACCTTAGCGCTGCTTAATACACATAAATAATGTTTAACAGTTTGGATCAAACCAGTAGTTGGGGGATAAAGTAAGGATAAAGAAAATTTTTCGTTAAAAGGATGCGATTTAAAATGATTAGGTAGTTGGTAGAGTAAAAGCCTACCAAGCCAACGATCGATAGTCATAGCTCGATAGAGCCAATGGCCACATTGGGAATGGAATATCCCGAGCTGTCGAAAGACGGTCAGCAGTCGAGAATATTAGTCAATGCTCGCAAGAGTGAACTAGCTAACTGAAATCCTTACTTGTGTCAAGAAGAGGATAAGGGATTGGAAAATGATGATAGTACTTTCCTAATAGTGTTGTCCAAATGCTGTCCGTTGTCGTGGGATCACAACATATATGGCTAATAAATTATCAAATTCCGGGGACCCCCTAAAGGTTATAGTACCAAACCATTATTGAAAATTAATGAGTGGCTGAACTAATCATTCAGGTATGGTAACAAGCTATAATATGAGTGAAAACGAAATGGGATATCGCGGATCTAAATCATCTGAAACTAAAAAAATGTCGCTTGCTGGCTTGCTTCCTTGTGGAGCTGGGTAAACGAAATAATAGTTAAAGGTGTAAAAGAGCAACGAGTAGATGGTAATTGGTGTTTTAATTTAAGTAACCCTTGACCGAGAAGGGCAATGCATAAACACTTAAGGTATACTCTAATGGATCTCGAAAGAGGTTATCAAATCGAAGTCCTTTCTAAACAAGTGCCGGAAGCGAAAAGATACTATTCTACTTGTTCATTTAGAGGTCAAGAAAATATGACATTGAATCCTTATCTCGCTTGCGCAAATAACAGGGTTTACAGATGCAGAAGGTTCTTTTATAGTCTCAATATATCCAGACAAACAAATGTCAACTGGAATTAGAGTAAATGCAGAATTTAAGATTGGTCTAAATGAGAGAGATCTTGAATTGCTATTAAGAATAAAAGAATTTTTTGGAGGTATAGGACTAATGCACCATAACCCTTCTGTAAATGCATGAATATATAGAGTTAGTAAAAAAAAGATTTGCTTAATGTCATTTTACCTCATTTTATTTGCGCAAGCGAGCGCTTGCCAACTCCGTAGGCTAGCGAGATATCCTTTATTGAGTCAAAAAGCAGCAGCAGCAGAGCAGCAAACTATTTGTGCAAATAGTGCAATTAATGCTCGCTTGCGGTAGAAAGCTCATCTTAATCAGACTGGTTTAGAGCAAATAGTGAACATACAATCTTCTTTGAACAAAGGTAGTTCTGACTATGTTAAATCTAATTTTACGAACATTGAACCTGTATCAAGAGAAATCATTGAAACAACAGAGATAGTAGATCCAAATTGGATTACAGGTTTTGTAACTGGAGAAGGCAATTTTGATGCAGGTATTCGAAAAGCAACTATAGATAAGAGTGTATTTAGAGTAACTCAAAATGATAGAGATATCAAATTAATGGAGTTAATTATTAAGTATATGGAAGCTGGAAGAATAGGTGTAGATAAGAGAAAAGGAAATTCTACTGTAAGTATAGTAGTTGGGAACTTTTTAGATATAACTGATATAGAGAAATACCAAATATTAGGAGTTAAAAAGTTAGACTATTTAGATTAAATAAAAATTGCTAATTTAATACAACAAGGTAAAAAAGGGAATGGAAGAAATTAAAGAAGGGAATGAATAGCTTACTTACGAAGTAAGTGTGTAGAAAAAGTCTTTTCGCTTTATAACTTGTACGATAAATTCGATCACCATGGGTGCCAGAAGACTCGGTAAGGCCAGAAACGCTAACGTTAGTAGTCTTAAACAGGCGTAAAGGGTTCGTAGACGGCTTTGCTTACAAAGTACTCACTGGTTTTCAATTAACTTTATTTTATTGATTACGGTTTCCTGCTTCGCTGTTCCTTTGGTGGCTTACAGGTGCCGTAGCTGGTATAATATTGAAAAAGTCAGAAGTAGAAAAGTTCTTTTTATTGCCTAAGAGGAATGGGACTGCATAGAGGCTAAAACTGCAAAGATAGAATCTTATTCAAGGTAGAGAAATGCTATACGTAAGGATGAAATCTACAGATGTATAGTGGAAGACTAAGGGCGAAAGCTATTTACCTGGTAAAGATTGACGTTGAGGAACGTAGGTTAGGATCGAAAAAAGGATTAGATACCCAAGTATTCCTATCTGTTAACGATGAATGGTTAGTTACTCAGTCTATTAAAGCGGAAGATAACAGCCGTTTTAGCAACAGTATTTAAACTGTATACATAATATGGGTAGCGTAGCTAACGCGATTACCATTCCGCCTTGTAAGTACGACTGCAAAGTTGAAAACAAAAAAATTAGTCGGTTTCGGAGCAAACGGAGTGAAGCATGTTATTTAATACGATAATCCGCGTAAAATCTTACCAGAGCTTGTATAAAAACTTAAATAATAACTAGCGTTCTGTAAAAAAAAGTGCAAAAAAAAAAAGTATAAATTGTGTATAAGTTTTGCTGCTTCGCTAAATAGCTATTATAATAAGGAATATGTTTAACTAAGTAAGGTTTTACGGCTTTATATGTAATGTTAACGTATTTAATACAGGTGTTGCATGGCTGTCTTTAGTTCGTATTGTTAAAAATTAGGTTAATTCCACAAACGGACGCAATCCCTATTGTTAATTTAAACTTAACAATTGATAAAGTTGATATAATTTTATATTGGGGCTAAGACAAGCCGTTATGGCCCTAATGCTCTGGGCTATCGATGTGCCACAAAAGCTTTTACAAAGTGATGCAATGACCAAAAGTAATAAATTTTAAATTTTATGGCGCAAGCGACCAATAGGGCTAAATAATTTAAAACAGTAAGAATTATATATTCGAAATAGCTTTAAGTTAGTTTTTATAATATTTATTGTGAATATATAAAACGTAAAAGAATATTTTACGACTTAACTCTTATTTCCGTTACTTTAAAAAGGAGGAGCAAATCATTAAAAAAAGCTAATATAAAAATGAATTAGACGAATTGACCACTGAAATTCGTGGGCATGAAGAAGGAATTTCGAGTAATCGTTGATCACTAGGCGCAACGGTGAAGATTGCATTCGTGATGAACTAACTGTCTGTCGCTGGGAAGAAGTTTAAAATAGGG
>Ga0209114_1000002_pt1 | contig 50669 bp, 39 predicted proteins | sample TexAe_RefH0_O3_FD_187953 | JGI IMG/M metagenome (GOLD analysis project Ga0209114, IMG submission 187953) | Forest soil microbial communities from Davy Crockett National Forest, Groveton, Texas, USA - Texas A ecozone_RefH0_O3 (SPAdes) (version 2) | ecosystem: Environmental > Terrestrial > Soil >...
AAAAATAGAGGAGTAAATATGAAAAGTGAGGATTGTTGTATGGATTGACGACTTTATTCAACTAATGCTAAAGAAATTGGAACTCTTTACTTAGTATTTGCTATATTTGCAGGTATGATAGCTACAGGATTTTCAGTTTTAATTAGATTAGAATTATCTTCACCTGGTGTTCAATTTTTACAAGGAGATCATCAATTATTTAATGTAATAATAACTGCTCATGGATTATTAATGTTATTCTTTATGGTAATGCCAGCATTAATTGGAGGTTTTGGTAATTATTTTTTACCTATCCATATTGGAGCTCCTGATATGGCAAAAAAAAAGGAGTTCCATGGGTTAAATATAAGATATTATAGCAATAAATTTAAAAATAATATATATAAGGGATATTTAGCAGGTCTATTTGAAGGAGATGGACAAATTTGAATTCAAAAACCTGAACATAAAAAGAAACATAATCCAAGATTTTGTATAACTTTTGGACTTAAAAATGAACCATTAGCTAAAAAATTCTTAGAAATAATAGGATCAGGATTTATAAGATATAAAACACGAGATAATGCTTGTGTTTTAGTTGTTTCACCTGTAATAGGTTTAAAAAAAGTAGTTCATTTATTAAATGGTGAATTAAGAACACCAAAAATACATCAATTTCATAATTTAATAGACTGATTAAATAAAAATCATAATACAAATATTATTAAATTACCATTGAAAGATAGTTCTTTATCAGGAGATGGTTGATTAAGTGGATTTATAGATTCAGAGGGTAGTTTTTCTGTACAACATACTAAATTAGAAAACAATGCAAAAAAAAGAAAAATATCTTGTAGATTAAGAATCGAACAAAGAATGTTAGATCCTATAACTAACAATAGTTATTTAAATGTTTTAACAGATATATCAAATTTTCTTAATTGTACATTATTGATTAGAAAACAAAAGTCTACAGGTAATGAATATTATACTTTAACAGCTTCAAGTAAAATGTCTTTAGATGTTATAGTAAATTATCTAGATAAATATCCACTATTTTCAAAGAAATATTTGGATTACAAAGACTGAAAAGAAATAGTTTTATTAATATTTGAAAACAAACATTATACAGAAGAAGGTATAAATAAAACAGAATCTGTAAAAAATTGTATGAATAGACAAAGAACTTACTTTACTTGAACCCACTTAAATTTATTATCTTTATAAATTACATATTATTATATTTAAACCCTAAATTAGGAAATGCCGTTAAAAAGTGTAAATTTTTTAATTATTACTTCGCTATATGCATAGAATCTCTCGATTTTGGAATTATTTTTCCAGTTAACAGATACATAGACAGCTAATTGAAGTTTAAACTTATAAAGTTGTATTTTCAACTGAATTAGTCGTAATACTTATGTATACATGGGAAGAATGTGCAGGAAACCAACAAAATTAATAAAAAACACAAAACAAAAACACACAAATAAAAGAAGAGATTAAAAACAATTCATAAAACTAAAAAACTAAAAACTAAACAAAAATAAACCCAAAAACACAAAATAAAAAAAAAAACCAAAACAAAAACCAAAACAAAAAACAAAACAAAATTTATTTAATAAAAAAATTAAGAAAAGTTAATTAATTAATTAAATAAAAAATTTCTAAGCAACTAATCATATCTAATTTTAATCTAGATATAATAAAAAATTAATTAATTTTTATATTTATAATTAATAAAAAATATAACTTCTAAAATATCCAACGAAATAAATTAATAATTACACTTTAGTATTAACAAAAATAATAAAAAACAAAAAAATGATTTTTTCTTTAATTTTAAATAATAATTTATTCGAAAATAGTCCTTTAACAGTTTGTGGACTAATCTTAGGCTATTCTGTATATTACTTAATTAAAAGAAAATATACAGCTAATCTACCTACAAATACAGAAGCTTTAACAAACCAAGAGATAGAAAATGCCAAATATTTAGAAGACAGTGATACTGAAACAGAAACAACAGAAACTGATTATGAAGGTTTATCTAATTATGATAGTGCTAGTTCATCTGATTTTGATGAAATAGTAAATGATCCAGATATATTGAGAATACCACATTTTACAAGTAAGTATTTAAATGATGAATTTATCATGCCTGATCTAGATTTAAATATATGTTCTCTTGAGGAATTAAAATTATTTGAGTTCTGTAGGCTATTTTCTAAAGAAATGGCTGAAAAATCGGTTACTGAAGAACAAATGATAGAATTAATATCTATGTTTTCAAAGGAAGAATTAGCTACAAATTGAATTAATGACTTATTCCTTGCTATTATAGATCTATTATAAAATTTGATGAATTAACTACAAATTGAATTCATAACTTTATTCTTTTTTGTAGTATTTCTATTGTAATTTTTTATAAATTTATATATAATATTTAACAAAATTTACCCCCATTTCATTTCATTTTTGTTAAATATTTATTATCTATTTTTTTTTTTTTGTTAAAAATTTTTTTTTTAATTTTAAGTAGGCTCCTCAGAGACTACACGCGAAGCCCCTTAATTTTTTTTCAATGTGATTAATACCATTATGAAAAGACTCGGCAATTTAAGGGTGAAGACATAGTCCGTCCAGGTAGGAAACTACTTCTTTGATTCAATTCAATTTAATTGATTTTAAATAGTTGTAGAATTGAACAATAAAGGTTTGACTTTATAGTCAAATGGTTAAAAGATTTCCAAGATTAAATAATATAAGTTTTTGATTATTACCTCCATCATTAATATTATTATTACTTAGTGCATTAGTAGAAAATGGAGCAGGAACAGGATGAACAATATATCCACCATTATCAGGAATTCAAGCCCATTCAGGTGGATCTGTTGATTTAGCTATTTTTAGTTTACATTTAACAGGGGTATCTTCATTATTAGGAGCTATTAATTTTATTACTACAGTTTTAAATATGAGAACAAATGGTATGAGTTTACACAAATTATCTTTATTTGTATGAAGTGTATTTGTAACTGCTATTTTATTATTATTAGCTTTACCTGTATTAGCTGGTGAATTTATACTGCCAGCTTTAAATCCGGCTATATGCTGGGAACTGTTTCATCTAATAAATTCTAATGAAACACAATCAGCAGGAAACTTATTAGATTTGAATCTTTTAAGGCTCCTCAGAGACTACACGCCGGAATTAATTTGTTGTAATATTTCACCATTTACTAAAGTAAAAACAAACAAGATCATAGATTATAAAGAATTATTTAATTTAAAATTTAGTTCTTATTTAGCTGGTTTAATAGAAGGTGATGGTTCTATAATAGTACCAAAAACAGAAAGATCGGCTAAAGGTAGAATTAATTATCCTTCAATTCAAATTGTTTTTCATTTAAAAGACTTACCACTAGCTTTAATGATTCAAAAAGAATTAAAAAATGGATCACTATCTAGAAAAAAAGGAGTAAATGCTTATATTTTAACTATTAATAATTTTGATGGTTTAATATTACTAACATCATTAATTAATGGTAATATGAGAACTCCAAAAATTTATAGTTTATATAATTTAATAGACTGATTAAATTCTAAATTTGAAGAAATTAATATTTCTAAAAAACCTTTAAATGATAGTTCTTTAGATTCTAATGCATGATTATCTGGATTTATAGAAGCAGATGGTCATTTTTCTGTAAGAACCACTTCTAATTCTAAATATCCAAGAGTAGAATGTAAATTTGAATTAAGTCAAAGACAAAATGATCACAATGACAGAAATAATTTAAGTTTTCTAGAAATTATCGCTAATTTTTTACTTTCTTCAGTTAAAGCTATTAGAGTAGATAAACCTAAGCCAGAATATAGAGTAAGAACAACTAGTTTAAATGGAAATTTAATTTTAGAAAATTATTTAAATACTTTTCCATTATTTGGAAGTAAATATTTAGATTATAAAGATTGAATTAAAGTTCTAGAAAAATTTAAAACTGGTCAATTTAAACATAAATCAAATATTGAAGAAATTATTTTAATTAAATCTTGTATGAATGATAATAGAACTATTTTTACTTGAGATCATTTAGATAAATTTTACAACTTAGATTAATAAGATATAGTCCCAACATACATGAGAATGTATGAGTATTTACCTTAAACATAAAAACTTAAACCAGAAAAAAACAAAATAAAACCAAAAAATAAAATAAAAAATAAGACATTTAACAAAAATTACCTCCTTTTCAATAAAATTTATTTAAGAATAAAAGGGTAAACAAGACAAAAGTGTAATAAAATTTTGGTTTAATTTCTCATTTTATATTGTTTTGTTTACATTTATTTTTTATTTTTGGTTATTTATTTACCTGATTAAATCTATTCAAGTTATAAATATAATTATAAATAATATTTTAATTAAATAAATTATCACTTTCTATTTTTATATTAAGTTAATGTTTATGAGACTGCTGTAATTTACAAGACAGTCATTGGATTCTATCCAGTAAATCAAGAAATTAAGGGTATAACAATGTTATTAACAGATAGAAATTTTAATACTAGTTTCTATGATCCAGCAGGAGGTGGAGATCCTATATTATTCCAACATCTTTTCTGATTTTTTGGACATCCTGAAGTTTATATTTTAATTATACCTGGATTTGGTATAGTTAGTCAAGTTATATCTACATTTTCAGGTAAACCAATTTTTGGTTATTTAGGAATGGTATATGCTATGTTCTCTATTGGAATATTAGGATTTTTAGTATGATCTCATCATATGTTCAGTGTAGGTTTAGATGTAGATACAAGAGCTTATTTCACTGCAGCTACAATGGTAATTGCTGTACCTACAGGTATAAAAATATTCTCTTGAATTGCTACATTATATGGTGGTAGTTTAAGATTAACAACTCCTTTAATATTTACATTAGGATTTTTAGCTTTATTCACAATAGGAGGTGTAACTGGAGTAATTTTAGCTAATGCTTCTTTAGATTTAGCTTTACATGATAGAATAAAAAAAGATCCATATTATATTCATAAATTTTGAGTAGGATTAATGGATGGTGATGGAAGTATTCAAGTAAATCATTGAAGACATAAAAATCTTCAATATAGATTAGTTATTAAATTAAAATATTGTATTGAAAATTTAACAATGTTAAATTTAATTAAAAAACATATTGGAGGGAATGTAAGAATTATTGGAAATAATAAATTTGTTATTTGAGTAGTAAATGAAAGAAAACTTATTAATAAATTAATAAATATATTTATTTCTTATCCTCCTTTAACTTCAAGATTAAGAGCTCAATTAGCATTTATGTTAGAATGTTTTCAACAAAATAATGTTGAATGATATTTAAATGCTAGAGATAAAAAATATCTTAATCCAAATATAGATGTTGTTAATATTGATTATAATTATTTTAATGAATGATTATCTGGGTTTATTGAAGCAGAAGGTTGTTTTTCTATTAGAAATGTATCGAATAATCACTCATTTTCAATTGGACAAAAAAATGATAAATATATAATAGATACAATAAAAAAACATTTCGATGCTCAAAATGAAGTTAGAAAATTTAATAATAATTTTTGATTAATTGAGATTTATAGAAAAATAACTTTAATAAATATTATTAATCACTGTATTAATTATCCTTTACTTGGAGAAAAAATACTTTCATTTACCAAATTTAGAGATCTTTTTAAATAAGTGTCATGTTGTCTTACCACTGTGATAAATTTAAAATTTTAATTTATCGGTAATATTATATTATTAATATTGCTAACGGTGAAACCTTTTAAATGGAAATAAGGCTGTTTCCATGCTACAAGTTAAAAAGGCAATACCGTGGAAACCAAAAATATAAAATTTTAAGAGTATTTGTTTTAAATAAAATAAAAAAATTAAGAAAATTGATAAAAAATTAAGAAATAATTATTTAACTAAATTTACCCCCTTTCTTTAAAATTTAAAAGGGATAGTTTTAAAATTAAAGTTTTATTTTTTTAAAAGAATAGAACAAAAACAAAACAAAAAATATTAAATAAATATTTATTTTAAAATTAGATAAAATAATAGAAAATAAAAGATTATTTATTATATTAAATAGTTGTTTTGAATTTTTTTGTAAAAAAAAAAAATAGAGGAGTAAATATGAAAAGTCCGAGATAATTTAATAAATGTTATTCTCATTAAATTATTTAACAACTATATTATCAGTTATAAATGATTTTATAGCAACAGTTTTAATTCCTTTTTTAAATAATCATATTTTTGAAGGAATTACTATTACTGTAATTATTTATTTAGCTTCCGGGTCTAGAGCAGCTAAAGCTTTAGATGTAACAGCTAAAGTTATAGGTAGTGCAGCAGGAAGTACTTTTTTATATAATTATTGAGTTAAAGGTTCATCTTCTTCACCTAATAGTGCAGATAAAGATGAAAATAAAAAAGATAAAAAAGAAGTAAACAAAACTACAGGTAATCAAGGTACCAATGGAAAATAATCTTAAACATTCTTTTCTTTTTTCTTGAATATTAACTAATTTGGATATAAATGTTAATAGTTCTGATCCTGATATTACTCAATTAGCTTATGGTGTATTTTTATTAAGTTTAATTGCTATTCTTTGCTTTTTAAATATATTAGGATATTTATTAGCCTATTATTTTATTCAAAAAGGTAATTATGAAGTAAAATATCCTAAGTTAGCTGGACTTATTAATTATTATAAAAAAGTTAATTTAATATTTTTAATAATTGAAGTTATATTATGTTTGACCTGTTTAACTATTTTAGTTTTATTTTCTTTTTTAATTCTTTTTAAATAAATTATTTCTGTTTACTTTACCCCTTTAAATTAATTTAATAATGTTTTACAAAGTTAATTAATAGGACCCGGTGTTCAATTTTTACAAGGAGATCATCAATTATTTAAAATAATATGTGGTGGGTGGTCAAGAGGGATTATTATTTTTTAAAAACTTACCCCTATTTTTAAAATATTAATTGTATTATAACATGAACATAATTTATTATTATAAATTCAATCAATGTCTCATTTTAATTGCTTATAACGCAGAGACAGTTATCTAAATATTATGATATCAATTTTTGGTTTTAAATTTTTAATGACATTATTCAACTATGCTTTAGATAATAGTTTATTCTTTGGAGTTGCTTTTGCAGGAACTGTTGGATTTATTGGATATAAATTTGCTTCTTCATATTTAAATTCTTTTTATATAGATAAAAGTATTCAAACTGATGCATGAGAAGATTATTCTAATAGACCTAGTCAAATAGGTTCTAATAGTGTAACTTCAATTGACACTGTAACACCTATATCTGAAAATATTAGTCCTGTAACAACCTTACAAACTACATCAGAAGTAGGAACTTCAATTATATCTGAAGGTGCAAGTACAGTAACAACTGTTTTACCTGTACCACCAGTTAATGTAGAAATTGTTCCTAATCAAGATTTAGTAGGATCTATTTTATCACACAAATCTTTAGTTGAATTAAAAATCCAAGAAATAAATGGAATATACGGTAAAGAAATGTTTGATTACACAATAACTAATACTGATTTAACTTATATTGTTAATAGTTATTCAATTACACAATTAAGTTCTAGTGGTATTAATGAAACAATCTTAAATATAATGAGTTGTTTTAATGGTTAACTTAGATTCAAAAAATTTTTATTTTATAAAATTTACCCCATTTCAATAAAATTTATTTATAATAAAAGAATAAACATAGCAACAAGTATAAAATTTATTATCTTTTTGTTATGTTTATAATTTCTTAATTTTCTTAAACAATTTAACAATAACTCTAAAATTTTATATTGAGTAGGATCCGTAGAGACTATACGTGGTAATCGAACGTTAATTAAGTTTAATTACTAGTTAAGATATAGTCCGATCCTCATTGTAAAATGAGCATATTTGTATATTTATTATAAAATTAATAATAAATAGACAAATATTAATGACTTATTATGTAGTAGCTCACTTCCATTATGTATTATCAATGGGAGCTGTTTTTGCTATATTTGCTGGATTTTATTTCTGAGCACCTAAAATAATAGGAAAATCATATAATGAATTATTAGGAAAAATTCATTTTTGAACATTATTTGTTGGGGTTAATACTACTTTCTTCCCTCAACACTTTTTAGGTTTAGCGGGGATGCCTAGAAGAATACCAGATTATCCAGATGCCTTTAGTGGTTGAAATCAAATATCAAGTTTTGGTTCAGTAATTTCAATAATGGCTACTGTATTATTTGGTTATATTATTTACGATATTTTTGCTAATGGAAGTTCAGTTAATAATAATCCTTGAAATGTACCTTCTTATTTTACATCTACAGAACAATTTAATAATGAAACAGAAACAGCTACAACTTTAGAATGAACTTTAAATAGTCCTATACCAATGCATGCTTTCAAAATGTTACCTGTTCAATCTTAAATTGAGATTTAAAATTAAGTTATATTTTTTAGCTTAAATTTTTTTGTTTTTTTATTTAAATTTTTAATTAAATAAACAGTTCATCTTACTAAAATTTACCCCCATTTTTTCTAAGAAATATTTTATTAATTCTAATTTTGTGTTTTAATTTAATAAAATAAAAGTATTCATTAAATATTAAAAGTAAATTATAAATTAAAAATTTAAATTCAAACTAAAACAAATACAATTTGCTATTTTTATATATAATTAATAAAATACTATTAAATAAAAGAGCATAGTAAAAATATTTTTAAATCAATTTACGTTAATAATGCACATCATAGAGTTTTAACATTTATTTTTATATAAATTTGAATTATAAAAAAAACAAAAAAATAAAATAATAAAAGAAATAATTAAAGACTGTAGCATAACTGGTAATGCAATTCGCTCATAATGGATGGTATAAGGGTTCAAATCCCTTCGGTCTTATAAAATTTTAATATTTGTTTATTATTATAATTTAAATTTAGAGGGTACTTGGTCGAGTCTGGTTTATGGCGCTCGTTTTGAAAACGAGTACTTGAATAAAGTCGTGAGTTCAAATCTCACAGTGTCCGATCATTAATTAAAGAGAATTAAAAGAAATCAAAAAACAATTTTTTTTATATTTTTATAAATTATTAAAAATATAATTTAAAAAGAAATTATTAATCATATATAATTAATATCATTTTTAAAAGAATAGGTTTATTTTATATACCTTTATAAAAGAGTATAATATATTAAAAAAACAAAAAAATAAAATAAAAACTAATATATTATTAAAAATAAATCCCCTTAAATTATTATTTTTGATTTATTATAATTAAAAATAAAGAAATCAAATAAATAAAATAAATTATTTTAAATCTATTTAATTTTAATATAGCAATAAAAAAAAAATAAAAAAACAAAACAAAATAAATAGACACTCTAGTCGCAAAAATCGAATAAAAATCTCAAATCAAAAATGCTTAGTTTATTATTATTAATCCCTATAATAGGTAGTTTATTATTATTAACAATACCAGAAGATTCTATAGAAAATAAAATAAGAATGAAAAGAATAACATTAATAACTATGTTAATAAATTTTTTAATATCAATATATATTTGATTAGAATTTGATTCAAGTACTAGTCAATATCAATTTGTATATGAATTTATAGAATTAAGTTATTGTCATTTAAATATAGGTATAGATGGTATATCATTATTTTTTGTATTATTAACAACCTTTATAAGTCCTATAGCAGTATTATCTAATTATAATAATATAAATAATAATTTAAAATATTTTTTAATATCATTTTTATTATTAGAAACATTACAAATAGGAGTATTTGTAGTATTAGATTTAATCTTATTTTATATATTTTTTGAAAGTGTATTACCTATTTTATTTATAATAATAATAGTTTATGGTTCAGGTGAAGCTAGAATAAGATCAGCTTTATTATTTTTTTTATATACTTTAGCTGGATCTTTATTTATGTTATTAGCTATACTTCAAATATATAGTTATGTAGGTTCAACTGATTTTCAAATTATATCATTATCAGAAATTAATTTAAATAATCAAAAAATCTTATGATTAGGATTTTTTATAGCTTTTGCAGTAAAAACTCCATTATGACCTTTAACAGGATGATTATATAGAGCTCATGCTGATAGTCCTTTAGCAGGTTCTATTTTATTAGCTGCTACTATATTAAAATTTGCTACTTATGGTTATTTACGAGTTTTAATTAATTTCTTACCTGATGCTACTAATTATTTTTCTCCTTTAATTCAAACTATTGCTATTATAACTTTAATTTATGCTTCTTTAGCTACAATTGTTCAACAAGATACTAAAGCTTTAATTGCTTATTCAAGTGTAGCACATATGAGTGTTGTTATATTAGGTTTATTTTCTAATACAATTCAAGGTATTGAAGGTGCTATTTTATTAGCTTTAGCTCATGGTTTTGTTTCTCCTGCTTTATTTATTTGTGTTGGAGGTATAATTTATGATAGAACAGGAACTAGAATAATTCATTATATAAGAGGTTTAGTAACTTATATGCCTGTTTTTACTATATTATTTTTCATTTTCACATTAAGTAATACTGGTATTCCATTAACTTTAAATTTCTTAGGTGAACAATTATCTTTAATTGGAATATGAGAAAGAAGTCCTATAATTGCAGCTTTAGGTGCTACTGGAATTATTTTATCTGCTATTTATTCTATTTATTTATATAATAGAATTTCTTATGGTACTTTTTCTCCTCATTTAAAACCTATTAAAGATATTTCCAGAAGAGAATTTATTTTATTAATAACTTTATTAATTCCTACTGTTTTATTAGGTATTTTCCCTAATGTAATATTAGATGGTTTACATTTTTCTATTTCTACTTTACTTTTTAATGTTTAATTTTTATAGTTTGAATTTTTTTTTTAATTTTAGAATTAAATTATTATTTAAAATTTACCCCTTTTTATTATTAATAATATTAAAAAAACAAACAAACAAACAAAGAATTAAAAAATAAAAGAGCATAGTATTAACGGTTAGTATGACGATCTTCAAAATCATTGGTAGGTGTTCGAATCACCTTGCTCTTGTTTAAATTAACTATTTTAATACATTTTTAAGAAAAAGAATAAAATTTTATTAATAAAAAACAAGAAAAAAACAAAAAACCAAAAATTTTAAGGGATCTTAGCTTAATTGGTAGAGTTTCTAATTGTCATTTAGAAGGGTTCCAGTTCGAATCTGGAAAATCTCGCTTTATATTATTATAAAATTTAATAAATAATAATGACATGATAATATATAATTTTATTTATAAAAAATAATAAGTAATTTTATAATAAATTAATTATTTAATTATTTAAATTATTAATCTGATTTAATTAGTTAATAAAAAAATACAAAACAAAATTATAATTTTTATTAAATAATTGTCTTCGTTATTAAAATATTTTTAATTGTAAAAAAACCAAAAAAACAAAACAAAATTATTTTAGTACTAATTTTAGAAACAAAACAAACAAACAAAACAAAATTATTATATAATGAGAATAAAAACTAAATTAATAAGTATAAATACTAATAATATTAATTTAATATTAATATTAAGTTATTTAATCTTCTCAAATTATACTATTAATATATTAATAGTATTAATAACATATCTAATAATAAAAATAATATTAAAAAATACTTATAGAAAAAATCAAATAAATAATAATGAATCAGGATTATTCTTTAAAGTAATATTTTTAAATATATTAATATATAATTTATTATATTTTGTTTTAATAAATAATGTAATTTATATGGATAGTACAGAATATTTAACTTTATATAATAATATATATATTAAAGGTTTAAATTCTTTAATTGAAAATTCTGGAGAACTTATTGCATATGCCGTAGGAGTAAAATTATCTAGTATTTATTTAAAAATATTACCAACTGAACCAACATTTTATTTTCATTTTGGTTTAGGTGTAGGACCTACTTTAGATTTAACAGTTCACCAAGAATTATATGATTCACCAGGAGATTCTAGTTTTAAAAATTATGTTTTATTAACAGTTGAAAAAGTTGAAGATCATATTAATTTTCTTAAAGATATGGTACCTTATCATCATAAACATTATAAAATATCTAAAATGACAAATATGGAAAATAATACAACTATTATAAGTGGAGATGCTCCAACTAATATTAATGTAGTTAACATTCATTGTTCTTTAGAACCTGGAGAAATGTATATTAAATTTTTTAACTTTATTGAAAATTTAGTTTTGTTTACTTCAGTTTTTTTATATTTTGTAATTTTAAGTTTTTTATTTATTTTTTTTATTATTAAATTTATTAATTTTATTAAATTTATTAATAAATTTTTATATAATAATTAAGATCTTTTTAGATTTTTTCTATATTCATTTTTATATTAATTAAATTTTTATTTTTTATATCATTTTATACAAAATTATATTTTTTATATTTACCCCTATTTAATTTAATATATAAAAGTATTAAATAAATAATTAAATAAAAATATAAATTAAACGAGTATAGTTAAGTTGGTATAACCTCTACCTTCCAAGTAGATGTGATCAGTTCGAATCTGATTACTCGTATTCACTATAATAATTTTACTATAAAAAAAAATAATAAAAACCAAAAAACAAAAATTGGAGAAATTAATTAAAAATAAAAGTGTATATTATTATAATTATAATATATTTTAGACGCTATTAAAAAAATTTATTAAAAAAATGTTAGCAGCAGCAAAATACATTGGTGCAGGTTTAGCTTGCTCAGGTTTAATTGGAGCTGGAGCAGGTATTGGTTTAATCTTCTCTTCATTAATCGCTTCAACAGCTAGAAACCCTCAATTAAGAGGTCAATTATTCGGTTTTGCAATCTTAGGATTCGCTTTAGCTGAAGCTACTGGTTTATTCTCTTTAATGATTGCTTTCTTATTATTATATTCTTAAAATTTTTAAGTTATTATTAATAATATTTAACAATTAATTTAAATATTTAACCTTAATTTAATTTAAAATAATTAAATTCAATATTTTATTAAAATTAAAATTTTACCCCCTTTTTTATTAATAAATTCTTATAATTTAACTAGAATAATTATTATTTATAAAAAATAGGTTGGGGTGAAAGTCTTTATAAGAATAAAGCTAAACTAATAAAATAATATGCGATTTTATTTAATAGTAATTAGCAAGTAATCTTTAAGATTAGACAATTAATACAAGTCCCTAAGGGTATAAAATTATATTTTAATGAATAAAAATTTTTAATATTATTTCTAATAAAGAAATAACCTTACTAAAAGATATAAACTATTTAATAGATATCAATAAAATAGGTAAATTCAAATATTATTATATATCCAATTTAGAAATTACTGGTATAAATACTTTCATAAAAAGATTACATCAAGAAAGTGTTTATGTTATAATTCCTTTAATTTCTATGTTCGGTAAAGACATGGTACCACATATTATTCTTAGTAAATCCATTTTACTAACAAAAAATAGTTCTACTAAAATTGTACACGATTACTTAAATAAACAATTAGACCAAGTTATTTTAGATTTTTGTTTAACTAATTTAGATAATGGTAATAAATTCCAGCTTAATTTTAAGTATAAAAGAGTTAGTATAGATCTATCTAAAATACCTGATTAAATAATAATTTGTTTACTATATAAAAACTTTAAGTCTTTATATCTAATATTATAGGGTTAATTGTTAATTGGATTAACAGAAATCTCCTAAATTTCTTTTAGGGTTCGATTCCCTTTAACTCTAAATTTTAATGGGGATAATTTTAGAGTTATAAGGAGTTGAACATTAAATAGATTGTAATAAATGAGTTGGACAGACTTTTATTAATTAATCTACTTAACCATTAAACTCTTAAGTGGTAAATAAATAAATAAATAAATATAATCCTAAAATAAATTGTTAGTTATTAAGAAAGGGATTATCGAGATGGGAAAATGGATACGCGGTTTTATAGAGTTATTAGGATTTGAACCTAAATTAAATTAATTTAAATGAGATGGATAGTCTTTTATTATAATTTAATAAACCTTTTAACTCTTAAGGTGGTAAGATTTTAAAATATACAAGTCTAAATTTAATATTATTAAATATTAAGTTCAACTTTTTTATATTTAAATATTAAATAATGGAATCTATCTAAAGATCCAATTTCAAAATCTTTAATTGCTATTTCCAGTTGTTTATTTAAAAAATCAGCAATTAATTTAGGATCTGAATATGAAGATAATAATATTTGTTTACTTAAAATTATTTGTGGATCTTCATCTCTTCCGTCCATTGATAAAATTGGAATCATAGTATAAATTTGATAATCATTTAAACTTCTTATAAATTCAGTTATTTTTTTAAAATCAAAATAAGGTATGTAAACATATTCAAATTTACCCTTTTTATCTATTTGGATTCTATAATTTACATCTTTAAGTAATGTAATTTTATTTTTAGAAGTATTTTGAAGTAATTCTAAATAAATATTTTTCATTTTAGTTGTTAATAATCCGGATTATTAATAAATTAGTTATGAGCGGGGGTTAAATTTAAAAGAGTAAAAGCAAGAAAGGGGAATTGAAAATATTTATTATTAATTGAATTATTGAAGTCTTCCTATATTATATTTTTTTAATAAATTAATAATTTTATTTTTTAATAATTTTAAATAATAATCAATGGTTATTAAAATATTTATATTGATTCTTATAGGTAAATATTTATTATTAAATAAAATTTTTCTAGGTTTAAATTCTATTGAAACATTTAAATCTTGTTTAATATTAATATTAAGATTGTTAATATTTTTAAAAAATCTCATAGGTGAAGTTTTAGTTATAATTTCTCCGTTAGCAATTTGTAGTATTTCATTTCATGTTAGAGTATTTCTTTCTATACCTGAAAAAATAGAATGAGTTATATTATTATCGTCAAGATAACCATATTTTTTAATACCTAAAAAGTAAGCTTTTTTAATTCAACCTCCTTTTAATTCATCTTTTAATTGACCTAAATCACTACCAATTAATTCTTGTGGTAATTCTTTATCAACAAAAATTGAATCTGTATCAGTATAATATAATTTAATTCCTAATTTGATTAATAACATTTTTAATTCTAACATTTCTATTCTAGCATAAGCTGTTACAGCTGCAGCTATTCCTACATGAGATTTAATATTTCTAAAACTGTGTACTAAATCTAAACCTGAATCATTTTTTATATCATTTATTAAATCAAAATCTAAATTACTACTCATTAAAATAGTACTAATACTTTCATTAATTTTTATAATATTAAATATAGTGTAATTTCCAACATATTTATTTAAATCTTTATTAAAAATGTTTTTAGTTTCAATTAAAGTTAATTTTCTGCCGAAATATCCATAAAGTTGATTTAAATGATTTTTAGAAATAAATCTTAAAGCTCCTTCAGCTAATTTTTTAATATTATAAAAATATTTGATATAATTAGTGAAAATATTAGCTTTACTAAAGTTATAAACTTTAATTAAATCAATTTTATATCCATATTTAGCTATAGCTTTTAATTCTTCTGTGAAATAAATACCTATTCAACTTCCTAATGGATGTAAAGTTTCATTAAATATTTTAAAAGGTAATAAAGGAATATCTAGATTATTAGGAGCAGTTATTTTAGCTTCCGCAAAACCAAATACATCTTTTAATTTTACATCCTTTCCATGAGATTCTCCTAAGAATTCTATAGGCATAGGATTACACATTGCTTTAGGATATAAACTGTTTACATCGTAATGTTTTAAGTTTTCTCCATATTTAAAGAAGTAATCAGTTGAACCTCCAATATAAGCTAATCTAATAATATTATCTAATTTATTAGTTAAAGTTGGTATGTTAATGTTTAAAAATTTAAGTCTAAATATTTTTAAAGAATAAAGAAAGGTGTTAGGTATTGAAATTTGGATATCCCCGCGAAATATTTTCAATGATAAATCCGGATTAATTATTGAAAATATTTCTTAGTTTTGTAAGTTATAAAAAGAATATTGAGATAAAAGATCTCTAAAAATATTTGACATTAATTAGGAATTTTTGTTAAATCTAAATAAATCTTTTTATATTTAAAAATTAATTGAAAATTATTTCCATTATCTATATTAGTTAAGCCAAAGTCGATAATAGCTTGATCTAATTGAGAGTTTAAATAAAAAATAAAAGAAGAGGTTAATTTTAATTAAAATAAATTAACCATCTGAATAGTTTAATAATATTTAATAAAAATTACTCAATTAAAACTAAATAATAGTTATTAAAATATTTAATTTAGACTTTTGTTACATAAATCTAATAAAAAATATTAGATATAAAAATATATAAAAACCCAAAAATTGAATAAACAAACTAATTCTAAAATTAATTTAAGTTCTATTCATGGTGCCTCTCTATTAAGAAAACAGAGAAATAAAGGAATAATTTTATTATCTGTAGCCAATATAATACAAATTTATAATGAAATAGAATTAGCAAAATTAAAAAATGTAAGAAATAACAAAGATAAAAACAAATTAGAAACAATAATTGAATTAAGTGATACTATAATTAAATCTAATAAATCTCAATTAAATTTATTAAATAAAAATCAATTAAATTTAAATTTATCTAAATCAGAAAACATAAATAATAAATTGACTAAAACAAGATTAAATGAATCAAATTCAATATTAATGAATCAAAGACAATATATAAAATTACTTAGTCCCTTTAATTCTAAATTAGCAAGTTATACTAATAATATTTATACCTTTACAAATAGACCTTATAAACAAATAAATAAAAATTTAAATAATATTTATACAATTTGTAAATCAGCCTTTCTTAATATGTCAAGTTTAATAAGTAAACCAATAGTATTAATTAATCCTAATTTAATAAAAATTACATTATTTTATTATTGAAAACCTTTAAAAAATAAATATTACAATAGTAATTTACATTCTAATTTTATAAATTTATATTTAAATAAATTAGAAAATTTAGTTAATTTATTAAGTAAATTATTTAAAAAATCAGTAGAATTAGAATTAATAAGAATTTATTCACCGAAAAATGAAAGTAATATATTAGCTAATCTTATTGGTATATTAAGTAATTTTATTAAATTTAGTTATATTCATAAAAAATTATTTAAAGTAAGAAAAACTAAAAAACTTAAAACAAGTTTTAGATATAATAAACCTTCTATTTTATCTGGAATTTATTTAAAATTAGCAGGTAGAGTTTTAACACAAAGATTACAAAGAAGAGTTAAATCTAAAATAATTCAAAAAGGTAGTTTAGCTAGAACTAACACTAGAGTAATTAATATTAATAATTATATTAATAAAAATAAAAGAGGTACTTTCAGTATTACTATTAAAACTGGACATATTATTAAAGATTAATTAAATTTTCATTATTTTGGTTTTTTTTTTAATTTCATATAATATTTATTAAATTAGTCTCAACATACACTTAAAAAACAAAACAAATTAATTTATTATATAAATTTTATACTTAAATTCTCAAGTAAAAATAAACCGCCTTAAAAGTAATTAGTTGTGGTTTGAAACTATTTAATTAATTAATTAACTTTTCTTAATTTTTTTATTAAATAAATTTTGTTTTGTTTTTTGTTTTGGTTTTTGTTTTTTTGTTTATTAATTTTTATAATTAGTAATCAATGGTAATTACAAAAAACAAATTTTAATAAAAAGATTAATAATTAATTAAATAAAAAATTTCTAAGCAACTAATCATATCTAATTTTAATCTAGATATAATAAAAGATTAATTAATTTTTATATTTATAATTAAAATAAAATATAACTTCTAAAATATCCAACGAAATAAATTAATAATTACACTTTAGTATTAAATTAAAAAATTATTATTAAAAGAAATGAATAAAATAAACAGAAATCAATATCAATCTTTTCCATATCATTTAGTAGATCCCTCACCATGACCTATCTTAGTTAGTTTTTCATTATTGAGTTTAACTTTAGGGGCAGTAATGTATATGCAAGGTTTCTCTCATGGAGGACAATTACTAAGTTTAGGATTTACTTTAACAGTTTTCGGTATGATACTTTGATTTAGAGATATTATTACAGAAGGTACTTATTTAGGACATCATACTATACAAGTTCAAAAAGGTTTAACTATAGGAGTAGTATTATTTATTATTAGTGAAGTATTTGCTTTTTTAAGTGTATTTTGAGCTTTTTTCCATTCTAGTTTATCTCCAACAATAGAAATAGGAGGAGTATGACCACCACAAGGTATAACACCTTTAGATCCTTTTGCTATACCATTATTAAATACTATATTATTATTATCATCTGGTGCATTTGTAACTTATGGTCATCATGCTTTAATTCAAGGAGATAGAAAAGGAGCTATTTTAGGTACATTATTAACAATAATATTTGCTATAATTTTTACTGCTTTACAATATTATGAATATTCAGAATCAAGCTTTACAATGAGTGATTCAGTATATGGTACAGTATTTTATGCTTCAACTGGTTTACATGGATTACATGTTATTATTGGTACATTATTTATTTTAGTAGGTTTTATTAGAATTATTAATTATCATTTAACTGATACACATCATCAAGGACATGAAGCTGCTATCTTATATTGACATTTTGTAGATGTAGTTTGATTATTCTTATTTATAGCTGTATACTACTGAGGTGGTAACTAATTTATAATTAAGAATTAATATTCTAATAATTTTTAAGAAATAATTAATTTTAATAAATAATTTAATTTATAATTGATTAATTCTTTTTATTTTAAAAAAATTACCCCCATTTTATAATTAAATTTATATAAAAAACAAAAACAAAAAAAAATTAAATTAATAATCCGCTAAACAAATACTAATTTATTTGTAATTAGCAAGTAATATTTTATAAAAATATTAGACAATTAATACAAGTCCCAAAGGGTATATCATACAATAATATGAATTTATCATTATTTTTATTTTTAATAGGTATATTAGGTTTTATTTTAAACCGAAAAAATATAATATTAATGATTATTGCTATAGAAATAATGTTATTAGCAGTAACTATGTTATTATTATTATCTAGTTTTAGTTTCGATGATGGAATAGGACAAATATTTAGTATCTTTATAATCTCATTAGCTGGAGCTGAATCAGTAATAGGTTTAAGTATTATTGTTGCAGTTTATAGAATAAAAGGAAATATTTTAATTAGACAAGAAACTTAATGTATTTAACAATTTTAATTTTACCTTTATTAGGTTCATTTGTTTCAGGATTTTTAGGTCGAAAAATAGGAGTAACAGGATCTCATATAATAACTTGTACTTGTTTAATCTTATCCAGTATATTAGCAACTATTGCTTTTTATGAAGTAGGTTTATGTTCAAGTCCAGTAAAAATTTATTTATTTAATTGAATAGATTCAGAATATATGACTATATCTTGAGAATTTTTATTTGATCAATTAACTGTATCAATGTTTATACCTGTATTATATATATCTTCATTAATTCATATATTTTCAACAGATTATATGGCTGAAGATCCTCATAATCAAAGATTTTTCTCTTATTTATCTTTATTCACTTTCTTTATGTTAGTTTTAGTATCTGGAGCTAATTATTTTGTAATGTTTGTAGGTTGAGAAGGTATCATAGAATGCCTCAAATGGGATAATAATTTGATTTTTATTTATAGTGCTATTTGTTTAAATATAAAGGATAATGTAAATATTTCTTCTAAAAAGTTAACCTCTAAAGAACGAATAGGACCTCATAATATAGATATAATTTCTATTATAATAGGTTCTACTTTAGGTGATACTCATTTAGAAAAAAGAAAAAATGGAATAGGAACAAGAGTAATATTCGAACAATCAAATAGAAATGTAGAATATTTAATGTGATTTCATTCTTATTTCTCAAGTAGAGGTTATTGTAGTACTACAAAACCTACACTAAAAATAAGAATAAAACAAGAAGGAAAAGTTTATTATCAATATCGAGTTAGTAGTTATACATTTTCTAGTTTTAATTGAATTCATGAAATGTTTTATAAATTAGTTGATGGTAAATATATAAAATTTGTTTCTTTAAATATTGAAGAATATTTAACACCATTAGCATTAGCCATTTGATTTATGGATGATGGTTCTAGCAAAGGTAAAGGTGCTAGTATTGCTACTAATTGTTTTACATTAGAAGAAGTTAATTTTCTTTGTAAAGTATTAAAAAGTAAATATAATATTATCGCTACATCTAATAAATGTGGTAAAGATAAAGGTCATATTATATATATTCATAGTAATTCTATGAAATTATTTACTAGTATTATTAAACCTTATTTATTACCTTCATTATACTATAAATTAGGGCTTTATAAATAGTCAACATTATTATAACCATAGTAAGAAAATGATCAATTATTAGAAAATTAAATTGAAGAATAATAAGAGATTAGTATTTATTAAATTAATAAATTCACTAATTACGTTTTCTTGCGACGTTATTGAAAACGATCAACTAAACTAGCTTTGTTTAAAGATCGTCGATTACAATTTTGATCGCGATCGACTAGTTCAATAACGGGTGCCTGAAATGGTGCTCAATGCATAGTCAGAATCTTTATTTATTAAAAAGTCACACACAAACACAAAATTTATAATGAGGCACAAGGCATTAAAAATTTTAAGGATTTAATATTAAAGAGTACAAAAGCCAAACAAACTTAGACTCTGCCAAATAGAATTATTTAACTAAATTTACCCCCTTTCATGAATAATAATTAAAAGAAAAAGGTAGAACTAAAACAAAAAATAAAATAAATAGATAGTTTTAAAATTAAAGGAATTCATTTAAAGAGGGGGATTTAATTTTATTTACAAATTTCACAAATAAGGGTTTCTTCATGAGAATTCTTCAATATCTACTTAGGGTTCGATTCCATTTAACTCTATAAAACAAAAAAACAAAACAACAAAAAATTAAATAGTTTTAAAATATATATCATAATTATAAAAGATTATGATAGATAAAATAAATAATAATATATAAAAGAAAATAAATTTTCTTTACTAATAAATTCCTTTAGTTCAACGTTAGAACAGTACTTAGTTAGATAATGATTTTGGTTAGACTCCAAAAGGGAATAAAAAATAAATATAATAATGATAAATAATTGTTACCTTTTTAAATTATAATTTGGTTAAATTCACAATATAATATTTATCTTATATTTATTAAGTTAATCTCCACTCATATTTATTAACTTAAAATTAATCCTTTAAATTATTATTTGATTTCCTTATAATTTATTAATAATAAATCAAAATTAAAAAATAATAATTAAAAATTATTATCAATCTATTTAATTTATATTATGACTATAATACAATTAATAAAATTAAATAGACACTCTAGTCGTAAAAATCGAATTAATTTCATATTTAAAAAATGTTTTTATTCTCAACTTTAAATATCTCAATAAATTTAGACTTATTAACAGGATTTTATAATTTTATTGAATCTAATTTATGATTCATTTTAAGCTGTGAAATCTTTATACTAAGCTCAATTGTTTTAATGGCTAGTCGAACTAGTGATAAATTTCTAAGAGGATTACAAGGTACAGCAGCTACAACAATTATTGCTAGAGGTATCCATGATGCTTATAATTCATGAAAAAATGGAGGCTCAAGTAGCAATAATGATGACTCAAAAGACAAAGACACAAATAAAGACAAAATTAAAAATCAAGAAAATAAAACCAGACCAGTACCTACTGTAACAGAAATTAATGAAAAATAATTTTAGACCTTTATTCTCTTTTTTACCTATTTTGAACCTTTTTAATGTATCAGTCCCTGAAAATGCCGAACCAATAGTTAATTACTCCTTTGGAGTATTAATTTTATCTTTATTAATATTTTATAGTATTATCAATGCTTTTTTATCTCTTTTTTCTTTGCATTTTCTAAATAAATATAATGTCGACGAAACACTAAGCAACTACCCTAGATTAGTAAAAATCATAAAATACTATGAAAATAGTTCAATGATTTGAATTTGTGTGGAAATTGCTATGGCATTGATTTTTACCTTAATAATTATTATAAGTAGTTTATTTTTCCTAGGAATTAGCATTTTTTAAAAAAATTACCCCTTTCATGAATAATAATTAAAAATAAAAGATAGTTTAAAAATAAATTTAATATTTAAAAGAGTGAAAACCAATTTTAAAAGATATGAGGTTAGGGGTTGTTTTTCATCAATTTACATTAATTTTACCTGAATTATATTTCACGATTTTAATTTACAATAAACTGCCAAATTATCTTAGTTTAACGTTAAGACGACATCCCTTTAAGATGTAAATTTTGGTTAAAATCCAGAAGATGAGTTGGTAGTGGAAAATTAAACGTTCAATAAATAATATTAATTTAAAATTTTTAATTAATATTATATTATAATAGTTATTCGTTATTAAATTTATAAAATAAATTTAGTACTAATTTTTGAAACAAAAAAACAAAAAACAAAATAAATGTTATTTAACTATATTTTAGATAATAATGTATTTTTCTATGCTGGTTTTTCAGTTACTGTAGGTTTTATAGGATATAAATTTGTTAGTTCTTATTTAAATTCTTTTTATGTAGATAAAGGTGTACAAACTGATGCATGAGAAGATTATTCAAACAGATCAAGCAAAATGGCTCCTGAAAGTGTAACTTCAATTGATACTGTAACTCCTATATCTGAAAATATCAGTCCTGTAACAACCTTACAAACTACATCTGAAGTAGGAACTTCCATTATATCTGAAGGTGCAAGTACAGTAACAACTATTTTACCTATACCACCAGTTAATGTAGAAATTGTTCCTAATTCTGAAATTGTAAATATTGGTACAGTTATTGTAGAAAATACAAGAGCTATTGATTACTTTAATCATGTAACTTGAGTTCAACAATCAGTTGATGCAATGATGGCTAGAGCCGATTTAGTAAATAATTCAGCTATGGCTCATGCAGATTTTTTAACTAAAGCTGATCTTATAACTAATTTATTTTAGTTTAATCGTTTAGTTATATTTTTAATAAAATTACCCCCTTTCAATTAAACAATTATTGTAAGGGGTTTTATATTCATTGGTTTGGATTATAAAAGTATGTCGCCTTTATATCCGGTTCGATTCCTGGAAGCTCCGTTTGTTTTAAATTGACTCAATACTTTATTTAATAAAAGAATAAACATAGCAACAGTATAATTTTTATTATCTGTTTGTTATGTTTATATCACCCTTAAAATTTATTAAAAAATTATAATGCTTTGTGCCTCATTATAGAATTGTAGATTCAAATTTTTTCTTTTTAATAAATACTAGGGCATTATTGTAAATCCTGTTAGGTTGTAAATGTACAGGGAAATAAAGAGGAAGCTATTATTTTATTTAAGTTTACAACTATAAAATAATTTCTTTATTTTTAAGATTTGATAGGAATTGTATCTTATTTATTAATTAATTTCTGATTTACTAGAATACAAGCAAATAAAGCAGCAATATTAGCTTTAACTATGAATAGAGTAGGAGATATGGGATTAAGTATTGGATTTTTTGCATTATTTGCTTTATTTGGATCTTTAGATTATGCAACAATATTTAGTTTAGTACCATTTATGAATGAAACAGCTATAACAATAATAGGTTTATTACTTCTAACAGGAGCTATGGCTAAATCAGCTCAAATACCATTACATTCTTGATTACCTGGAAGTATGGAAGGTTTTAAAGGTGTTAAACATTATATTTCTATAATTATTTATATTATATTTTCTATATTTATATTTATTCAGAATCAATCATACAATTTTAAATACTCATCTTTGTTAACCATTTTTAGTACTATATCTACAACCACATTATATATTATTACTGGAAATATGTTAGGTGACGGATCTATTAGTCTTTCTAAAGTTAACAAAGGTGAAGGTAAATATGCTATGACTATGAAAGTTATTTCTTTAAATTATTTACAAACTTTTAAATAAAGATATCTATAGTCAATTTACTAATACAAATTTTGTATGCTTATCTGAATAAATCACTTCCTCAACATAAAGGAAAAGAAATAACTCAATATCATTTTAGAACTAAAACACTTCTTCTTTGCACTGAATCTTTTACTAAAGAATAATATATAATCCTTCAATCATTACTAGTAAAGTTTAATATAAAATCAACTTTTAAAGTAAGAGAAAAAGTTAATAAAAATACAGAATATCTAAAACTAGTATAGATAGAGTTATTTTCTTAGTAAAACCCTAAATGTATATAGACTTTTTATATAAATTAGGAATATAATTGTTTTAAATAGGGCCTTCCTTAAACTTCACTATATGCTGGAACACCCTAAAGCTTTAAGTACTCATCATAATCATGATAGTTAAAATCTTAAAGATAGTACAATGGGCAATCAGCAGGAAACCAAAAAAGTTACACACTTTAAATTTTTATAATAAATATTTTCATAAAAAAACAAAAAAACCAAAAAAAGAAAAGAAAAAAAAAAATAAAAATATGAAAATTAAAAAATTACCCCCAATTCTTTAAAAATTTCATCAATAATAAAGGTAAACACACTCCTCCCAAATAGAAACTTTAAATTTTAATATTATAATAAATTATAAAAATGATTTAAATGTAATTTGATTAAACTATTTAACAAATTAGGGTTAATGCTTCATATGAAATCTAGGATTCTTATTTAAGGTTCGATTCCCTTTGATTCTACATTGAAAAATTATAAATAAAAGGTTAAAACCAAAAAAAGCACTCTCGTGTATACACGATAATTCTTCTTTGTAGTAGCTAACATAATATGTTATCAATTTTAATGAAGTAACGATATACTCTAATTCTATAAAGAATTTAACTGTTTTAATAATTAATTGGGGGTAAGTTTTTTATTAATATGTTTAAATATTTTATTATAATTTAGATTTCTAAATTTACTTTTTTATATTTAAAAATTAAATAGTGAAATTTATCTAAAGCACCAAATTCAAAATCATTAATAACTATTTCTAATTGATTTTCTAGATATTCGCTAAATATTTTAGGATTAGAGTAAGGAGTCAACAATATTTGTTTACTTAATATAATATGAGGATCTCCGCTTCTAGCATTAATAGATAACATTGGAATAACAGTATAAAAGTTTGTATCTAAATTTAGAATAAATTGTTGAATACAAGCAAAATCCATATTAGGTATATAATGATAATAAAATTTACCTTTTTTATTAAAATGAATTGTGCTTTTAACATCTTTAAGAAAAGCTATTTTAACATTAGAGGTAGATTTTAACAATTGCATGTATTGATTTTTCATTTTCGAATTTTTTAATTTTATAATCTAATTTAATATAATTAGATTAAAATTAAATTTAATATTTATTTCTTAAAAAACAAAAACAAAAAAACCAAAAAAACAAAAAACAAAAAAATTTTTTCATTTGATAAATTATAGTTTTAAATTATTTAAAATATATAAAAGGATGTGGAACATAATTTATAATTATAATTTAAATTTATAAAAATTATATTCCACATGAATAGTTTAATAATATTTAATAAGAGTTGTTTAGTTTAACTAAATAATAATTAAAAAATATTTTAAATTAAAAATAAATATTATAGTTTATAATGGACTCAATTAATTAAAGAATATAAAAAATATTTATAATGAATAGTTTTATGAGTAATTCTGAATAGGTTCGATCCATGTGAACTATAAATCCTGGTAATGTGAGAAGAGTAAGTGTAAAATCTTTTGATATTTAAAAGTTGGTTGAATTTATGGGACTAACACTTTCAAACTTCTTTCATTATTGTTCTTTTTGGCTTAGATATGAATAAATGACTAAGGCAGTAAAAAGCTTAAAACATCGTAACTAATTGAAGATATAGTCATATATGCAGATTAGGCCCTTGAACAATTAATCTAACATCTCTTAGTAAAGTAATATTTATAAATATAACTTTACATATAAATTAATCTATATATTAGTTTTGGTTATTCGTTATTAAATAGTATTAAGCAAAAATACTATTTAGTACTAAATTTAGAAAAAATAAAAAACAAAAAAATCAATAAAATAATGAATTTCTTTTTTGAATTAATATTAATTTTATTAGCTATCTTAGCTATGAATGTTATTCTTTATAGTCTAACATTTTTTAATAAACCAAATTCTTCTGAAAATATATCTGTTAAAACAAATAGTTCAGAAAAAGATGGATTAGCTCTTACAGCATCAATAGCATCAAATCCTATTAATTTAACTTCCTCAGAAGCAAATGGATCTCAAAGTTTAAGTGTAACTTCCTCAGAAGCAAATGGATCTCAAAGTTTAAGTGTAACTTCCTCAGAAACAAATGGATCTGAAGATATATTGGATTTTCAAAATAGAATAGAAGTTCAAAATAGAATAGATTCAATAATAAATGAAATGCATTTAACTTCCTCAGAAACAAATGGATCTCAAGATACATTGGAAAGAATAAATTTAACAATAAGTGAAGAGACTTATACTTCATTAGATAGTCTAACTATATTAAATAGTCAAAGTTATGAACAATGAAGAGAACTTGCATTAGAATTACATCAACACCCTACTAATTCACCAGCCGGTGTAATTCAACAAATAAAATTTGAAGAATTAAATATCCTTTATAGTCAAGATCTTATTCATTATGCTATAACTCAAACAGAATTGAGACTTATAATTGAACATCTTCCAGCAATAAGTTTATTTAATTCGGATATTAATCATTTGATTCTTACTATAATGTCTTATTATCATCTTTAAAATCTTAATGATTTTATTATCCCTTATTTTATATATTTACCCCCATTTCTTTTGGTAATATTCCATTAAGGGAATAAAAGAGTAAACATGACAACAGTATAAGATTTATTCTTTGTTTGTTATGTTTATATTACTCTTAAAATTCTTTTTATTTAAAATTATAATTGCCTTATGCTTCATTATAATCGGTAAATGTCAAATAATTATTTTGTTGATGTTTTTCTTTTCTTTTCAATTTCAAAATAATTTCTTAAAAGTGTAACTTTAAGTAGGCTCCTCAGAGACTAAACGTGAAGCTCATATTAATATATGATGAAGATATAGTCCGATCAATAAAGAAATTTATTGTTAACACAGATGCCCACACCTGTATCAGCTTTAATTCATGCAGCTACTCTAGTTACTGCTGGATTATATTTATTATTAAGATCATCACCTTTATTAGAATATAGTAGTACAGCTTTATTAATTATAACTTTAACTGGAGCAACTACTGCTTTTTTTGCAGCTACTTGTGGTTTAGTTCAAAATGATTTAAAAAGAATAATTGCTTTTTCAACAATAAGTCAATTAGGATATATGGTAATGGCTGTAGGTTTAAGTCAATATAATGTAGCTTTAATGCATGTTATTAATCATGCTTTCTTTAAAGCTTTATTATTTTTAGGTGCTGGTGCTGTAATTCATAGTTTTTCAGATCAACAAGATGTAAGAAGATTAGGAGGTTTAATTAATTTTTTACCATTTACTTATACAACTATGTTAGTAGGTTCATTATCATTATTAGCTACACCTTGATTAACAGGTTTTTATAGTAAAGATTTAATAATAGAATTAGCTTATGGTCAATATAATTTTAGTGGTACTTATGCTTTCATTTTAGGAAGTATAACAGCTGGTTTAACTGCATTTTATTCATTTAGATTAATATGTTTAGTATTCTTGACTGTACCAAATGGTCCTAAACAATCTTATTTAAATGCTCATGAAGCTAATAATAAAGTAATTATTCCATTATTTTTTTTAGCTTTATTTAGTATATTCTTTGGTTTTATTTTCTCTGATTTATTTGTAGGAATGGCTAGTGATTTCTTTGGTAATGCTATATTTATTAAACCTAATAATATTTCTTTAATTGAAGCTGAATTTAGTTTACCTTTAATAATAAAATTATTACCTGCTTTATTATCATTAGTTGGTGCTAGTTTAGCAATTTTTTTATATCATTATAATCCGAAATTTATTATTGATTTAACTGATAATTTTGTAGGAAAAAAAATATATACTTTTTTTAATGGTAAATATTTCTTTGATATAATTTATAATAATTTTATTATTAATAAAGGATTAGAATTAGGTTATATAATATCTAAAGTATTAGATAGAGGAATAATAGAAATGGTTGGACCTTATGGATTATCTCAAAGTTTAACTAATACTGGAAAAAATATTAGTAAATTAGATACTGGAGTTATAACAACATATTCTATTTATATTACTTTATCTTTACTTTCTTTAATTTTCTTAATTTTTACTCCTATTTTTATTGATACTTCTTTATTAAATGAAATTAGATTATTTATTATTTATATAGCTGCTTTAATTTTAATTTTATCTCCTTCTAATAATAAATAATTTTATTTTTTATATTTAGTTTTTTATTTTACCCCACCTTTTTTATTAAATTTAATTTTACATTTTTATATTATTAATTTAATATTAATTTTATAACTTGAACATAATTTATTATTATAAATTCAATCAATGTCTCATTTAATAGAAATTTATTATAAAAAACAAAAACAAAAAAATAAATTTAAAAATTGCTTATAACGCAGAGACAGTTCTCTAAAGATTTTAGGAGATCAAAAATATTATATTTAAAAATAATGCCTCAATTAATACCATTTTATTTTATTAATCAATTTTCATTTTCATTTTTAACTTTACTTTCTTTAATTTATATTTTTTCTAAATATGTATTACCATTATTTACTTTCCAACAAGTAATTAGAATGTATATTACTAAATTAAGTAATAAATCATAAATTAAAATTGTAATATTATTTTTCTTTAATTTTTTATAATATTGATTAAAATATATAAATAATATAATTAAAATTTTTACCCCCAATCTAAAATTTTTTTATAATTATATATTAATATAAAAGAATACTATATTAAATTAATATAGTAAAGATTTTAATATTTAAAGAAATTATTATTTTAATAATAAATTAAATTTTTTTTAAATATATAAAATAAATGAATAAGGCGAATCTTAGTATATTTTAAATTTATAATATAAATTAGAAAAAAATAAAATTATAAAGTATTTATACTAATAAGTGATATATTATAATTATATAATATTATATAAAAAATTAAAAGCTTAAATTTTAATTTAAAAGTAGATTAGTATTAAAACTAAGAGAAATTAAAATTAAAAATTTTTTTTTTTACAAATAAAATGTTTTTATCAATATTTAATACATTATATAACGATGCTCCTCAACCATGACAAATAGGATTTCAAGATAGTGCTGCACCAGGATATACTGGTATAGTAGAATTACATAATACTATTTTCTTCTATTTAATAGTTATTTGTGTTGGAGTATTTTGAGTATTAGGATCAACTATTTATTATTTTAATACAAAAAATTCACCTATTGTTCACAAATATTTAAACCATGGTAGATGTGTGCCTGTTCAAAAGTGTTCTAAGTTTTATAATAAAATTTTAATAAATAAAGTATTCATCCCTGTACGAACTTATACTACTTTACCTGGTAATCATTTAGAAAATGAAGATGTTAATTATATAAAAATCTATGAAAATGCTTTTGATATGAAAAAAGACATTTTAAATGAAAATAAAGGTAAATCAGGAATTTATATGATAACTAATAAATTAACTAATGATATATACATCGGACAATCCATTGATATATCAAATAGATTTAAACATTACTTTAATCTTAGTTATATAAAAAGTAAAGATAGTTTTAGAATAAGTAGAGCATTAATTAAATATGGATATTCTAATTTTTCAGTAACAATATTAGAATATTGTGATAAATCTGAACTACTTGTTACAGAACAATACTACTTTGACAAATTAAATCCACAATATAATATATTAAAAATAGCAGGAAGTTCTCTAAATTCGAAACATACAGAAGAAACTAAAGCAAAAATAAGTAAATCTTTAAAAGGAATTTATGTAAATGAAAAATCTGCTTTATTTGGTAGAAATCATACTGAAGAAACTAAAAATTTAATGAGTATAAAAAAAATAAATGAAAATAATCCTTTTTTCGGAAAAACTCATAATGAATATTCTACAGAATTGATGAGACAAAAAGCTTTAGGTAGAAAATATTCTGAAGATACTAAATTAAAAATGAGTGCTGTTAGTGGAAAACCTGTTTATATTTATGAAAAATTTTCTTCAGAAGGATTTAATTTAATAGGTAGTTTTGTTTCAGCTAGAAGAGCTGGTAAATTCTTAGGTATAAGTGGTAGTACTGTTATAAAATATATGAATTCAGGTGAAATATTTAAAAATAGATATAAATTTTCATCCAAATAAACTTAGAAAAACTTTGAATAAAATTTCACTATATGCTGGAAACTCCTAAAGCCTTAGATACTATAATATTTAAATATTATTAGTGACAATTCTAAAGGATGCTACAATGGACAATCAGCAGGAAACCAACAAATTAACAAATTTAATAAAACACAAAACCAAATAAAATCAAAATTTAGAATTAATAAAATTCTGAAAAATTTATTTAAAAAAAACAAAAATTACCTCCTTTTCAATAAAATTTATTTAAGAATAAAAGGGTAAACAAGACAAAAGTGTATAAAATTTTGGTTTTATTTATCACTTATTTGTTTTGTTTATATTATCTTTATGGTTATTATTTTTTAAATTTATTTAATTATTATTTAATAATTATTAAAGATAATCTCATTTTATAATTTTGTTAATTTAAGTAGGTTCCTCAGAGACTACACGTGAAAGCCGTTACAACGGTATGATATAGTCCAGTCATGTAGGAAACTACATGAGTAAAAGACATTAATTGAATTAATCTGAACAATAACACCAGCTTTAATATTAATAGCTATAGCTTTTCCAAGTTTTAGATTATTATATTTATTAGATGAAGTAATATCACCTACAATTACTATTAAAGTAGTAGGTCATCAATGATATTGAAGTTATGAATATTCTGATTATGTAACTGAAAGTGGTGAATCTATAGAATTTGATTCATATATGATACCTGAATCTGATTTAGAATTAGGACAATTTAGATTATTAGATGTAGATAATAAAGTAATAATACCTGTAGATTGTCATATTAGATTAATTATTACTGGAGCAGATGTAATCCATTCTTTCGCTGTACCTTCATTAGGACTTAAAATTGATGCTGTACCAGGTAGATTAAATCAATCTTCTATTATAACTGAAAGAACTGGTTTATATTTTGGTCAATGTAGTGAAATTTGTGGAGTATGACATGGATTTATGCCTATTGTTATTGAAGCTGTTTCTGTTTCAGATTATTTAGCTTGAGTTGATCAAGCTAATAGTTAATTTGTATATTTATATTTTTTTTTTTTTGATATTTATATATTTAACACTTTAATATTTAAGTTTTAAAATATTAATTATTTTTAAAAAAATTACCCCAAATAAGATTATTAATAATAAATAAAAATAAAACACATAATAACTTAAATAAAGCCTATAATTTAATGGTAGAATGATTTCTTGATGAGAAATTCATAGAAGTTCAAATCTTCTTGGGCTTATATATATCTTAGTTTATAAGACTTATTATAATATAAAAATAAAAACCCAAAAAACAAAACAAAAATTGTAAATTAATTTACATTGTCAGAATATTTATACAAAATAATTAATCTTAGAAATTTTAATAATAAAAAAAAAAAAAATTTTTTTTTCTATATATTAATTAATCTTGTTATCAAAGTGAGTAGTTATAATAATTTAATTATTTCTAATAAAAATTTTTTGTTATTAATAAATAATTAATTAAATTAATAATAAATTAATAATATATAAATTTATATACTGATTAAACTACAAAATTAACTAAAATATATATTTACTATCAAAATTTTTATAATAATAAAATATTATAATTATTAAAGATAATTCTATAAACTATTTTTTAAAATAGGGTATAATATGCCATAAATTAATATTTTATAATAAATTTAAAAATTCAAAAAAAAAAATTAAAATTAGATATAAAAATTAAAAATATTTTTGTTTTTAAGGTTAAAAATTGTTGTTTTTGAAAATTTATTAAATAAATAAATAATATTAATTAAAATTAAAAATAAATACAAATGAGATTATTAAAAACTAATGTTTTATTAAGATTATTAAATTCTTATATTGTAGATTCACCTCAACCAGCTAATCTTTCTTATTTATGAAACTTTGGATCTTTATTAGGAACTTGTTTAATAATACAAATTTTAACTGGAATATTTTTAGCAATGCATTATCAACCTCATGTAGATTTTGCTTTTAATAGTGTAGAACATATAACCTCTCACATGTGTTCTTAAAACTTCGCCATATGCTGGAAACCCCTTAGAGCTTTAAGTACTCGTCATGATTACTGGCAGTGAAAATCTTAAAGATTGGGCAATCAGCAGGAAACCAAATAAATAACACATTCGATTTAAGCTAAAAATCGAATAATTAATAAAAATTTTAAGAAAATAAGAAAAATAAGATTTTTATCATATAACCCCCTTTTTTTAAATTTATCCAAAATTAAAAGAGTATTAAAATAAAAAAACAAACACAAAAATAGATAGTTTTAAGTTTAATAATCATGATAAAAGAAATAATAAATTAAATTTTACTTATATTAAAATTCTAACTATAAAAGGATTTATTATTTATAAAATTTGTTTTTCAATTTTTGTTTAATCTAAATCAAAATAGAGGAGTAAATATGAAAAGTCTGATAACTAGATAAATGTTAATGTTAAATTATTTAACTTTTATTTTATTAACCATTAATGAATTTTTAAATTCAGTTTTAATTATATTCTTAAGCAATCATATTTTTGAAGGAATTATTATTATATCTATAATTCATTTAGCAACTAGAGCTAAATTAAAAGGAGCTCTAGACGTAACTGCTAAAGTTGTAGGAATTGCAGCAGGTGGTACAATAATTCATAATAATTGAATTAGAAAATCAGCTCCAACTTCACCTTCAGAAGATGATAATAATAACAAAAAAGATGAAAAAAAAAATAAAAATATTAAAATTAATCAAGTTACCAATGGAAAATAATAACATGAAATATTTGTTTTCATTTCCATTTATATTTTATAATTTAGATGTAAATGTAAGTGATTCAGATCCAATGATAACTCAATTAGCTTATGGGGTATTTCTATTAAGTTTAGTTGCCTTTTTTTGTCTTATAAATATAATAGGATATTTATTAGCCTATTATTTAATCCAAAAAGGTGATTATGAAACAAAATACCCTAAATTTTCTATAATAATAAATTATTATAAAAAAGTTAATCTATTTTTTCTAGTTATTGAAGCAATACTATGCTTAACGTGTTTAACTATATTAATTTTTTATTCTTCCCTATTTATTTTATAAATAACATTATTCTATATACTTTACCCCTCTTTCATTCAGTTCAATATTGTTTAATAAAGCTAATTAATCAGACCTGGTGTTCAATTTTACAAGGAGATCATTCAATTTAATTAACCTTAGATTATGCCAAGGATTTAAGTTTACAGGGTAATCTATCGAAATTTTTATAGTTTTAAATTTAATATTTAAAAGAGTGAAAAACAATTTTAAAAAGATATGAGGTTAGGGGGTTGTTTTTCATCAATACGTTTTACAACGATAGTGTAAAAATTTCAATTTTTAATCTCCACTCTTTAATAAGTTTTGATGAATTTCTTAAATATTCATTTTTAGACGCTATCTTTAACATTTAATAAATTAAATGATGTTAAATTCTTTATTAAATAATGATTTAATATTTTATAGTATGTTTGCTGGAACTATTGGATTTATGGGATATAAATTTATTTCATCTTATGTAAATTCATTTTATGTAGATAAAGGAGTTCAAACTGATGCTTGAGAAGATTATTCAAATAGACCTAGTTTAATTGGTCCTGAAAGTGTAACTTCAATTGATACTGTAACTCCTATATCTGAAAATATCAGTCCTGTAACAACCTTACAAACTACATCTGAAATAGGAACTCAAACTATATCTGATAGAGTAAGTACTGCAACAACTGTATTACCAATACCACCTGTTAATATAGAAACTGTTCCTAACTCTGAAAATGTAAGAGGAGTAACAAATTTAACAATGGAAATAAGTCCTATTGAATTAAATCCTGATTTAATTAAACAAATGGAAATATTAAATTCTGGTGTAGATTTAGCTATTATTGAAGCTTATATACCAATTCCAGAAATAATGGATGTAGCTAATTCAGCAACTCAATTCTATCCTTGATTTATGTAAACTAATACATCACATTATTAGAAAATTTTTAAGGATGTATTTATTTAACTAAAATTTACCCCCTTTTTAAAATCAATTTTATAAAAGAATAAACATAGCAATTAGTGTAACAATTTATTACCTGTTTGTTATGTTTATGATTATTTCTATTTTCTTTTGTTCTTTCTTATTTTCAACAAATTAAAATAGTTATTAAGTGTTATTTAAAGTAGGTTCCTCAGAGACTACACGCGAAGATCTCAATAAAGTACATTAGCAAATACTCCATCTCGGTTTGAGATATGATATAGTCCGATCAATCATGAAAGTGGTTGCTAACATGGTGAATTCAATAAGTATATCAACCTTTACCTGTAAACTATTTAATAGAAAAGAATGCTTGCCAATGAACAGGGAACAATTTTCTAGATGATTAGTAGGATTTATTGATGGAGAAGGAAACTTCCAAGTATTTTTAGACAAATATTATTTAAGAGCTATGTTTAGAATTAGATTACATAAAGATGATATTAATGTATTAAACAAAATACAAGAATTTTTAGGAAAAGGAAGAGTTGTAATAGATGGAAACAGTTGTGTATTCATTATTAGTGATACAAAAGATTTAATAAACGTTCTTTTCCCGTTAGTAGATGAATATAAATTATATACAACTAAATGATTAGACTATAATGATTTCAAAAAAGTAGTTTTATTTCTTTCCAACTCAAATACTACACGGGTTTCTTTATCGCAATTAGCATGAGTAAAAAATATAATTGATAACATGAACTTAGGTAGAACTGAATTTAATCACAACTTAATCCCTAATATCATAGTAGATCCCTTTTGATTACTTGGATTTATAGAAGCAGAAGGCACATTTGGTTTTAAAAACTTAAGTCCTTTTTTTCAAGTAGGGCAACATGTAAAAAATTTATTTATATTAGAAGCTATTGCTAATTATTTAAAATCAATTCCTAAAGGCTTTAATTTCAGTCTAGGATCTAAAGCTCCCACTGTAAATAATAGTTTAAATAAAAAAACATCTGTATCAGTTATCTCCATTGTAAGTATTGATGTATTATACGATTATCTATCGTTTTTCTTTTTAAATATGCCATTTCAAACTAGAAAAGGTATAGATTTCTATTTCTGATGTATTGCACTTTACTTACATAAATTCGGTTACTTCTATTTAACAGAAGGTCGAAATTTAACTTATAAAATTTCTCAGTATGTAAATTCTGGTAGATATAGTTCAAATCCCAATCCAGTTCAAACTCCTAGTTTAATTGAAATTAATAAAGTTTTAAATCTAAACCTTCCTGTTATACTAACACCTAATATGTCACATGTAGATTTAGCCAAAGCTTTAACATCCAAAGTTAAACCAAACGCTATTTGAGTATATGATAATGGAGTATTAGTAAATGAAAACCAAGAACCTTTTTCTTCTTTTGCTTCTGCTATGGAAGCTATTGGTTATTCAAAAACTAGTATAGCAGGGAGAAGAACTTTAGATACAGGTAAAATTATCGGAGGACGATATACTTTTTATTCTAAACCACAATCACAGTAATTATTTACTATAATTAATTTATTGTTTAATTATAACCTTAAATAATTTCTTAAGTGGCCATGTTTATAACATTAATGATAATGAGAGATGTAAATGCTGGTTGAATATTAAGATATACACATGCTAATGTAGCTTCATTCTTCTTTATTTTTGTATATGCTCATATAGCTAGAGGTTTATATTATAGTTCATATAAGTCACCTAGAATATTAGTTTGAAGTATAGGAGTAATAATATTAATATTAATGATAGCTATAGCCTTTCTGGGTTATGTATTACCTTATGGTCAAATGAGTTTATGAGGTTTCTTTAATAAGCCTCAAATGTATTATTTATTTTTAATTTCTTTTTCTTTATTATTAATAACACCTATCTATTTAAATAATAAACCTAAAGTAAGTAGACTTAAAGGTATTTATAGAATAGGTCCTCACAATAAAGATATTATCTCAATTATATTCGGATCTCTTCTTGGAGATGCTCATGGTGAAAAAAGATTATTAGGAGTAGGAACTAGATTTAGTTTTTATCAAGAAGCTGTTCATGTAGAATATATGTTGTTTTTACATAAACTATTTTCTGATTTAGGTTATTGTAATCCTAAATTACCTGTTATTACCACAAGATTAGGTAGTAAAGGGAAAATAAGAAAAATAGTAAGATTTTCAACTTGAACTTATACTAGTTTTAACTGAATATATGATCTATGATACAATAACAAAATTAAACATGTACCAGAATGTATTGATCAATTTTTAACTCCTTTAGCTTTAGCTATTTGAATTATGGATGATGGAGCTAAAGTAGGTCAAGGTTTAAAATTTTGTACTAATTCTTTTTCTTATAATGATTGCTTAATTCTTGTAAAAGCTTTAAATAGTAATTTTAATATTAAAGCTTCTATTCAATCTGCAGGAATAAAAAATCAATATATAATTTATATATGAAAAGAATCTATGACAGATCTTATAAATATAGTATCTCCTTACATAGTACCTGAAATGAGATATAAATTAAATTAAAAATAAATATATATAGTTATAAAGTTAAATATAAAGCAATTTTTACTAAAAATTTATATAATAAACTTTATAGCGATACTGATGAAAACAGGTCAAAGATGTTTGTTTAGCATTAAGACCGTCGGTAGAGTAAACTATCGCGACAGACTGGCTCATCGGTGGGTGTCTGAAATGATGCTTAATGTACAGTCGGAATCTTTATTCATTATAAAAATTATAAATTTCTTATAATGAAGCACAAGGCATTATATTTGTATAATAAATTTTAATTGAACCCTTAAAATTTATTATACAATTATTAAAAAAAAAAATAATTATAATGTACATGATTTACTTGTTTTAAACATATTAGCTTAGGCTAGAATAGGTAAATTAAAGATTTGGCAACAGTAATTACTAATTTATTATCAGCAGTACCTTTTTTTGGAACAGATTTAGTAGAATTAATTTGAGGAGGATTTAGTGTAAGTAATGCTACACTTAATAGATTTTTCTCTCTTCATTTTTTATTACCATTTTTATTAGCTGCTTTAGTAATAGCTCATTTAATGGCTCTTCATACACATGGATCTAATAATCCTAATGGTATCTCTTCTAATGGAGATAGATATGCAATGCATCCTTATTTTACATTTAAAGATCTTGTAACTATCTTTGCATTCTTTTTAGCTTTATCTATTATAGTTTTCTTCTATCCTAATTTATTAGGTCATAGTGATAATTATATACCAGCTAATCCAATGAGTACACCTCCTTCAATAGTACCTGAATGATATCTGTTACCATTCTATGCTATTTTAAGATCTATTCCTAATAAATTATTAGGAGTATTAGCTATGTTTGGTTCTTTATTAATATTTTTAATTTTACCTTTAACTGATGTATCAAGAATAAGAGGAAGTCAATTTAGACCTGCTATGAAATTAGCTCAATGATTCTTTATTGTAAATTTTTTAATTTTAATGTGAATTGGTTCTCAACATCCGGAAAGCCCTTTTGTAGAAGTAGGACAATTTGCTACTATCTTCTATTTTTCTTGATTCTTAATTATTGTACCTATGGTTGGTTTAGCTGAAAATACTTTAATGGATTTAGCTACAGATAAAAATTAAACAAAACAAACAAAAAGATAAAACAAATTTTTGTTTTTGTTGTTAATTTTTTAAGGCTTATTATTGATTATAATAATTAAATTTTTATATATTATTTATATTTTACCCCCTTTTTTTTTTAGGAAAAATTGTTTTCTTATTATATATAAGAGCCTAAATCAAAACAAAAAAACAAAAATAAAAAATAAGGTGAAGACATACTTAAATTTATCTTAAATTAACTTAACTTTATTAAATAATATTAACTCCAGTAAAGAATGAAATGGTTTACTATTATTTTTAAAAGAGTATTTTTATTAATATATATATTTAATTAGAAAACAATTTTTGTTTTTTTGTTTTGGTTTTGTAAATTTCTATATAAGTTTGTTTTTGTTTTTGTATAAAAAAAAAAAAGGTAGAATTAGTTTAATTGGCAAAATAACGTCTTGTGGCGACGCTGTTCAGAGTTCAAGTCTCTGATTTTACCCTAAATTCTTATTAATTAAAAATATTTTTTGTAAATTAAATTAATAAATTTAATATTATTTATATCTTTAATCCAGAATGAGTTATGATATCTAAACCTGTAAAATTAATATAAAAATATTATTAATTAATATATATTAATTTTAAGTTAAGGTCCTAGGTCTATAAAAAAACTTAAAATAAAAGTTTATTTTATAATTAAATTATATATAAAAAAGATAGATTAATCTATGGTTAAAAAAATAGAAAATATTCATTTAATTAATAATATATAATTTTTGTTTTTTCAAACACTTTAGTAATTAAATTTTTATAAATTATTTTAATATTTAATTTGTTTATTATATATTATTAATTAAATGAGATATCTTTAATACCTATATTCAGACTTATAAATATTTATAATAAACCAGCAATATTTTATTTTAATAATTTTATTTTATATAAAAGTAATAAAATGAATGTTTTAATAAAAAATATGAACAGATTTAGTTTTATAGATATTTTCTAACTCATTTAATTATTATAATTAAACCAAAAATAAAAATATTTTTATTTAATCAAATTCAAAAAGATTTAAATCAAGTAATAAAATAAAATTCATTTTATTTTTATTTTTTGATTTGTTTTGTTTCTAATTAATAATATAATTTAATAATTTTTATAATTATTAAATTAATAGAAAAAATAAATTAAATTATATCTTTTTGAATATAAAAATTAAATGAATTAATTCCAAACCCCCAAATTTAAGCTGAAATAGTTTAAATGGTTAAAACTTACCATTCATGACGGTAAAACAAAGGTTCAATTCCTTTTTTCAGCTATAATTAAATTATTATAAAAAAATTTAATATTAAATTTATAAAAATAATATGATTAAAATATATTACGATAATATATAATAATTTGCTTAATATAAATTAATTATAATTTTTATTTATTTTATTAAATTAATTTGAATTTTTAAATTTCTTCTAAAAAAATTTAATAGTCTAATTTTTATTAAAATTAAATTAGTTAGCTCAGAGATTTAGTTTTGTTTTTTATAAAAGCAGATAAAAAAACAAAATGTGCTTGATTTTCATCTAAAAATTTTTATTTTAGAATTAATTTTTATTATTTATTTTAGGAAATTAAGACAATAATTAAAAATTTTTAATTAATTTAATCATCTAAAATGATAGTTTTAAATTAAAAATCTGAACTAAAAGTATAGATGACAATTTAGTAAAAACATCAAAGTAATTTAAAGGAATTATTAAGGATAACTAGCAAATTTATTAAAAAGGAGGTAAAAACCAAAAGCCACAAACTCATTAATAAAAATTAATAGTAAGCAAATTGTGGCGATCCTAAGGGAAACCTTTAATATTAATACTTCCTGAAGCAAAACATTGTATTAAGGAAAGGAAAGGAAATCAACCGAGACTCCGAAAGTAATGGTGAGTGAAATCGGATTAGCCTAAGAAAATAAATATTTGAAAAAATATAAAATTAATTATAAAGAATGAAGTTGGAATATCGTTAATTATAATATAATCTTTATATAATAATTATTTAATTTGTTAATTAAATTAAATTAATTACCAAAGAAGGTATTAAGTCCTGTAAAATATAAAAAAAAAAATTAATTTCTTAAAAAAATAAGTACGATGAGAGAAAACTTGTCGGAATATAGGGGAACCATCCTCTAAGGCTAAGTATAATAAATTTAGCGATAGTGAAAAGTACTGTAAAGGAAAAGTTGAAAAAGTTCGTTGTATAACGAAATGAAATAGTCTTGAATTAGTAATTCTATAAGCAGTCGAAGTTTTAGAATATAAAATGACGGCGTACCTTTTGCATAATGGGTCAGTAAGTTAATAATAGTAGCAAGGTCAATTAGCCTTAGCGAAAGCGACTGAATTATTTGTATAATAAACAAAAATATATGAATCGATATAAATTGTTTAAAATATTTTTACTAAAATAAAAATAGAATAAATTCCTTATAAATAAAAATTGAATAAAAATATAAGTGATTTATTTACAAAGAATAGTTTTGGGATAGTTACTATTATTAGACCCGAAGCCAGTTGATCTTTCCAAAACCAGATTATAATGGATCGAACGGTTGAATGTTGCAATATTCTCCGAAGAGTTTTGGAAAGCGGTGAAATGCCAATCTGAACTGGTGATAGCTGGTTTTCTACGAAACATATTTAAGTATGACATCTATTAATAAATTTATGGAGGTACAGCACGGTAATTCCCAATTAATAATATAATTATTTTTAATTTAATATTTATATTAAAAATTTAGGTTGAGGGGACTTTGAAAATCTTACCAATGGAAACGAAACTCGGAATAACATAAATTGATAATAGATATTCAGACTATTCATGATAAGTTGGATAGTCAAGACGGAAACAGCCGAGAACATGGATCAAGGTCCCAAATGATTATTAAGTGAAAATAAGGAAGTAATAGATTGAATGCAGCTGTAAAGTGAGCCTGGTAGTCGCTATCTTTTAATGACCGTTGTAACAACGTAGCAGCCCTTAGACTATTGCGCCGAAAATTTAACGGGTCTTAAATAATCAACCGATATCCTGTTAATTATAAATATAAAATATAATTATATTTATAAATTAGGTAGTAGAACATTCAGTATAATTGATGATAAACAGTGTTTCATTGTTTGTAAATAACTGAAGAGATAATGCTGACATGAGTAACGTAAAAAGAAGTTATAATACTTCTCGCCGAATACGAAAGGGTTATAAGGAAAGGTTAAACCACCTTATGTTAATGCGGCCTCTAAGGTTCAGAACCAAAGTTTTGACTGATGAGTAATATATTGAAAATCTTTATGGAAATTTATAATAGATCAGGAAAATTAAATATATAATTTATTAAAAATAAATTAATTACTACCGTACCCTAAACCGACACAGGTTCGTAAGTAGAGAATACTAAGGCGTAGAGCTAAAAGTTGTTAAGGAACTCGGCAAGTTGTTCTCATAAGTTTGACGATAAGAGAAACCATATAAAATTAATATTAGCCATAATTTTAATTAATTATATGGTATAATAAAATCGGAGGCCACGACTGTTTACTAAAAACACAATTCAGAGCAATAATTAATATAATAGTATTCTGGATGAAATTTGCCCAATGCCATTAATATAAGAGAGGTAATATTAAAGTTACTAATCGAAAGTCTGGTTAATAGCGGTCTTAACTATGAGGATCCTAAGGTAGCAAAATAAATTGGCCATTAAATGTGGTCTAGTATCAATAATGTAACGATGGTCTCACTGTCTCTACAACTTGCTCAGTGAAATTGAATTGCGAGTGCAGATGCTCGCTGTCTTCAGAGGGACGGGAAGACCCTATGCAGCTTTACTGTAGTTAGTTATCACATTGATTTAAATTCTATTAATAGTAAGTAGGCATGTCGATAGACTTAATTTGGAAAACCTTAGAATTAGAATTAAATCCTTGTTTACCTTATAAATTGAAATTTAAGGGAGAAATGACTAATTGGTAGTTTGACTGGGGCGGTCGTCTTTAAAAAAGTAGCAAAGTACATCCAAAGATTTTTAATTTATAATATTATAATTATTTATTATAATATACAGACAAAAAAAACAAAAACAATTATAAAAAATTGTTAATTCTCTAGTATTTTTAAATAAAAAAAGAATTAAATAAAAATAAATTAATTTTATTATTACAAGGTATAGCTAGAAATTGAATGGAGATCAATAAACCAGTGAAAGGTTTTGAAGTGTATAATGGCGGAAAGCATACCTAACTGAAAGACTTAGAAGTCGAACAGATACGTAAGTAGGGCATAGTGACCCCTCGCTATATAATGGAATAGACGGGGATCAATCGATAAAAGTTACGCTAGGGATAACAGGCTGATAGCCGGCGAGAGTACACATTGTCCCGGCTGTTTGGCACCTCGATGTCGACTCATCCTATCCTCCGGGTGTAGAAGCTTGGAAGGGTTCGGCTGTTCGCCGATTAAAAGGGTACGCGAGTTGGGTTTAATAACAATTAATAACGGCGGTAAATAAGTATTAATACGGCGTATTATTTATAATATTCTAATAAAAGAGTAGATTACCATGAATGTAATCTATTTTAGACACTATTAAAATTTAATAAAAAAAAATGAAAAATGAAAAATAATAATATTTTACCACAAAATCTTAATGATATTCTAATTGGATTAATGTTAGGAGATGGACATTTATATAAATCTTCTCCAACAAGTAATAGTAGATTCGAAATAAGTTTTGGAAAAGACAGAGAATTTTTTGCTATTTGAGTTAGTGATTTATTTGAAGATTATTCAAATTCAGGTATAAAAATAATTTATTATGATAAAAGTTTATTAAGTACTAGTTTTGGATATAGATTTAAAACTAAATCATTATCAATTTTTAATTATTATCATGATCTTTTCTATAAAAAAGATAATACTATTTGAAAATATAAAAAAATAGTACCTTCTAATATCAAAAATTTAATGAATCCAATAGTTTTAGCTTATTTAATTATGACTGATGGAAATTTCGATAAATCACGAAATAGAATAAGAATATATACAAATAGTTATTCAAAATTAGAAGTAGAAAAATTAGCTAAATCAATTGAATTAAAATTAGATATTTATGTTGGAGTTTTACATGATAGAAAAGATCAATGAATCTTAACTATTGGTGCTCAACAATTAGATAAATTAAGAAGTTTAGTAAAACCTCATTTTGAACCTAGTATGTTATATAGATTAGGTTATTAATTTAATACTTACCCCATTTATTTAAATAAGCCCCCTTTAAAGAGTTTAAAGGAAAACCGGATAAATTGCAAGAAAAACTTTAAATTTAAAGTCAATTTGCAGCCAAGCTTGAATAAAGTGAACAAAATTTATATTTTGAATTATCAAGAAGGTTCAACGACTAACAGATGAGTATCACTAACAATAAGTCTGACAAGAACATCCGGCGTAAATATTTTACATATTTATGATGACATAGTCTGAACAATAATGTGAATTATTGAAATAGAATTTAAATGATTCTATGGTAACATAATTGTTAATACGACGTGAGTCAGTATGGTCCCTATCTTCTGAAGAGATAAATAGTAAAAAGGGAAAGACCTTCTAGTACGAAAGGATCAATAGGCTGTGTTTCTCTAGTGTACCAATTGTTGAATTTAATTATAATTATTTATTATAATTAAACAGGCATAGTTGGGTAGCCACAAACATATTAGATAAGCGCTGAATGTATATAAAGCAAGAAACTAATCCCTAGATACTATCTTAAATTTATTTCTATTATATTTTTAATAATTTGATTAAAAAATATAATATTTCTTATTAATTTATTAATCCATAATATTTTTTTAAGAAATGAAATATAATTTAATTTTATAAGAAATAGAACATTTCTTGATAGGATGCAAATGTAAGTAACTGTGAATTATTTAGTTTAGCATTACTAATTTATAAAATAGACTTGATGTTTAAAATTGTTCAATTTTAAATTTATAACAATATTATTAAAAATTTGTTGTTTTGAATTTTTATTAATTATATTTAATTTTTATTAATCTATAAAAAAAAAAAAATATTTAATTAATTATATTATTAATAGGAAAATAAATTAATTTTCAGATCGAAAATAACTATTAAAATAATTTAATTTTCGTAAAAGTATAAAAGATTAATTCTGTATCTGAAACTAAAATAAAAATCTGTTAAGAATGTATTTAATTGTTCAACTAAAAATTCATTAACAGTAATATAATTACTATATTTAGTAACTAATATTTGTTTACTTAAAAGGATATGAGGCCTAGAACAGTAATATTTATATAAAAATAAATATCTAAATTTATAGTATGGTGGAGTGGGGGTTAAATTAAAAAATAATTAAAATTAAAATTATTTATTTATTAATAATTTCTTTTTTATTATTAAGAATATAAGGAGTTGTAGCAATTAACTTATTATCAGAATAAATTAATTTTCTTTTATTATCTGTAACTTTTAAAGTATATAATTGATCAAGAATAGAAATAGCTCCTTCAGAAAGATTTTTTCTTCATTTAGTTTGAATTTTTTTTAAAAAAGATTCTTTCATTAATAAATCAAAAAAAATCATTTAAATTTAAATCAACATCATGACTAAGTCCTTTAACTTTATAAATTTTTTTACCATCATTGGTATTTAAAAAATAAACTTTAGGACTTAAGAAGATTGCATTATCTAAAATATATTCTTGTTTCATTTTACCTAATTCTTTATCAGAGATTAAATCTTTAGGTAATTCTTTATCAATATAAATACTATCAGTATCAGTATAATATAAGTTGAATTCTGGATTATTTTTGAATTGACTCATATGAATTCTAGCATAAGCTGTAATAGCTGCAGCAATTGAGAAACATTATGAGTTTCTTTATAACCATCTAACATAGGGTTGATATCTTTTTGAATAGATCTATGTTTTACAAGAATTTTTTCACCTAAATTAATAGTATCAATAATATCTATATTAATATCTTTTTCTAATTCTTGATATTCTTGAATACTTATAATAGAGATATCTGGAAATGAATCTATCATACCAAATTTACCATACGCAGCATTTGATAATAATTTAGCAATATAATTTAATGGATCTGTTTTAGGATATTGTAATCTTAAATTATATAATGATTCTACAAATTTATTAAAGATTTTACCTTTTTCAAATGTATAACCTCATAAAATTTCAAATTTATATCCAAATTTAATAGCATTATCCATTTCTTGTGAAAAATTCATATCACTTCATTGACCTAAAGGAGCTATAGTTCTTACACCATCATTAGTTTTAACATGTGTTTGTAAAATAGGATGATCTAAGTTTTCAGGTGCAATTATATTACAAAAGAAAAATCCAAAAGCATTTTGATCTATTAATCTTATATCTCCCTCAAAGAAAGTTGGTTTACCAATTGGCATATCATATTCTTTCATTACAAATGGATATAAACTATTTACATCATAAGCAAATAAATTTGAATCTATAGTATTAAATGGGATATACATATCACAGGCTCCACCAGTATAAGATTTTCTAATATCTTTAGCTACTTGTCCACTTAATTGTGGAATTGTATTTTCTGTTAAAAATTTACTTCTGAAAACACCTAAAGCTAAAGATGGTAATGTAGGATATTTATGAATATTCATTTTGAATAAATTGTAAATTAGATCATTAAATTTTAGTAAAATTTGAAATAATGTAATACAATCATTTTCACAATATTTAATAACTTCTGCTCTTAAATTTCAAGTATAAGATACTAATCCTTCATATTCTTCTGGTGAAAAACCATTGAATGTTGAAATATCTGGAGTTATACCAATATAAGTTAATCAATTTTCAGAAACAACAGTATGTGGAAAAAAAGATTTTAAAGTTTTTACATTAAAAGATTTTCCTAATTTAGCTAATGAACCAATTAATAATTGTTGACTATCTTTAAATAGTACAATATAACCATTCATAGAAAATGATATAGAAATAATTCTATCTTGATGAATTATTGGTTTACAAATACCTAATTCTGCTAATATTTTTAATAAAAATATTGCATCAAAATTTGATAAATTATGAATATAAATTTTATAATTATCATATTTTTTTATCATTAAGTCAGAAATAGCATTTGTAATCATTTCTGTGCTATTATTATAATCTGTTAAGTAATAAGAAAAAGCTTTTTCTCCATCATATCAACTAATTACATAGGGATTATGTACTCCATCTTTGATAAATGTTTCAATATCCATAGTAATAAATTTATTAACTAATGTATCCGGTCTAATTAAAGGTAACATGAATTTAGTAGGTTTACTTACTTTTAATAATAATTGTTCGCTTTTATTATTGAAAATAAATTCTTTTTTACCTATTATTCTTACGAAATAATTTTCATTAATTCATTTATCAGTATATTTGTAATAAAGAACACCTGATCTATAAAATTCTACTTCATTATGATCTTTAAATTGAGTTACAATAGCAGTATTTTTATCATTGATTTGGATTATATAATTGTTATCAAATTTTCTGATTAATTTTCCATATTGTAATGGATCCATAGTAATAGGAAGTTTATGATGTTGATAATTATGATATTGGATTTTAGTATCTATATTTTTTTCTATAGCTTTACCATCTCTGATACCATAAGAAAATACTATTGAAATAATACTTTGTTCCAAATAATATTCTCCTCTATCTTGTATTTCATCTATAAGAAAATTTAAGATATAATCTTTATCTTCTTTATTTAATCTTTGTAAATTACCAATAGTAACAAATTGTGTGTCACTTCATTGTAATCTAAATAAGAATAAAATATGTTGATCATTATTAATTTTATCAACTATTTTACTTCAAAAGATATTTAAATTTTGTACTAATAAATCTCTAGAAAAGATAGATGGTTTAATTCTAATTGTATAATTTTCTCAATTAGAAAGTTTTAAAATTTTATTTTTTAACATTTGTTAAAATTTTTATTTCTTAAAGTATATTAATGTAAAAAATTCTACACTTATACTTTAATTTAAGCAACTTAGAAGTTGAAACAAAAACTATTAAAATAGTTAAATAATTAAATAATATTTTAATATGAGTAAATTATAATATAAAATTATAATTAATTAAAAATTTTCTTTATATTAATGTGGATTAATATAAAGTAGAAGACACTCTGACAATAAAAAAATTTTTGTTTTTTGTTTTTAATAATCAAATAGATTATTTTTAAAAAAATCATATAGATTTTTTGGTGGTGGATATTCTCATGTGGACTTTCACCACAACCTCAGTATTTAAGAAAAATATCGTTCTGATTAAACTATGAGAATGTATTAAAATATTTATAATAATAAATATTTGTATTAAAATTTGGTTATAAAATTTTTTTAAATTCATTTTTTGTTTTTAATTAGACTTTTGCCTTAATTACCTTTTAATAAAAATTATTTTAATTATAAAAGAAAACACAAAACAAAACCCTCATAAAGTGGTAGCTTAATTCGGAAATAGCAGTGATTCTTCACACATTACAAATATCAGTTCAAATCTGATCCACTTTTTTTTTTTACAAAACTCGTACTGATTTTAATTAGTCTATGCGAGCTCTACCCAACGGATTTTAACTGATGGGAAATATAAAAAAAACAAAAAATAAAAATGAAAAAATGTTTTGTTTTTGTTTTTTGGTTTCAGAATTAGTTAAATTATGGAACATAAAAGAGGATATTTACTATTCAGTTTTCACTAAAGAATTAATTAGTGACCCTCTAAATAAATATAATTATTGTTTAATTTAATAAAAATAAAGATTTAAATAGAAAATTAATTAAAAAAATTAATCAAATATTATAAAAAAGAGTTTAATTTTTCTGTAAAAACCTAAAAAACAGAAATTTATTATAAAATATTATAATAATATTCCAAAAATCTTCTTTAATAGGAGTTTTATATTTTTAGGTTAAACCTACTTTAAAATATTAATATTTTAATGTTTATAGCCTTTAATTGTTCAAGTTTTTTTTTTGTTTTTTATAAAATATTTATATAATTAATATATAAAAATTCTTAGATCGAACATTAATTATATAATGTAGGCTTAAAATTAAAAAAAAAAAATGAAATATATCTTAATAAATATATTAAGTTTTACAACTATAATATCAAGTGTATTAGTAATAACATCTAAAAATCCTGTAATATCAGTAGTATATTTAATCTCTGTATTTGTAAATGCTGCCGGTTATTTAATCTTATCAGGAATAGGTTTTCTAGGTTTATCATATATTATAGTATATGTAGGAGCTATAACTGTATTATTTTTATTTGTAATAATGATGATTAATATATCATTAACAGATATAATAGATACTGGAAAACAATATACAAAAAATTTACCTTTAGCTTTTGTAGTTGCTTCATTATTTATATATGAAATGTTTAATATTTTACCATTTAGTTTTAATAATATATCTGGTTTAAATTTAATCTTAGATACTATTACTAATTTTAATTTATTTATTTGAAATAATAATGAATTAAATTTTGTTAATAATATTCATACTACATATCAATCTAATATTGCAGATACTACCTTTATTTCATTTAGTCAAATTGAAGCTATAGGACAATTAATTTATACTTATACTGCTATTTTATTAATTATATGTAGTATTATTTTATTATTATCAATGATAGCACCTATATTTATTTCTTTAAATAAAAAATAATTTATTTATTTTTTTTAATAATTTAAATATAATTTAATTAAATTTACCCCCTATTTAATAATATTATGAGAAATCTTTTTATAAAATAAGTTAATAATTTTATCTTTTTTTGAATATATTTTTCTATCATTTAGTATAGAAAGGTCTTTAGATTTATTATTTCTTCAATAGATTTCTTCTATTCAAGTTTTACCTTTAACATCTTTCTTCGTATACTACTTTCTTCTTGTTTTGACTAAAAAAATTTTACATTTTTTAAGTTGTAAGTTTAAAATAATTTATTACTACATCTTTCTAATTTTTTAATTTATTTTAGACCTAATATTTTTAATAGGAGATTACGTCAGATTTTATCAACAAAACACAGATATTTAATTTATTATAAAAATTTATAATAAGTAAGAGTTAAGTTTACAGATGGTTTCTGTAGTAGATCTGCAAAATCTATTATATTAGGGTTCAATTCCCTCTTAACTCTAAATTCACTTTAATAAAAAATTTTTTATTTAAAGATAAATTTTTATAAATAAAAGAAAGCTATTAATTATCAATATAAATTATTAATCATTATAAAATATAAATACCTTAAGTATTTAGATATAAATTAGTGATAATAATAACTAATTTAAATAAATTATAAATTAATTATTACTTTAATAAAGTTATGAAAAAATTCTCTTAGTTCAATGGTAGAACTGCATTCTTCTAAAGTGTTAATTTTGGTTCGAATCCAAAAGAGAATAAGAATTTATTATTTAGAAATTCAAATTTAAAATTAATAAACAAAAAAAGTTTAACTTTCATTATTAAGATATATTTTTTTTTTTTTTTTTTAATATCCTAAATAATATTTGTAAAATTATTATAAATCATGTAAAACCTAAATTTTAAGGTTGATTTATATAATAAAAATAAAATTTTTATTGTTACAGTGTCTTCTACTTTATATTTATAATTAATTTTTAATTATTTAATATAAAGAAATATTTTAATTAATTATAATTTATATTATAATTTACTTATATTAAAATATACTTAATTAATTTTTTGTTTTTTATTTATTATACTAAAAATATTTAGCTTATACTATAATTTATATTTTTTTTTGTAAATATAAGTATTAAATATATATTTTAAGTTATTTTGTTAATTTTAATTAACTATTTCTAATCAATATTTATATTTATTTTAAGATTTTGTTTTGTTTTTGTTTTTTAATATTTCAGATTAATAAAAAAAATTTATAGTTGTTTGGTTGTTTTATTTTGTTTTGTTTGTTTCATTTTTAAGATTATCTTCAAGTATAATCTTCTTAAACAAAAAATATATGTAAAACACAAAAAAATTAAATTATAAAATTAAAAAAAAATAAATAGTCAAAAACAAAAATAAGAATAAAAAAACCAAAAAAATATAAATAAAGATAATATTAAAAATTCTCTATGAATACAAATATTTTAATTTTAACTCTGTTAAATATATTAATTAATTTATTAGATGTATTATTAGTAATATTACCTATATTATTATCTGTAGCTTTTATGACAATCATAGAAAGAAAACAAT
>Ga0209114_1000003_pt1 | contig 48398 bp, 81 predicted proteins | sample TexAe_RefH0_O3_FD_187953 | JGI IMG/M metagenome (GOLD analysis project Ga0209114, IMG submission 187953) | Forest soil microbial communities from Davy Crockett National Forest, Groveton, Texas, USA - Texas A ecozone_RefH0_O3 (SPAdes) (version 2) | ecosystem: Environmental > Terrestrial > Soil >...
TTCATGCTAACCACTTTTTAAAAATTAGCGGGGTTAGCATGAATGATGAGAGTAAAACAGAGCTTAAGGAACCTGTTTATGGTAATCTTGGTAGATGCACTGATACACTATATCAGACGATTGTGGTTCAAATCCATGCCCCCGCTCAAAACAATAATCAAAATAAACAATGAATATAGCAAGATACATCATTTGTCTTTTTGCCGGCCATGACTTTAGATCACTTAATCACCGTCAACGTAAATGCGTTAGGTGTAAACGGTTCCAGGTTAAAGATTACTATGGCCGCTGGCGCAATTATGTCGCACGTGTAACAGAGTTATATCCAGTTAATAATGATAGAGAGGTTTAAAAAAAGCGACATGAAAACAAAAATATTATTAGACAAAGAAAATAGCAATACGCTGTACGTTGGAGATGTGGATGTGAATAATGGAGTATATGCGAAAACTGGCAATCTTATAGCATATTGGATAGACAGTGAAATGTGCTTTATTAGACCAACCGATAAGGCAAAAAACTCAACACATTACGACTCATTTGAACATGCAGTAGAATGCTGGACTCGTTTGGATTTGTGGCAGGTATTCACCCTTGATGGACGTAAAATCACTACCGAAAGGCAATTAACGGTTTATGATTTATTGGATTCAAACAACGTAGCATGGGTACATCCAAGTGGGCAAAAGGGCTATATAGTTTACTTGGGTGCGGGTGAATTTAAAAAGCTACCATCATATACAAACAGCGATTCTAACACGGTTTGTAACGTTGCATACAATTCAGGTGAAACTTTTAAATCTATTTCACTTGCCGCTAAAAATGTGTGTGACTATACCGAAATGTTTGTATTCGATACCCGAAAAGAAATGTATCAATGGTTAGCAGAATAAGCCATGCCAACACTAACAAAAAAAGACATACAACGGAACGTTGCCGAAAACTTTAGGCATATCAGGAAATCATTTGAAATGACTACTAAGCAAATGGGAGAGAAGTTAGGCTTATCACAAAAGACATACGCAGCTATTGAAGAAGGTAGAGCAAGTACAGCTCATCATGTTTACCGGATGGCTGAATATACCGGCATATCAATGCAGACATTATTTACCAAACGAATTAATCTTAACCAATAAAACTATGGCATACTGTGGACTTTGCGATACGCACGATGTAAAAATTACTTATTCAAAAGATGGTGTAGAATGCTCCAATTGTGGCTTCGACTGGCACGAGAATTTAGAAATGGATAATGCCGAAAGGTGTTTAAGGGCGATCAGAAGCGCAAAGGCATCGGGATGGAAAATATATCCAAATGATATAAACCTAGGCGGCAGGCCAATTGATGAAGCCTTATCTGATGCTGAAAAAAGATGTAAAAGATTGGGTGTTAAAATTTAATGAAGGTAACAATAACATTCAATAGCCTGCCAACTGTAACCATGTCAATTGATCAGTGGGTTGAGATCGGAAAAATTCGAGGCTATTGCAAGGCTAATAAAATAAGAGTAACAGAGATAAACCAAATCGAATATACACCATGAGTAAAACAATTATAACCAGCAGATCAGTACGGACAAGCATAACCTACAAGTTTTGCAATTTCGCTTACGAGGCCATATTAGAAAATGAAACCGGGGTTTCTGATCAGGATATCATCGAAATGGGCGATAACTGCACACAACTTGCAGGCGAAGCTGTAAAGCGCTTTAAAGAAGCCTTAGCCATTGAATTAGGTATTGATGTAGCAGTTATTAACCGTGCCGATAAAAAGACCGTTCAAGCCTCAATAGATGACCTTAAATCATCCATCGGCACTAAAGATAACGTGTCACCTGATGAAGCAAAAAGAATAGCCGAACTACCTATTTACACCGCTAAAGCAAAAGCGGATAAAAAGTCTGTAAATAAAAAGCCTTAAACTATTCACCAATGGAATTAACTCAAGATTATTTAAGGTCATTATTCCTGTATAGTGAAGATGGTGTTTTAGTTTGGAATAAAAGGAAAGCCAATTTCTTAAATGAGGGCCAAGTAGCTGGATTTATAAATAAAAAATTTAAAAGGCGTGTCATAAGAATAGACGGAGTAAACTATTTAGGAGCTCGGTTGATATTTTGTTTTCATCACGGCTATTTTCCAGAAATAGTTGACCATAAAGACAGAGATACAACTAACGACAAAATAGAAAATCTCCGTGCTGCTACGGCTCAAGAAAATACCACTAATAGAACGTCTCATAAAAATTCAACATCACAGTATTTAGGTGTGTGCTATACAAAAAGCAGAAATCGTTGGCAAGCATATATTTCTATAAATAGAAAGGTTGTTCGATTAGGATATTTTAAAACAGAAGCCGAAGCGGTAGTTGCCAGGAATAAAGCGAGTGCCTTGCATCACGGAGAGTTTGCTAACATTAATATAATTAAATAAGATATGAACCCAAATAGTTTCATACCAGCGCATACAAAACAATGGTACTCAGATCGAATAGGTTGTTTTACGGCTTCAAAATGTGTTAAACTTTTGAAGGGTGGAGTTAGGCCTATGACGCCAGTAGAACTTAAAGCAAGGGTAAAGGGAGACACCACCAAGACCGTTAAAACTTTATTTGGTGCAGGAGCCATTACTTATATAAATGAAAAAGTGGCCGAATTGATAAATAGGCAGTCAAAAGATACTCCAACTACTGCAGTCATGCAAAGAGGATTAGATCTGGAGATGGATGCTATTGACATGTTTAATCGTATTACAGGGCTTAAAGCAGTACAATGTGGGCTTTATAAGATAAATGCTTTCACAGCTGGTACACCAGACTTTATAATTGGCAAAAGGAAAATTCTATTTGTTGGGGAGATAAAAGCACTTAATCCAGAAAATCACTCGGAGTTAAGTGAAATTGAAACAGTAGAACAACTTAGAGAATTTGACGAATCGTTCTATTCGCAGTTGCAAATGAACATGTATGTAACCGGAGCTAAAGGAGGATATTTTATCTCTTATGATCCACGTGCTATGGGAGTTAAGGATGACGGCGAAATTGATGAGGAATTATACGATCCTGAAAAATTTATTTTCTGCATCAAGATTGTCAAAGTGAAAAGGGATGAGCCATTTATTCAAGAATTGAAAAAACGGCTTGATGCAGCGGCTGGATTGATGGTAATAAAGCTTGAAAAACGAATGAAAACAGCGTCAAAAAACCTTGCTATGTATAACCGAACTCAAAAAAGAAAAGCAGCATAATAACTCACTTAATATAAAAACAGAATGAAAGCATTAACCATTAAACAGCCGTGGGCGCAGCTTATAATCGAAGGACTTAAAGATATCGAAAATAGAACATGGCAAACAAAATTTAGAGGCCGTGTATATGTTCACGCGGCTCAAAAGCCTGTGCCGATGAATGGCAATGCAGATGGTTTTGCGCCTCCAAATATTGAATGCTTAAAACAGATTTTTAAACTACACCCTGCAAGTCAAGGAAGATGGCCTGATATAATGGCCGCTTACACCAATTCTGCCATCATAGGCGAGGTTGATATAGTTGATTGCGTTTTAAACCATAACTCAATTTGGGCCGAACACGTGGATATGCCAGCCGGGGTATATATGGGCGAAAAGTTGATATACAATTGGGTATTAGCAAACCCTGTTAAATACGATCAGCCAATATTAAATGTAAAAGGTGCTCTATCATTTTGGCAACCTGATTTAAGCCTTATAACCGAATCAGTTAATTAACCCTAATAGTTACCAATACTTAATAACACCAAGAGCAATGGAACGCAAGCAATTATCATTTGAAATAAACCAAGCTATACAGCAAGAGGGTATTAAGAAATGCTTTGAAATGGGAGGGAGGTTAACGGTGCAGGCTGCGTTTCACAGATTCAGAACTACGGAGCTTAGGCGAATAATCAGCCGGTTACGTAAAGCCGGGATGAACATTTCTGATGAATGGAAAGAAGCTGATGGGGTAAGGTTTAAGGAGTACTATTTATCTAATTGATATGAAACCTATCAGAGTACAGCGCAAGAGAACTAAGGGTTGGAAAATGCCTGAAAACACAATTTATGTTGGCAGACCTTCATTTTACGGAAACCCCTTTAAAGTAGGGCAAACCTACAAAACAATGGATGATTTGACAGTTTTAGGTTGGGGCGAGGCATTGCAGTACATGACCGGGCCACTTACTAAAATAATAGATAATTCCGATGCAACAGAAATGTTTGAAAAGTGGGTAAATAGAAACCCATTTGCAAAAGAAGATTTAGAAAAACTAAGGGGTAAAAACCTTGCTTGCTTCTGCGCACTTGATAAACCATGCCACGCTGATATACTTTTAAAACTGGCAAATGAGTAACAGAACATATACATGCGATAAGCCTTGGTGTTGGTTTTGCTACGAGATAAACAGGTTAGCCGTATTAAATTCTCCTGATTATAAACCACCCAAAATAAAGAAGCTAAAGGGTAGCAGGTACTATAAAAAACTATTAAAAAGTGCTTAACATGAATCAACTCGCAGAAACAATAATAAACCATGTAGCTGATAAGCTAAATGTTGAGCCCGAAGCTATTTTAACACCTTCACGATCAAAAGTATTGGCACCAATAAGATGTATATGCATACATGAGATAAAGGCCAATACCGGTTTATCACACATTAAAATAGCAAAAATATTTGGCTGTAACAGCCACTGTATGATCACTAATAGATTACAGGTTTACGATAGTTTATTATTTACATCATCCAGTTTTAAAAAGATGGTACGAATATCAAAATTTAATTAAAATGGCAAAAAACACATATCCGGAAAAGACACCATATCAAAAAAAGCTTTTAGATCCAAGATGGCAAAAGAAAAGGCTTGAAATTTTAGGCAGGGATAGGTTTACTTGCCGAGTATGTTGGGATACTGAAAGAACATTACACGTTCATCACAAAAGATACAACGGTAATCCATGGGAAGCAGAAGATAAGGATTTAATAACCCTTTGCGAAAGCTGCCATGAAATTGAGAGTGATGCCAAAGATTTATTTAAGGAAAAAGCAGTTAAATGGGTAGAAAATTCATCGTTTAGTTTTGATGATATAAACGGCTTTATGCAGCAGTTAGAAATGGCCAATATATATAATCCTCAGTGGATGATATTACAATCATTTATGTTTATACTAACTGATGAAAATGCGCAAAACATAGCCATTGCATTGCATGAATTGAATAAACAGGCATCAGCGTCTGCGATATCTCAATACAAGTTTAATAATAATATTATAGACGAAGATCCATTTTAATTTAAAGCTATGGCGGAATTACCCTATATAAAACTATACCCAGGTGATTGGGAAAGAGACACAAATTGCCTAACTGCTATCACGGAATTTGCTTTATTTAAATTAGTTCCAAAGTTCAATGATGCAAAAAATAAGGGTGTTTTTGTGGCTCATTTAGATGCGTTATGTGTTCTTTTTAAGTCTGATTTAGCCACTACTAAACGAATAATTACTGAATTGAAACGAAACAATACACTTGATATTTTAGATCTTGAAGATGATTGTTTTGAGTTTAAAAACCGCCGAATTTTAAAGGAAAAGGCACTTTCTGAAACCAGAAGCGAAGCCGGTAAAACAGGAGGTAGAGGTCATAAGAAAGCTAATACAAACCTAACTAAAAGCAAACGTAAAGCTAACACAAAGCTAAACCATGAATATGAATATGAAATTGAATCTGTAGTAGATTATTTAAATAAAAAAGCGTCGACAGATTATAAACCAAAAACAAAATCCACAAGGGAATTTATAATTGCGAGGATTAAAGATGGCTACAAAATCACTGACTTTGAAATAGTTATTGATAAAAAGGTAAAGGATTGGCTTTCAAAACCGGATATGGTAAAATACCTGCGTCCTGAAACCTTATTCGGAAATAAGTTTGAGGGTTATTTAAATCAGGTAGACGCTGTGTTACAACCATCCGAACCCGCAACTGCTAATCGGGGTGCAACAAATACAGTAAACGCATTTTCAAAAACAGTAATGAATCCATGAGCAATTTACAATTACATAAAAAAGATAATTTGCTATTAAAGCCGAACGTAATAGAAGAAGTAAAATCGGATGTTTTCAACACGGTTAATTCATCTATAGCGCAGTGTTATGCTCACTTAAACTTTGTAGTACCCAGTGATGCTGATGTAAATTATTTAGTTAACGAGGTGACGAATACCATAATTGAAAATTACCCATCACTAAGATTGATTGAAATACCAATTGCATTTTCAAACGGTATAAGGAAAAAGTACGGTGAATATTTTGGTTTATGCGTTGTTAGTTTTGAACTGTTTATTGCCGGTTATTTAAACAGTCATGAGCGTACAGAATTAGTAAAAGAGGCTTATAAAGTTTTATATGAACCTGCCGAACCAACCGAAGAAGAAAAGGCTCAACTGTATTGGAATAACCTGGTTAATGCCTGGCTAACCTTTAAAAAAGACGGCTACTATAACGATCATGGTAATTCGGTTTATACCACACTGATTAATAACGGAAAAATAAATTACACCGATGATCAGATGGCCGACTTTATGCGAATTGCCAAAGCCAATTTACTGAAAGAGTATAACCCATTACAGCACGTAGGAAACTTTGTTAAAAGCAATGAATTTAAAGCCATTATAGCTGAAATAACAAGCGGTGGCGATAATAATACGCGCGTTAAAGTTGCTGCACGTAAAATAGCATTAAATCACTTCTTTTCAGAACTGGCTGAAATGGAAGTGGAGATTACGGACTTATTTAATTAACAGGAATTATATACAATACCCTTATTTGTAAACACTAAAAAAATATGACAAATTCAGAATTAATCAAAAAATTACAATCGTTGCCTGCCGACTTGGAGGTAATGTTAATTCAAACAGATGACGAAAGCGCCTACAATATGGTTAACACTGTAGAGGTTCGCTCTCTTACTTTTGGTGGTGAAGATGTGCCACAAGAAGAATGGGCAGACGAAGATTGTGTAGTTATATCTGATGAGTTTTAAGCTGTAAATAACCAGCAAAAACGTTCTTTATTTCCTGAAAAAATAGCGGTAAATTTACAGTCATGGCACGTAACCGTATCATGTTGTATAGCTTCATAGAAGATGGTGGAAAAGTTAAGTTACATATTAACTTAGGCCAGTACCTTGTTGACGCTGAAAATCACCATAGCGAAACGTTGCAAATTGACCTGCCAACCGGTACAATTAAACTTAAAAAAGCTGAATATTTAAACACTGGAAAGGTGTTCTATAACGGCAAAGTATTCTTTATTGTAGCAACTAAATTTATGGGTAAGAAGCAAGCGCTTAAATTTCTGCTTTCATTTGCAGTTGAGCGATCAGAAAAAAGGCTTTCAACCTATAAGAAACTACTGGCAGCGTAGTAGATAATAATACCTCTTTTTTTCATAAAAATTAGTTAAAAGTTGCTCAGTTTATGGGTGATTTTGAGTATATTGTATAGTATTAATTAATCAAAATAAAATGAACCATATAAGTCTTTTTTCTGGTGAAGGAGCTTTCGATTTAGCTGCAATGTGGTTGGGTTGGAATAACGTAGCGCATTGTGAGAAAAATGAACTTTGTAGAAAAATACTAAATTATCACTTCCCTAATGCGAAAACTCATTCAGACATCACAACCACAGACTTTACTATTTACAGAGGTAAAGCCAATATCATCACCGGTGGATTCCCTTGTCAGCCATTCTCAACAGCAGGAGAACAAAAGGGTGATCATCGGGTACCAGGTACAACCGTATATTATTCCAGCTTCAGCTATTGGTGCCGAACACGAACGAAAGCGAGTTTTTCTTGTTGCACACGCCGAACGCTTCAGACAACCGAGATCGGGGGCATTATTGGGACCCATGCAACCAACGCCGATTGCAAATCGGGAAACAAATAGGTTTATCAACCATGTTTTTAGGGAAGCCATGCCCTACATGTGTAAACACCATGATGGGATTCCCGGAAAATTGGCTGAAGGATGCCTTACAATTGCCGGCAACGCCATAGTGCCTCAATTAGCTTATCAAATCTTAAAAACTATTCAAGATTATGAAAACATAGTACAATAAAACACTCCCACAGTACCGAGATAAAAATACTAACATTAGGAAGCACATATCAAAACCCGTATTACCATGAACACATAGAAATGAACACACGAATAGCACCCGCCACTAAATTAAAGCGCGGGACTGAGCATTTTTTAAACGGTAAGCCTGTCTACATCGAAAGAGATAAAGGTGATGGCACCGTTTTCATAACCAACAGCAAAGAACGCCTACCTGGTGATAACTACTGGTGGGTTAATAAAGCAGATCTATCAATAGCCCATCAGTATAATTCCACTATTTCCACCAAGGAGAAGAAGGCAACCACTGCTGAATTAAGCGAAAAGAAGCAATTAGATGCCTTTTATAATGAAATGGCATTGAAGATACCTTTCAATTGCCAAAACTGCAGGCGCGCATTGTATGCGTTAAACAAAGGCGCTCGCAGGGCTGTAACTTGCCATATTCTACCCAAAAAAGAAGCGCAATTTCCTGAATTAGCAACCGACCCCGATAATATTCTGTTTATGGGTGTTTATCAATTCGGCTCATCATGCAATGATCACACCTACTGGGATGCTAACGTAGAAAGCCGAATGAAAATGCCTATTTACGAGTATGCTTTAAAGCGATACCAGGAAAAATTACGGCATAAACTGTCACCGGCAAAACAACAATTGGCTGATGAGTACATGGGGCTAATAAAAAAGAGCCAAAATCTTGCAAAAGACCTGGCTAATGGTATAGAGGGAGTTAAGGCATGAGAAAACGAACATTATTTCGCCTAAAGGAAAGGTTTTTAATATCCATTACACCTATACCAAAGGTTTGGGTTAGAGTGAAATTCCGAGCTGATGGATCATGGCATTGGGATTTCGGCTATAAGTCATACGAATATTTAACTGCAACTGGCCAATATTGGGATGAAAACGGAAAACGCAAATGGACTGGAAAATCTTCATGGTCATTCGGTCATGATTGTGTTGTGCATAGTATGTGGCGTTACATTCAATAAATGGCTTATAGAGATAATATTCACCCTTTAGATTTAGTACAGCTATGATGCAAGATTGGGAAAGAGCCGAATTTGAAGAAAAGATCGGACAGGCTGCAAAGCTTATAGAAATGGTTTATGCAGATCCAGATAATGCCCTGCTTTGGGCTAAACTAAGAGGCTGGGCCAGCGATAACAAAAGTTATATATCTGATAGTTACGAAACACCCGAAGCAAAGGGCTATGACATAAGTGCTTTAGATGGAGAACCTAAAAATTTAAATTTTTGAAATATGAAAGTAGATAATGTAGATACAATTAAAGGCAATATTATGATTGCTGATTTCATGGGGTGGGTACATCATAAAGATGCCGATTATGATGCTACCGAAATGGCTAACCTTAAATATCACAGTTCATGGGATTGGATTATGCAGGTCGTTGCTAAAATAGAAGGGTTAACAGCACTTAATCGATTTGATATCCATTATAAGAATTGCAAAATCGAATATGGCGATGAAGATGTTTCTTACGAAGTTGAAAGTGGCATACAGGGCGACACAAAAATACATGCTGTATGGCTGGCTATTGTTTATTTCATTGACTGGGTAAACACAGAGGGCGTGGATTTAGAAAACCCCGTATTTTACGATTGATGTACTTTAAACCCTCATCCTTTTACCACAACTTCAACAAACCCAAACCTAACTATTCATATGATGAAGTAGTATTTGTTTTAGAAGTGGTTTCAAGAAATAAAATGGGGAGTTTGATTGATAAAAAAATAAATAATAATTATTTGAAAAAGACTTGTTTATTTCAAAAGTAGTTGTATCTTTGATTTATGAAAATAGTTGTAAACAAATGCTATGGGGGTTTTGGAGTTTCTGTAGCTGTATTAAAAGAATTGGTTGCAAGAGGCTCTGATGCTATTGAAATATGTACGCCCAGGCAATACTATGGGGGAGATAACGAAAAATATCATGGCACTAAAGATTGGATGAAAAGATGGGCTGAAGATTTTGCACAATACAAGAGTATTGGCGATGGCTTTAAGTCTGGCCGTAACGAGTTCAATATTTATAAAGACGACCTGATATATAGCCTAAAAAGTAAATACGACAATGAGTTGCGCACCAATAAGGATTTAATAGAGGTTATTGAAAGTATTGGCGTTGAAAAATCCTCTGCGAGTTTAGCAAAGCTGGCAATTATTGAAGTCCCGGACGGAATTGAATGGGAAATAGATGATTACGATGGGATAGAAACTATCAGGGAAAAACACAGGAGTTGGTAAATGTCTAAGCATAATAAAAAAGGTGCTGGAGGCAAACGCCCTAATACCGGCCGTAAAACGAATTACGTATCAAGAGAGGTAAAGCTATCAAAAGAAGATAACGAGGCGATAAAAGCCAAATTTGGCCGCTCATTTAACGAGAAATTCAGAGAGTGGGTAAAATCAATTTTATCAATATTTTAACGCACTAAATAAAAAGGTTAAACCCCATCCCTTTCCATTAAAGAGGGGGGATAAAATAAATTATGAAAAAAATAGAGAATTCAAACCAACCGTCCGAAAGGGAGCTTAATATTAAGCTACTCAATTCTTACGCAACAATACTGAAAGGCATTTCCAGAGATTCGCAGGGTGTTATAGACACTGAATTGTATGAAATTTTGACAGGTAAAATAAAGGAACTACTAAAATTACTTTGATAAACCAGCCCTTTAGCACTTTGGGGGTTTATTGGATGGGCAAAAAGAGTTTTAAAAATAAAAAAAAATGAAATACTATTTAACTTACACCTGGATGGGTGTCGAAAACAATGATGAGTTTGATACCATTGAAGATTTTGTAAAAGAACTCACGAGAGTAAGCCAAAACAAGGCGATTAAAATCATTGCTTTTGGTATAATTTAATCAGTAGGGGGTATTAACAAAATAAAAAATAGCGATATGAGTAGACGCAACAAAAATAAAAATAAGGAACGTTTGATATTGCCCGGTGCCAATAAGTACGAATGGCTATTAAAAAACTATTTGCATCTTAACGATATATACAAGGGTAATAATGATATGCAAACTATCATAATCAATTCATTTTTTGTTCAATATGGTGGCGATAATGATACCCCTTGGAAGGAAAAAGTATTGGTAACACATGAGAATTTTGGGAAGTTTGCTCAATACGCTAATACTTGGAAACAAAATGCTATTTTAAAATGAAATAACTACATTTACAATTAAGTAATCAAAATCAAAAATAGCCATGGCTGAAGAAGAAAAACTAACCCCAGAATACATCGCTTCTATCGCAAGCACTTTGAGTGAAACGGAATTGGCTGAGCTTATAAGCGAATACGGCAATCAACAAGCGGATGATGCAAGCTATTGGGCTGATAAAAATGCAAAATAAGCCCCTACAGTCACTTTAAAACAATCACCCACATAAACTCTCAATAACATGAAGAAAATATCATCAGCGTAAAGCAATAGCGCTACAGCCCGGAAAACAGAATAAACATTAGGAAGCAAAATTATTTAACTTAAAAGAATGGCACAAAAAATAACTAAGGTAATGGAGAAAGATCCATACCTGGAAAGCATCACGGCACAAATCAACGAAATAAACGAGGCTATAAAAGCGAGTAACAAAAAGCAGTTCGATAGAATTGCAGAACTCGAAGCAATAAAAACCCATTATACCAAATTCAAAAAAATGATGGTAGATGGGAAATAGCTGATCGTATTTTTAAAATTGGATTTGAGGCCGGATGTGATAAACATACCGGTCTTTTTTTGTGCCTTATATTTTAATTGATAAGGAAGATTATGGAAAGTAAAAATATATTATCACCACAACAGCAGTTTTTTAATCAGTACAGAGGGTTGTCTGTGTTTTATTTGGATATGCTTACCAAACCAAAAACAGCCCCCTTCCCGCAAATAATGGAAGGTGATCATGTGCTGCTTAGAACCATTGACCAGTTAACAGATGATGAAATTATTGTTTTATGCATACTGTTTTATGGCGAAATTAGGCGTGATAAAATTATTGCAGCAACTGAAAGGTATAAGAAAAACCTATATAATTATTTTTTAGGAGATATTAACTCGCTGACTACTATTATTTATCAAACTTTAATTAGAATGGGCATCCTGTTGCCCTTCACCTATCTAAACGAGCAAAACCAACCAGTAACGCTAACCCCTGATGAAATTATTTCTAAGGGATGGGCTAAAACCAACCACCAGTAACCAGATAAAGCAAAAAGATATGAAAGTGACGCACATTAATGAAAATAATACCGAAGTTATAATAGACTTTGATGATATGGAATATCAATACCTAAGCCATGATAGCGAAGAACGATTGACCACTTATGAGTGCAGGGGGCAGGATGAAAGGGGTAATGTTTATTCAGGAATAGTAGATTGTTGCTGTGATGAATATGGTGACATCAGTGACATAGAATTAGTATCACACGCCCGAAACTCAGAAAAGAAACCATATCGGGCACGTATTTTATTAAAATCAATACGTTATTGGCAAAAGGTCGTTAATGGTGAATTGCCAGCAAAGAGGCCGATAGCTTATTATAAAAACAAACTGAGTTGGTATACTATCGGCGATATTTCAGTTCTTGATAAAATAGCTAATGGTCACTTAAATAAAGTTGCGTAATGAGTTACGGAGAGGTTAAACACGTATCAGGCAGTCCATTCAATTTTACTTATGCTAAAGGAATGACAATAGGTAGAACCAGGCATACAATTTATCGGGATTGGAATAAAAAAGTTCAAATGGAATATCACGGTAACAACGTTTCTTATTGGGCCGACAATTGTAAAACTGAATTTAAAACCGAACAGGAGCTTATAAATTGGTATAATTCAAACAATTCACAAGCACTAAATTTTGATAATGACCCTCCTATAATTTAATCAATTAACTAACCAGATAAACTAAAAGGATATGAAAAAGCAGGTATTTAAATGTAATTATTGTGGAAGGTTTTTACCAAAACGATTATGGTGGATGCTACCATGGCATAGATGCTGTGATAATTGTTCTTAATCTAAGGATTTAAAATTCGAATTTATATGAAAACAATTAAACTACAGGTAAGCGGAGACGGCTTAGAGGGTACGCCCGAAAACCCTTATGATGAATATGATTGGAGTGATTACGATGATAACAGAGATATTATGGTCTATCAGGATTGGGCTGTTGACCGTGAAGCGTTTTCAAGAGAACACCCACCCCTACCCCTCACAACTCCACAAACCCCAAATAGCATAGTTGAGGCTTTGGAAGAACCGGTGTGGCAGTATGAACATTTACTTGGTGGCTGGTATGAAGTGGCATTAATAGATATGCCTGTTAGGAAAAATACACGCCAAGCCTACAAAGTTATCACCCCAGTATCCAATAGTGAACCGAAAGAAACGGTAGAAGAAGCTGCTATTAGAATAATACAAAAAGAGCGTGGACAGCCATTTCATTCAGAAATTGAGTGCTTTAAACTCGGTGTTCAATACTGGCAAGCTCAACAGCAACAGGTAGCCAAAGTTGAAGAATTACGAGCCGCATTTGATGCAGGTCAAGAGTTTAATGATGAGTGCTTTTGTGGTGTGTGTGATTACTGTTTGCTGTTCGAAGGAGAAAAAGCACCTGATTTTGAAACATGGTACAACCTTAAATCAAATAACCAATAGAAAACATGGAAAACAAACCCGAACTTTTAGGTGAAGCCACCGAATTAAACCCGGAGATGGAAACACCCCAAAGTATTTTAAATACTTATCATCCGGTAAGTCGTGATCATAAACTTAAAACCGATTTATGGCGTGATTCAACGGTTTTGTTTGCTATGGAAGAATACGCCAACTACGCCAAAGCAAAAGAAAGGCAGCGTATAATTGGCGAAATACACGGAATAATTGAAATGTATTGGCCCAACAAACTACACATAATGAAGGCTATTAAAGATTTATCAACTAAACAGTAAAAAGATGACAACAGAAACAACTTATGATTCTTCAGATTTAGAATCTGGAAAATGTAAATCATGCGGTGATAAAACCGACGAAATATTAATAGGCGATGGTAGGTGTATTGATTGCATCGAGGCGCAGAAGTTTGAAGATGAAACATATCGAATATGGAATGGAGGGGATGAAGATGACGAGTATTAAACCACTTTTAACCTTCCTTTTATGCTGCCTTGCATTGGTGGGTAAGGGGCAGTATCACATCGCCGTTGTGAAAGAATCGAGTTATGTATACCACGTTGAGTTTACAAATAATGATTGGCATACAAAAGATGCAATTAAAGCCTATGAGCCAATTTTTCATAATTATGATGTGCAGGTGTTCGGTTCAGAATCAGCTTATTTAGATGCCGTTACATTTGCCAAAAAGTTTAAAACTTATGCCGATTGCTTGCTTTACAATAAAAAACAGCATGATATTTATATACACGACAATCCTAAAACACCAAACAAAACCATAATTTATTAAAAATGAAAAAACAAATCTTAACATTAGCATTATTAACCGGCAGCCTAAGTAGTATAGCTCAAAGGCATAGTAGAACAATTTATAGTTCTACGAGACCAACTCGTATGGCTTTTGACACTTTAGAATTTAATAATAAATTTCAGGACAGCATAAGTAAGTATGAAGATATTAACGAGTACTATCAATATTTTGGCAATGATACCCAAAAGCAAAAATACAAACCCATTATTGAAAGGTTTGTAAAATCACAAGACAGCTTGTTAAAAGTATCAAGGCGTAATCAATGGAAAAATGACTTGGAAACAAAGTATAAAATCAAGCTTGATTAGCAACCCAAAATTGGGGCTTTTTTTATTTGTATATAGTAGGTAATTTTACGGGGTAATAAATCGATAATTACGGAGATTTACGGAGAAGATGGCAAGATTTCAAACAGGTAATCCAGGGAAGCCGAAAGGTGCAGTAACTAAGTCTACAAAACTTGTTAAAGAGGTGTTTGCTGACGTGTTTTCAGAACTGCAAAATGATAAAGATGCTAAATTATTTGAGTGGGCCAAAAAGAACCCTACAGAGTTTTATAAACTTGCAAGTAAGTTAATCCCCATTCAGCTATCCGGCGATAAAGACAACCCACTACAACAGGTAACTATTTTTACATTGCCTGATAATGGTAGAAGCTAATATAAAAGTCATAAAGCCACAGCCGGGTTATCAAATGAAAGCCCTGTCATCCTCTGCTGACATTGTTATCGGTGGTGGCGCTGCGGGCGTTGGTAAAACATTTACACTTCTTTTAGAGCCGCTAAGGCACAAAGATGTTGATGGTTTCGGTACGGTTATATTTAGGCGTACAAGCCCCCAGATAAAGGCAGAGGGTGCTTTATGGGACACCTCAATGACTATATACTCATTGGTTAATGGTGCAGATCCACGTGAAAGTTCATACGAGTGGTTCTTTGGTGATAAATCAAAACTTAAATTTTCCCATTTAGAGTACGAAAAAAACATTTACGACTGGCAGGGATCGCAAATTCCATTCATTGGCTTCGATGAGCTTACTCACTTCACCAAAAAAATGTTCTTTTACATGCTTACACGCAACAGGTCTGTTTGCGGTGTAAAGCCCTTTGTAAGAGCAACAGTTAATCCCGACCCTGATAGCTGGGTTGCTGACCTAATAGCCTGGTGGATTAATCAGGAAACGGGCTTTGCTATACCAGAAAGAAACGGTGTAATACGCTTTTTTGCCCGTGATGGTGATAATTATGTTTGGGGCGATACTAAGGAGGAAGTACTTGATAAAGCCCCGCATCTATTCGACCAGGTAAGAGAGAAAACCGACATTGATTTAAACCATTTTATAAAGTCGATAACCTTTATATCCGGGAATATTTACGAAAACAAAGAATTGTTAAGCGTTGACCCTGCTTACTTAGGTAACTTACTTAGCCAGGATGATGATACGAAAGCTTCATTGCTTTACGCTAACTGGAAGGCCGTTTTATCTGATAACGATATATACGAATATTATAAGTTCTTAGGGATGTTTAATAATTTGTATGAAGTTGATCGAACTGGGAAATATATTACCGCTGACATAGCCTTAAAGGGGTCTGATAAGTTTATAGTGGGTTATTGGGAGGGCTATTGTTTAGAAGATATTTTAATACTGGATAAGTCTGATGGCAAAGAAGTAATTGATAGTATAACTTTATTTGCCAAATCTTATGAAGTTCAAAATACAGATATCACCTATGATAACGATGGTGTTGGTGGCTTTGTGGATGGCTTCATAGTCGGCGCAGTCCCCTTTATTAATGGCAGCGCTCCAATATCTATACCTGATAGTAAAATTGTACAGTCCGGGAAAGAGATTAAGCCCAATTATTATAATTTAAAAACCGAGTGTTATTATCTAAGCGGCGATAATGTAAATAAAGGCAAGTACAGAATCAGCGACCGGGTTGCAAATAAAATGTATGATGATAAAATGACTGTAAGGCAGCGTTTCATGTTTGAAAGAAAGGCTATTAAGCGTGATAAGGCAGATATGGATGGCAAACTAAGGATCATTGACAAAAAGGAGATGAAAACAAAGCTAAACGGCCAATCGCCCGATTTAATGGATATGTTCATGATGCGGGAAAGGTTTAACCTGAAGATTAACCGGGATGTAGATTTCGGATGGTAGTTATTTCTTTTTTTCTTAGGGGGTATTTATTGACGCTAAGCATTTGGCATATCCTTGGTATCTTAATCCATCTTTATTCTTTAAATTAATAATCATTTCACCTATTCCATAAGCAATAATTTTATGTTCAGAAAGGCGCTGAAGTTCACTTTCTGAAAGATCGATCTGCGAGTAATACTCATATTTATTATTTCCATCGTATCTTACTATAGATTTGAAAGTTTCGTTTTTCAATATAGAGCCATCATCAAGTTTTATATAAACCCCTCTTAAGTCGTAATCTAAGGTATAGGATAGGGTAGACACAACGATAGTGCTCGATTTTTGACCTTTTATAAAATATTTGTAAAGTATCACATTTTTTAATTGCGGAGAGACAAACGTTGTAGTCTCTTTAAACTCATTTACTGATTTTGAAATATCTTTACAATAGTTAGTTTGGGCAATAGCAACCGCATTAAAGATTGTGGAAAAGGCTATATTCAGAAGTATATTTTTCATTTTATGATTGTTTAGGTTAAATCAAATATATAATTTTTATTTTTGTAGACGACCAGGGGAAGCCGCAGTCCGGTATTAAACTAAATGAGTTTTCATTTTGAAATTGATTTGACAGCCCCTGGTTATTATTTTCTCCTAACGCCTAACCAATATCCGGTTGCGTCATGAAAGTGGGCTATATCTCTATCAGCTTCAATTAGTTCAAATACTGAGCAGTTTAAAACGTCAGCTATCTCCTGTATTACTTTCATTGATGGATTACCATTTAAACGGGCATTCAACGCCTGTCGACTGATCCCCAACTTACTCGCAAGTGTTTTTTGATCATAGCCATAACTTTTAGCTACCTCTTTAATTCTCAAATTCATATCGCAAATATATTAAAGAAATAGCAATATCAAACTATTATTTTACATTAAATAAATAGTGACAAAAAATAATTTGCATTTAATTTTGGAATTGTCAATCTATAGTTTTACATTTGAAGTGTCAAGTCAATTAAAACATTTCAAAAATGAAAACCTCAAAGAACACCAACACTTACGTTAAGCAACTATCGACTGTTATTGTACGTCAAAACGGTACGCAAGCCGGAATTAACGCATTAGCTGAATCTTTAAAGAGAGGGCTTAAATAATGAAAAGGCGTTTGTTCAATATCGCTTGGGCTACAGTAGCTCAATTCGATAGCTTCGCAGAAGCATTAAAACATGCTTGGTGTGTAGTTAAACTTCAATATGCGCTTTGCACCCAGGCCCTTGTTAACTTCAAATACAAAAAGGTTGACGGCACTATCAGGGAGGCAGTAGGCACATTGGAAAGCGTACCAACCCCTAAAGGAGGCTTTCGTAAGGCTAACTATGGTTTGCTTACTTACTTTGATCTTCAACAAAACGATTGGAGATGTGCTAAGGTCGAAAACTTAATCTTCTAAGGTCATGGGCGCACAACAAAATTACTTGCATGTAGTCCCTAAATGGCAAAACAACATCAGCAAGTCGGTCATGAACTCGTCGTTAGACATGGCTAATGCCTTCGCTGAAATATGGGATATAAAAAGTATGCTAAAGCAGGAGCGGGTATATGTAATATACTTTGATGCAGACAGAAAGGTTATCCGGCATGAGCTATTAAACATAGGCAGGATTTCACAAAGCATGTTTGATCAACGTATGGCGGTTGAATACGCTTTTGAATGCGGTGCCAGTTATATTGCTATAGCTCACAATCATCCCAGTGGTAACAGCACCCCATCACGCCCGGATTTTGCATTAACAAAAGAGTTTCAGGACACATTACGCCGGTTAGACATGTGCCTTGTAGATCACATTATACTAACACCAACAAATTATTATTCATTTCAAGATCACGGATACTTAAAATAATATGAAACACTTACTTAATCTGCGTGAACGTGACGGCAAGACCGTGGTTTCAGCAAAAGAACTATATGAATATCTTGGCCCAAAAGCACAGTTTGCAAATTGGTGTGATAGAATGTTTAAATATGGATTTAAAGAAGATGTGGACTTTTTAACAATTTTGTTAGAAAGTGCCGGAGGCAGACCTTCAACAGACTACGCCCTTACTATTGAGTGCGCAAAAGAGATTTCAATGATCCAGCGTACCGATAAAGGCAAAGAGGCCAGGCAATATTTCATTGAATGCGAAAAACGACTTATGGCCGAAGCAACTAAAGATATGCTAATCAGCGAAGCAGGTAAAAAACTTCAATTGCTTTTAAACATGGTTGAGGTTTACGAACCAAAAATCAGATATCTGGAAGATATACTACAATCGCCAACATTAATACTAACCACAATCATAGCAAAAGACTTCGGTATGAGTGCGATTGCTTTTAATCGTAGGTTGGTTGAGTGGAATATAATCTGGAGGCCCGGCAAGTCGGCCACTTGGGTTTTATATCGCGCATATCAGGACTATGGATTTACTCACACTATCACCCATACTTACAAAGATAAAGATGGAGTTACCAAAACATACCACACCATGGCTTGGAGTGAAAAAGGAAGATTGTTTTTACATGGTTTATTTTCAGCGGCTAAAATCGGGTGGAAATCAAGAAATGATTTCCTTGATAAATACGTGAAAAATAACGGACAAAAGCGAATAGCTTAAATAAAAAATAAAGCGAAGTTTCAATACCCTTAGGCAGTAATGTTTAAGGGATTTTTTTATTACAATAAATAGTAACTTTAAGGCGATAAAACGTATTTAATTTTTTGCAATGAATTTCATCACAAAATTTCTATTCGGAAACAGCATAGCGCAATTTATTAATCAAGGAATTGCCTTGCAAAACTCAGCCAATCTCGTAGACCAAACTCTATTCAGATATATAGGTGATGACATGCCAATTCTTAAGCATGATCAATTCGATTACGTAGGTAAGGCACAGGAGGCGGTAGGTGCGGTTTATGAGTGTACCGGCTTGATTACCAACAAGGCCCTTGAAGCACCCTTAATAACCTATGAAGTGGTGAATCAAAAAGCTTATAAACAATACAAAACGCTACAAAAATCTATGAGTGATAACCCACTTGATATTGCAAAATTAAAATCCTTAAAAGCGACCGCAATGCAGGAGGTAGATATACCGGCCATCACCAAGTTATTAGAGCATCCCAATCCAAAAATGAACGGCATTGAGTTTAGGGAAATGATGTATCTACTGTACCTGGTGGATGGCAATTCATATATTTACGGAAACCCAAAAACAAAAGATGGTAACGATTGGGTTGAGTTATTCCCGCTACCTGACATGAAGATAATATCGGGTGGAATTACTGAACCTATTAAAAGCTATTTTTTATTTTGGAAAACTGATAGGCAGCTTGAATACCCGGCGAATCAGATTAAGCACGTTAAAACGGCTAACATCCGTTACGGAACTACTGGAGGCCAATTATACGGGGTCGCACCCCTACGGCCTTATTTGTGGCAGCTTGATTACTTAGTAAACAGCGGTGTTCAAGCTGATAAACAGGCTAAAAATGGTACTTCTTTTGGTATTATATCGCCCAAAAACAAAGAAGATCAATGGAGTAAAGATCAAAAAGATGACTTCAAAGAACGCTTGATTGATAGTTATAATTCAAATTCCCCTCTTTCAAGATGGTTCCCTTCATCTGTTGGGTTAGATTATATACAGATTGGGTTATCTATTGCTGATTTAAACCTATTGGAAATGGATCAGGCTAAAGCCGAAGATATTTACAGATGCTTCCACGTTCCACTGTATAAGCGAACTACGCAAAACTCAGCTCTAAACAACCTATCCGAAAGTGGCAAGCAATTCATTTATGATGCTGTATGGCCTATGACTAATAAGTTCGATGCCGCTTTAACAGAGTTTATTTGTACACCTTATAAAAAATCAGCCGGTAAGGTTTATGTAATTGAAACCGATATTCAGTCATTGCCGGAAATGGCAACCAATATGCAGCAGTTAGCAACATGGTTGTCCCTGGCTCCTGTAACGACCAATGAGTTTAGAGAGGCAATCGGGTTCGGCAAATCAAATGAAGAGGGTGCAGATGCTATCATGGTGCCTATACAGCGAACATTATTGAGTAAGGCTATTGCCGGAGAAAATCCCGATTTGCAGACTGCAGCAAATGCGAACAATCTTGCTTCGGGTTCTTAGATCCCCACCTGTATAAATGAAACACATAAATGCCTGTCATTAAACCTAACTTCATTTTGGCATTTAAAGCACGTGCGCAGAAAATACTATCAAATTGTATTGAGTTTTCATGAAAGCCGCCTAACTTTACATAAGTTGAAACTCGAAAACATAAACAGAATGCCGCTGCAATGTGTGGGTAATAATTAACCTGCCCATAATAATCTTCATGTCGTTGGTTGGCTATAGCTACATGAGCAGTAATGCTATCTTCATCAAATACTCCAGGATGGAGCTGATAGTCCATAGCGAGCCGGTTAGTAACAGGGCCTAAAATATCAAAATCAGTAGTTTTAAGTATTTCTTCTAACTGCTTTTTGCTATCCGGACGTAAAAACATTACATCGTGATCAAGCAGGCAAATAAAATCGTCTGAATCCGCTTTAAGTTGATTAATAGCCCCATTGATAGCTTTGCCTATGTTTTTATCAGAGCGAAAGGGCGAAATATAGTGAACCATTAGCGGCAAAAAATTAAATTCTCGGCATTTACATGAGCCAATTTAAGCCCATGTAAGTCACAATAATTAGCGAACTGTGCTTTGAGCGCTGGAATGCTATTCCATTCAATACATAAAGCCCGACAACCCACATCTGTTAAATTTATTTGTTGTAGCACATCCCAATCCAATCCTTCAACATCAATTGATATAAATTCAAATATGGGTTGCCCAACATAATTATAAAAGGTTTCAAAATCCCAAACATCAACCTCATTATCTATAAATCCGACACCATTTTTACGCCACCGTTCTGTTTCTTCAGGTATTAAACTGGATACCAATCCCCAATCAGATCCATTCGGCATGTGTTCGGCGCTTTCGTGCAAGACAGCCCGACCATTTTCTTTTCCAATTGCTATTGTATGCACCTCAACACCGTGATTTTCTAAATGCAATTGTGTTAATGCTGTATTAATACTACCGGGCTCGACTAAATGAGCATTCCAGCCATTTTCAATAAGCAGGAGAGAGTTTGATAAAGTCCTGCCATCATTAGCGCCTATTTCAAGCAAAGTGCCTTTAAAGCCTTTAAAATAGTTTAATACAAATAGATCTTCCCGGTTTTGAGAATATGACTTCATAAGGCTTTAATTGTATTATCAATATTGGGTTCGCTGCCTAAGCTGAGATAAAGCATATCGTTTTCCGGGTGCGTATTAAAGCAAATGCCTGGATAAAGCCCCTGCGCATCTTCAAAAACGAAGATATTACACATAATACCACCGTTTAAATATCTCGGTTGCGCAATTCCAATCACTTTATCAATCTTGTAATCTTTAAATACCGGTAGTGATTGAGGTAAATTTAAATCAGGTTCATTTTTTTCGACAATTACGTTTAGATAGGCAAATGTTCTCTGTAATTCGTTTCCGTTAATTTTCATTTTAATTTTATTTTTATAGTCCCTGTGCTTTAATTATTATACTATCATTTATTTGTTTGTCAAATACCCCGGCATACTGTAATATTTCATCACCGGATCTGATCAGATGTATAAGACCTAACTTATATAAACATGCAGATGCGCATGAAATGTCGTGCCGGTGATCATCCCATCCACCGTTAAACATGCCATCTTGCTGTGATTTGCTATACATAGCCCAAAATTCTTTGCCAACTTCAGTTGAGTAATCGAAGCCCAATAATCCGGCATTGCCCATCAGCTTAATATTATAAGCTTCATCCCTCGATATTCCAAAGTATTTAAGTGTTCTATCATTACACCATTGGCCGAGCATAAAACCCGATTCCTGGAATATAAAGCCAGTTGATTGTACTATATCAAAAATTGGCTGCATCTGTCCAATAGCGAAGCACGAAGCATCCAACCAAAGTATTGATGTATAGCCCTGGTCAATAGCTACCTGTGTTGCAGCGACTTTAAACGCATAGTTATCTTCTGTATGTGGCTTGCACCCTAAAGAGCTTTCGCCAATAAAGCCTAAAAAATCTATCCCTTCCGAGTTGTCACGCAAGGAATCAGATAGCCGGGCTATGCCCTGAGCGTAGTTACCCCGCTTATTAGCGAATGATACAATGGCATTAGTATTTCTTGTGTTCGTAGTAGTCATAATGATATATTGGTTGTGTTATAATTGTTTCAGTTTTAAGTAATGGTAATAGTCGACGGCTATACTCAGCATCTTCGGCAAAGGAAATTTCAGGGAACCCTGCTTTTAAGGCTAATTCACGTTTTACTGGACTAATATGATTGGGAGTACGGTAATATTTTCCATTTTCTGTATACCAAGAACCAAATTCTTTTGAGATGTACCATTTCCTTTCGTTTGCTCCATCTGTTGTAATGATTCCATTAATGCCTATGCAATCTGCTCCACTTTTGCAGGCATCTAAGACTAAGGAAATGTAGCTATCGCTTATATGATCGTCATCATCAATGAACGTTATGTATTCTCCCCTTGCCTCTTTTAGAAGTTTATTGCGTTTTGTACCGATATTATAATCCATTGAGGGGTCATAAATACATTCAACCGTAGAGCGAATATTAAAAGCACCCTGTTTGTGCAAGCAAGACAATAACTCATTAAGTTGAACATCCCTGCTGGGCATCGTAGCTATAAGTACAGACAGTTTTACCTCCATATTATATTTGAATAAGGCATAACTGGATTGTCAATGCCAAAATTGGTTTCAAGCCGTTTGTTAAATAATCGCTCGCCTTGCTGCCAGGTAGCATCATTGCGTAAATTCAATGCATCTTTTGGCGTTTTTCCGGTTGTATAGTGTAAATGGTTAAAAGTAAGCGGCAACTTTATGTATTTGCCTGTCATAAGGGCTACAGCAGTTAATTCCTGATCGCAAAACATGTGTTTATAGTCTGGATGATAGATGTAACCGTATCGCTCATAATAAACCCTGTCCATAATTGGCATTGTAACCAAAGTTGGCTGTATTCCATCATCCACCTTTGCACAAAAGTCAGTTTTACCCTCCAATTCTTTTAAAAGCAAGGTGTCCCAACCCATAGGGCAATCTGTATCGTCACTGATGACAACCAATATGTCACCTATTGCTACTTTGGCAGCTTTGTTTATCGCCTCAATTGCTGATTTATTATCATAAGTGCAGCCTTTTTCGGTATATCCGAAGTTGTCAAACAATTTAAGGTAGTCAGGCAAGGCTTTATCATCATTATCAAGCGATAAGATGTACTCAAATACAAAACCTGCATTATCACGCCATTTGCAGGCGGTTGCAACCGCCTCTTTTGGTCTATGTCGGGACGGATGAATTACACTAATATTCATGACCATGAAATAACTATAACATCTTCACCCATCATCCCCGTTGCCTTGCTTAATACAAAGCCTTTTTTTAAAAGCTCTTTCATAATATCAAAAGGCATAACCATGTCAAAAAACCTGATAGTTCGTTGACCATTTTTTGATTGGTTATAAATACTTTGTAATAAGCTTTCCATTTTAGGAAAGCCGTTAAGTGTTAATTTCGCAGCATCTACAGCACTAAAGTTTTCAGGCATTTCATTTTTAATTTCCATAATTATTTAAACGGTTTAAATTCTTTACTATAAAACTTCTGTTGGTATAATTCATAATTGGTTGGAATATGAACCCGGTCGGTACTGTTAAAGCTGCTTTCGCAATCGGAAAGTTCAAACAGTCCTTTGGAATTGGGTATATCAATATATCGTGCAGGGGTTAAACCACAGTTAAAAATCCTGTCAGATAGGTTTACATGCTCATAGCCATATCCCTTAAATGATGTATCCCAGCCACCCACTTTGTCAATAGCTGCCTTTTTAAAGTATAACATACAGCCATTAGGGGTTTCAAGTTCATCATAACTAACCAATTCAACATCTCCTTTGCCTGATTTAAATGCCCTAACAGTTGTCCGTATAACATTTCTGTCATAATTCCAACATGCATGATTTAATGGTGATTCGGTATAAGGTTTCCACCAATCTTCAGTAATGGGGTATATGTCATCATCAACCATGAAAATATGATCGGCATAAGCGCACATAGACAGCACTTTGTTTTTATTGACGCTTACGGGTATTTTTTGTTTGTTATATACATAATATATATAAGCGTTTTTCGGCAGTAAATCCTGCCATTTCTTTAGGTTTTCCCAAAATATATGATGCCTGTCCGGAGTGGTCGTTATACCTATCGCTATGCTCATATCCCAGAACGATTAATATTTAATCCTCTTATCACATCTTCGCCTTTAATAATGACGCATTGAGATGACAGCCCATCCATTATAAACTTCCGTGATAAATTGGATTGAGAACGTCCTTGTTTCTTGGCCTCATCGGCTAATCTTTTACGAGTTCCATCTGGAACTACAATTGAAATTCTTTCGCTCATAATGGTGTAAAAGTAAGCATTCGTAATATCAAAAAAAACACAATAAATTTTTATCTTTTTAATTGATTTACTTTTATAAAAAATATGGATAAGCAAAAACAAAAAGATCAGGCAGATAAGCTAAAAGAATTGGCTAAAAAACCCGTGTCAAAAGAAATTGCTGCATCTATTAAACAAAAGCAATTCGGCCTTAATAATTCATTCACAAAATGATATTTAAATGCATTGAATTTCCTGAAAAAGAATTTGCTTCACAAGAGGAAATGTTTCTGGCATTAAAGGCTAATGAGGCAAAAATAATTGGGTTAAAAAAAGCTCAAACATATAAGTCTTGTGAAAAAGGACAAATCGCTTTTCTAAACCTGGACATTTCAAGAATTGAATCGCAAATTAAGGCTGATTTTGAAATAAAGGATGACCATATATACCCGGTTATCAGCACTACTCGATTTATGGATAGCCATAAGGACGTTCACTTCGACAATTGTTTCGCTAAAACAGTGCCAGAACAGCAGGGAAAAGTTCATTATGCTTTAGATCACAAATTGCAGTTTGATACGATTGCTGCTTGGCCTAAAGATGTTTCAATGTTTATATCTCCATTAGACTGGAGCATGGTGGGTAAAAACTATTTCGGTAAAACGGAGGCTTTAATATTTGCCATTAAAAAATCAAATGTTCGACCAGATGTTTTAGACGCTATTGAAAACAGGAAAGCTGATTTTGAAAATTCTATCCGAATGGGATATGACAAGATAAAACTTGGTATCAATTCGACCAATAAAGACCTTAAAGAAAACAAAGATTATTTCGATAGGCGAATAAATGAAATTGCCAATCGTGATCAGGCTGAAAAGGACGGATACTTTTGGGGGGTTGAAGAATTACGCATACATAAAGAGGGCAGTTTAGTTGTGGCTGGCGGCTCCAATAGTGCAACAGGAATAATTATAAACGACCCGTCGAAGGGCAGTCAATATAATAATGAACCGAACCCGCAGGATAGCAGTACGGTAAGTAAAATTAGTTTTTATCACACATTAATTTAAAAATCAAAAACATGGAATTTAAATATTTATCCCCTGCGGAGTTTGATGCCCTATCCGAGTACAAAAAAGAACAGTACCTGGATAACAAGGCTAAACATGAAGCGAAGTTAGCTGGAGAATCTGCTAAAACAGCAGCACAAAGTGTTGTTAATGAGGCCATAGATGCCGCTAAAACTGAATTAACCGGGCTGATTGATGAGGCTAAGGCAGAAACTGCTGCGGTATCTGTAAAACTTGGTGAAGCACAAAGCGAATTGGATGCTTATAAAGCTGAAAACAACCGTATTCGTATAGCCGCACAAGAAAATGAGAAAAAAGGCAAATTCTTTGATGAGGCCATTCTCGAAATGATGGAAACCGATAGCGTTAAAGCAGATCTCGCAGCAATGCGTGGTGACAAAAACGCTAAAGTAAAAGTTACCTTGAAGGATGTGGGTACAATGGGTATTTCATCTATTGCCAATATTAGCATGGCAAATGCTCAATTACAGCCTGGTATTAATCAATTGCCAAATCGTCGTATACACATGAGGTCAATTATGAACACCGGCCGCATGACAACTTCAGATTACCATTATCTGCGTGAAGTAGGTGGCGATGGCGATGTAGGCACCTGGACAGAAAATAGTGGCGCTAAACCACAAATCGACCTGACCTACATTGAAAAAGTTGCACCATCTGAGTATGTAGCAGGATGGCTAAACATTAGCCGTAAAGCACTTGATGACGTTACCGCACTGCGTTCTGCACTGTCTCAAAGGCTTTTGGAGAAATTCCTTATAGCTGAAGATGCGCAAATATTGAATGGCAACGGAATTGCACCCAACTTAGATGGGTTGTTGAAAAATGCACAAGCATATAATGGCACTCAAACATTTTTGGTGGATAAATTATTAGATGCTGCCGCTCAATTGGAAGAAAACGAGTATTACACAGACGGCTTTTTAGTTAAGCCACGTGATTGGGCATCTATTTTACGCACTAAAGGCAATACTGATGAGTATACATTGCCTGCTTTGGGTGTTGTCGTTATGCAAAATGGCATTCTGTATGTTGGTGGTGTCCCTGTTTACAAAATGAACGGCATGCCATCAAATAACCGTCAATTCCTTGCCGGTGACTGGATGTTAGGCGCTCAATTATTATTACGTGACGATCCAACTGTTGAATTTAGCTACGAAAACCAAGATAATTTTATCAAAAACGTTATCACAGTTCGTGTTGAAGGTCGTGATGCATTAGCAATCTATTACCCTGAAGCCTTTGTAAAAGGTTCAACAGGCGCAACCACTTAATATCAGTTGGTTTTCATATAGGTGTTTTGGTTTAAAGCCCGGCTCATAACCGGGCTTTTTTTAGTAATAGTTTAATTATATCATGGACGAACTTTCAGTTATTTCATTAGAGCAAGCAAAAAATCATTTGGTAGTACTGAATGATAACTTTTATGATGCTCAAATTACCGGAATAATTAAAACTGCTGTGGGCATGGTTGAGCAGTATACCGACTATAGACTGTATCAACGTGACGTTGATATCCCTTTGGTTGATTGCAGGCAGGATATAACGCTATACCCAATAACTATAAACGGAATTGATAACGATGGCTCTGATCAAGCATATAAGGCGATTCAAAGAACGCTTTCAATAGTTGTAACATGTCCTACCTGGTATAATTCAGTATTAAAAGCAACCGTAGGCTATGATGATCTAACTGAAATACCCCAGCCATTAATCGGGGCGTGTTACAAGATCATCACCTATTTATTTGAAAATAAAGACGCTTACGAAGCCACTATACCATATGATGTCCAATGCATGATTAACCAATTTAGAAGGAGTGCAACGATATAATGGCAAAGACCAGATACGAAAACAAGACCATGTATGATCCTGGGCGATTCAGGTATCCTGTAACTTTTTTACAAGAGATTGTAGATGAGTTGCCTGATGGTAGTATGGTAGTATCTTTTCATCCTGTTTTATCAACACGAGCAATCAGGGAGGCAGTAACAAAGCGCTTTTCAACGTTTGGCAATATTACTTTGGATGCCGGAGCCACAATGATGAATGACTATTGGTATTTCACGATAAGGTTTGTACGAAGTGGGTTTGTACCATTAAAGGATATGCTACTATCAACACCCGATGGGATCTATACAGTGAATGCCATGCCTGAATTGGATGAACCGCCTAATTATTGGAAACTTTTATGTGTAAAGACAGATAAAATTATAACAACATGACACCGCAACAAGCAATAGAACAGTTACAAAATTTAGCCAAAAATAGCAAAGAAGCTATGAGAAAGGCTGAATTTACCGTGAACAATAATATTGCTTTAACTGCCATTGAATTAGCTCCGGAAAAAACTTCCTTGCTTGTTGAAAGTATTGAAATACTACAAGATGATACAAAGAGCAGTGTTGTGGTTAATGCACCATATAGCGGTTATGTGGAATTTGGGACAGGTCCTTTCGCTAATGAATATGTTGGTGGATTGCCCGAATCATGGAAGGATGAAGCAATGAAGTTCTTTGTAAACGGCGAAGGACATACACAGGCGCATCCATTCTTCTATCCGGCAGTTCAAAGGCATTTGCCTGAACTAATACCAGAGGTAGAAAAAGAACTTGAAAAACTAACACAATGATATACACTCCAGAGAAACCTGTGCGTACTGCATATATAACTGCTTTGCAAATAGCTACAGGGCTGGGCGTGTTTCCTGATCTTGTGCCGAAGTCAACAGCAACACCTACTGCATATATATTGCTTACAAGCCAAACCAAGACGCGCACTGCTGTTGCAAAACCAACTGGACAAACTAATTTGTCCGACAATTTTGGCTGGCTTACGAGTATCGTGTTTGACATTCAATATTTTTCACCCAGCGGATATTCAAACCCTGGTGCAGTTGATGATATTGAACAGCAAGTAATTAATGTCGCAGAAACAATAGAAGTGCCTGGATGGGCAATAAAATCAAGAGTGCAAGTACAGTCGACACCGCTTCCGGTTAACACACCAATTAATTTTATAAACAGGCGAGTATTAACCTATCAACACTGGATGGAAAAATTATGATATCAGGTAATTTAATCGGCTTAGTTATAAATGGGGCTTTCGTATCATGTGAAACTTCATGCCAAATAAATTTTAACCAAAATATGATTCCATCGAGTGCAATTGATAGCGGCGGGTGGGCTGAATTTGTTTCCGGTCTGAGATCGTGGACAATATCAGTGAATGGTAATTTGCTTTTAGAAGCCGTTGGTAGTGATATTAAAGCAATGATTCAAACCGGGTTCATTAATCAGTTGCCAATGTTTGCACAATTTAGCACCAGACCATCAAGTGATATACAGTTGCAATTTAGTGGTGCTGTATTGTTTAATACGGCCAGTATTTCAGCAGCGGGAACAGGCGTTGCTAATTGGGTTGCCACTCTGCAAGGAACGGGCAAATTAACCCCAACTTATCAGGATTTCCCATTGCTTATAGACGCAATGCCGAGTGAAGCAGATTATCCGATTATTGTTGACGAAAGTGGGGGTTTTTAATTTTAAATATATACGGAAATGTTAGGCATTTGCGCAGTAGTACATGATGGTGGTTGGAGCGTATCAAACGAATGTGTTTTTGATGCTGATAAACACCTTGTAGTTGAAGGTGAAAATAAATATTCAAAACAAATTTTTACTATTAAATTAAATAGTAAATTTGATGGTAAAGGACAACTGTTTGAGGGTGATAAAGTTGAATGTTTATTTAAGTCTGAAGATGGTAAAAAATATGCATTTATTGGTGTCGTTAAAAGCATCGGAAAACAGCAAACAGTAATACATGAATTATTAAAATCTGAACGATATAACGAAATACTTAAAAAAATAAAACAATGAACACTCAAAACTTAGAAGGCAGGCTTATCGGTGTTACAATCGACGGCAACTATTACAACTGTCAAACAGCAGGCGACCTAACTTTGGGTACGTCTTTGACAAAGAACCCTATTTGCAAACCCAATCCAACATCTGGTGCAGGCGCATTAGCGATTGCGTGGGAATCATCAAATGTTGATAGTAAAAACTGGCAGATAACATTCTCTGCACAGTCATTTTTGGATAGCATTACAGGATACAAAAACAACAACGATTTGATCGCTGCATTTGTTACTGGAACGCTTTTAGTTGATGTGCAATTTTTAACATCAGCAGCACTTACTGACACTGAAAATTATGAACATGATTTCTTGTTTGAAGGTCAAGGCATATTGGGCACAGTTAAATTAAATGCGCCGGCACAAGGTGGTTCAACCTATGATGTCACAATTACAGGTAACGGAATGCCGACATTTACGTTAATTCCTTCAACTACCTAAAAATGGCCGAAAGGCGAGCTGAGTTAGCCAGGATTAGCCACCATTCAAAAAATACATGGTTAATCAATTACAAGCTATGGGCTGCATGTGGATGTTATTATGATAGGTTCGTTCTGCAAGTTCAGGGCGAGCCTACTGAAGATGAAGCTTTAAAATTAATAAATGAAGATAAACATAAACGGTAACGAATACGGATTGCATTGGGGAATGCCTGCTTTAGGCGATATGTGCGAAACGTTAGATATAACGATTGAAACATGTATTGAATTAATTGTAGGCGGTGGCGATCATAGCCCATTTAAACGAGCTAAAGCAAGCGCAGTAGCAATATTATGCGCTATGAACCATTATGCCAGGCTAAACAGATTAGAATATCCCGATGTAACCATTTACGAGGTGGAAAACTATTGCGATGTTGCCCCGCGAGAAGAGTTTAATAAGATCCGAGAAGATTTTTCAAACTCCATGATCAATGGGCGTTTAGTAAGCGATGTATTGGGTTTAAATTCTGCTCCAGTGCAGCAGCAGGTTAAAAAAAAATCCCAATCCACAAAAAAATCCTTATCCTCTACGAAATAGGGTATAAACCCCATGAAATAGACGCTGTTTTATATCGAGATTATAATATGATAATTTCGGGTTATTATAGAAAACAGGAGAGGGATGCCAATCTGGCCCGAAATGTAATGTGGTATATAAAGCATTTTTCAGGAATGGGTAATCCGGAAAGAGATTTACCTAAAGATATATGGCCATTAAATATGGATAATGAAGATCAAAAACAAATGATCACAACGTTAAAAATGGCGTTGGAATTATTGAAAGAATTTTAAAAAAAAGCCGCTATTTATTGGCGGTTTTTTAGTTTAAATTTATAGTTGATATGCCGATTTTAGAATACTCAATAACGGGTGACAATTCCGGGCTAATTAGTGCCACAAATAAGTCAATTGCCAATATTGAGAACTTAACTAATGCGGTAAATAATGCAAATGTTTCACTGCAATTTAAAAACGGAATTGCAGCCTTAGACACATTAGGTCAAAGGCTTTTAGTAGCACAGGGTAATGCCACCCTTTTTGGCGATAGTGTTGCCAATCAAACCCAGCAAATTTCTGCTTATCAATCCGCCATAAATTCATTGCTTGCAAATGGGTTTGATCCGATGGATGCGGACGTTCAAAGACTTAAAGGCCATGTTGATGAATTAAACGCATCGCTTGCATCCACACCTAAGGTTAACAGATCGTTTGTAAATGATACTTCTACCGGTCCGAGTGCAGAAAACATTTCAAAACCTGAATTAACAGGGTCTGTTCAAAGTCAATCTATATTAATAACAGCACTTAACGAACAACTTGCATCTGGCACAATAAATGCGCAGCAATATGCTGAAGCACTGGCCGGTGCAAACTCTACTGCGCAAACGTTAGGACAAACCACGCAGCAAACAGGAGAGCAAATACAAGCTACGGACGGCTATATCAATGGTTTAAAACAGGCTTTAGTAGATCTCAATGCTTTAAGATTAAACGCACCAGAACAGGATTTGGTGGCTTTAAATGCTGAAATACAACAAACTGAAATTGCACTACAGCAAGCAAAAAACATTGGCAAAGCCGGTTTTGATGAGTTGGGCAACTCAATTAAGGGGGTTTCGTTACAAAATGTTAATGGTCAACTCGTCGCATTATCAAATAATTTATTTGGTGCCAGGCAGATTGCTAAGGATGTTGTAAGGACATTGGATTCAGGTTCAATATCGGGAGTAGCCAAAGGCATCGGACTGTTAGCTGTTGATTTTCTATATTATGCTCAAAATGCACAATTCGCAGCGGGTGCAACCACAGTAGCAACAGGAGCGATAGCTACAGAGGGAACGGTAGCTGCAACAGCAGGTATTAGTACAGCGGCTTTAGGTGCTGCTTTCGCTTCTTTATTAACACCCGTTAACCTGGTCATATTGGGAGTTGCTTTATTGGGTGGCGGGTTTCTTGCTTATGAAAAGTCTCAAAAGTCAGCATCGCAGGCTGCAACAGAACATTTAAAGGCTTTGCGCGAACAAAAGCAGGCTTTGGAGGATGTACTTTCAACTCTTTCTGCGCAAGAACAGGTTCAGGCCAAAGCATCAGAAGCCTATAGCGAGCAAATTTCAAAATTGGGGGAACTTTATTTGGCTTTAGAAGATCAGGTTAAGGCTGGGAAAGATTATTCTGCCCAGTTGGTTGACCTACAAAATGCATTTCCTCAATTTTTTGCTAACATCGATACATCTAAAGCTAAAACCGATGATTTAACTACTGCCTATAAAAACGCTACTGAAGCAATTAAGGCATTAGGAATTGTTACCGCTGCTAATCAATTGGCCGGTGGTGCAAATGTTGATTTGGTTAAGAATCAGGTTGGAGCAAATAGTTTGGTGCCTCAACTTTCGCAAGCGAGAGCGCAACTGATACAACTTCAAAAAGAAGCGGAATTAACAGCCGATTCACGGAAAATACTTGCTTCTCAATCAGGGACATCTACTTTAGATCCTGATATATTAAAACAAGAAGCTAAGATAAATGATCTTTTAAATCAAATACAAAAATACAATCAGGCCGTTGCATTAGCAAAGAATCAGGTTGCGCAATTCAATCAGATTGCCGCAAATAATCAAAGTGCGGCAGATGCAGGTAAAAATTCAGGATTAATTAATGGATTAGAACAACAACTGAAAAACCTGAAGGATATTGAACCATATCTTAAAACACAAGAGCAGGTTAATGAAAACATTGCAAAGCAAAAGCAAATACAGGCTGAATTAGATGCTATTGAAGGAAAAAACGCAGCCAGTTTAGTAAAGTCTAAACAGGAAGAATTGACTATTCAGCAGCAAATAGCAGATATCGTTGCAAAATCGGGCGCTGATGCAAATAAATCAGGCTTAACTGGCTATGCATTACAGGTTGCTGACATTACAACTAAGTATGTTGCCTTTGGTGTCCAACTGGATAAGATAGCAGAAAAAATATCTTATCAGGAAAAACTATTCGCCGCAACAAATGGCAAAAGAGGTTTATCCCCGGCTCAGGGAGCCAAGGATGCCGCAGCTGTGAATAATGCACGTGGAATTCTAACTGTTAATGAATCAAAACAACTTTCGGATGCGCAAATAAAAGACGCTCAAAATACAGCCGATGCAATAACTAAAATTAATAACGATTTTGGGGTTAAGCAAGCAAGTGGCTATAATGAAGAGTTAAGCCGAGTTAAAAAACTTTACGACGGCATTATATCTACAGCAACGGAAGGCACATTAACCCTTGCGCAGATCAATGCCAATTATCAAAATGCGATAACTAAAGCAGGGGGCAACAAAAGCGCGTTAGACGCAGCCAAGGCTAACTATAATGCACAAATACAGCAGGCTAATGATGCTCAGGCTAAAATATTAGCAGCGAAAGCAGATCTTTTACCGGCAATTCAGGCCATTGATGAAAAATATATACAGCAAGAGCAGCAGACCTATGATAAAATCATTGATATTGCTAACCAGGCATTCTCTGTATTAGACGATGGCGAAGAAAGTCGGACTGATAAAATTAATACTGAATGGCAAAAACGAATTACATCAGCAAATGCATATTTTGATAAACTGCGTGATTTGGCTGTTGCCAGTAAGTTGCCACAGTCCGCTGTTGATAATATCAATTCTGTTCAATCGCAAGTAAATGGCGTATTAAATGCCGCTAACTTCAAGCAAGTTTCAGAGGAAATATCAAAAAACTTTGCTGAAGCTATGCAATTAGCGGTACAGGGATTTATAAGTAATTTTTACACGTCTATAACCTCATTAGGAGCAACAAGGCAAAGTATTGATGAAAAATATGCCCAACAAATTCAAGCACAACAAGATGCTTATGCTCAAAGCCAACTTAATAACGACGGTAAAATATCGCAAGCCCAAAATGCGGCTGCAATTGCTCAGATAAATAGAATAAAGGAACTTGAAAAACAAACCACAACCTCTTTCGGTGCTATTTTCAGCGACTTGGTTAATAAGTTTCAGTCAAGTTTCAACCAAAGTATTCTACAGAGTTTTACTAAACAATTTACTGAAAATTTAGGCAAGACTTTAATTGCTCCAACACCCTCACAGTTAAAAATATCTCCAGAAGAACGATCCGCACAAGAGGTATCAGCTTTATTAAAATCAGCTGGAACATCATTGTCTGACCAAATTAAGCAGGCGGGATTAGATTTCTATAATGCCACAAAAGGTGGGTCTATAAATGGATTATTGTCAGGAACAAGTGGTGGATCTTCTCTGATACCTGGGATTACCGCCAATCAGGGATTGGGAAGTTTCGCGCCAAATCCTGACGGAAGTGTTGATTTTGGCGATACAATTGCAAGTTCATCAACCCTATTGGGCGATACATTTAAAACCTCTGCCGAGACAACTACTTCAGCCGCCGCCACAGCGGCCAAAACAACAACAGGAGCCGCTGATCATCTGTCATCAAAGATAGCTTCAGCAGCGGCTGCTCTATCTGTCGCAGGCGGATTGGTAAGTGGTGCAACGTCTCCAACAAGCAAGGTTGGGCAAGGTATAGGAGGTGCGTTGTCTGGTGCCGGTGCAGGGGCATTGATAGGGACTGCTTTAGGGGGGCCGGTTATAGGCACAGCAATAGGTGCTGTAGTTGGATTAATTGGGGGTATATTTAGTGCCTCAAAGGCGCAAAAAGAATTGCAAGCACAACAATTGGCCGAACAGCAACAGCAGACTGCCCTTTTAAAAGCAAGCTTAGCTTATACCTCACAAATTATTGGTCGAGATACTGTTAATGGGGTAGTTACAGGTGTTTCTGTTAGTGCTTTCGGACAATTAACTGCAACGGTTTCAGGTAAAGATTTAAAATTTGTTTTAGATAGAAACGCAAATGGCCGTTAAATATACCATACCGTACAAATCAATGGATGATCAACAATGGCGAATTGACATATTAGACAGTACGCCTGGGGATGGAACGCCAATTCCAATACGGGGAAATGGTAGTGCAGGTGTTGTTGCATGGGTCCCAGACAATACGGATGATCCATTTTCTTGTTTCAAAACGTCAACCCTTACCATGAATTTAATTCAGGAAGGCCAGATAAACATTTCCGAACTGCAAACAGCACAAGATCGTGATTTTATTGTAAAACAATACCAAAATGGCATACTAAAGTGGCAGGGATTTTTGGTGCCGGATGGGATTTCGTACCCATTATTAAGCAATCCCAATAATATAACCCTGTCTGCTATTTGTGGGTTAACCATGCTTGCTGATATACCATATACGCATACCGATTTACAGGGCGTTACAAGCGCATTAGATTACTGCCCGATGAATTACATAAGAGATATATTATTTCTTAATCTGGGGTCTTATTTGCCAATACGTTGGACTAATCTGCTCCAGTGTACAGCTTTTGACAACCAGGATGTATTTACTGGTGGCGTACAATGGTCGGTGAAGGGAGAAGGGTATCTTTCCTACCAATCGGGGCAAGATGGCGATAATCCAGGACCTCAACAAACATGTGATTATATCTTAAAGGGTATTTTACAATCTATGCAATGCACTATTTATTTAGCCGATGGGAGGTGGAATATAAGGCGCATCAATGATGTTGTAAGAACAGTCGTTCCGTATAAGCAAATTGACGCAACTACTGGTATAATGGTAATACATTCTGGGTCGCAGAATATTACAAAACTGATTGGAAGAAATGGATTCGGGTTTTTAAATGAAAATGCGGTTGTCACGGTTAAGCAGGGTGTTAAAACATGCAAAACAACCTATTCAGCCAATATTCGTGACAATATTTTACCTAATGGAAATCAAGATTTGCTATTAACACCACCAACATCACCCTTATATTGGGGATTTTATACAGTAGAGTTTAATACTGCAATTTCTGTTGATTCACTACACAAGCGCAACGGCAAGGCAACACAAATTTCGCATTTATACACAGGAGAAAACGAGCAGAATGGTTATTATACTCTTATCAGCGAAGGCGGGACGTTAGAACAAGACGGATTGCCAGTTGATCTAAAAACATTAATTGCTTATATAAATTTTGGATTTACCTTTTGCCCTGTCTATGGATTCCCAAACACCGATGATATTATCGATTGGTCGTCTGAGCCATTCAAGATAAGGGTTGTTTGCAATATAGGGTCCAATAAATATTATTTAAACAAATTTGGTTTTTGGCAACTTGAATTTACAGATATTCCAATTGTGGTAGACAACCTAAGAATTAATGATGTAGCCCAAGTTGATTTTAATGCCTTTCAAAATGTTATTATGCCGGAGCCGCCGACTCAGCCAATAGCTGGAGATACATGTGACGTACAAATAATTTTCGTTTTACAGGGCACACAGGAATATATCATAGACGACATTTATATCAATATTGCGAAAGGCAATGACGTGTTTGAGAGTACTTATAAAAACACAAAGAACACTTCTGTAGATGAAAGACAACTAAATATCAGTAGTAGTTTTGGTGGATACATGATTAGCAATTTCATGACAGATTGGAGTAAAAGCGATTCTGAGTGCTTTTTCAGGGATGAAGAAGCTTATACCGGAACACTTACGGGGCTAAACTCAAATTCAATTATGAGGTGCCTTTATAAGGCAATGAGGATACTAAATAGTGATATAAATGTATTTAACAAATCGTGGTCTTTCGACAGCACATTTTTAGCTGATAGCATGGGTACGTCTTTATTCCTTCCGCTCAATGCATCTTATGACACAGAGAAGTGCCAGATTAACGGATTAGTAGCTATAGAAATACGAAATGATTTTGTAGATTTAAGTGAAAAATATTACAGTTCAAACGATGATCAATTGTCGAATTAATTAACAAGGAAATGCCAACTTACGAAGTTTTAAATGCACGTGTAAAGCAGAAGTTAAATACTGAAGCACAATGGATTGCCGAAGAGGATGATTTTGGGGTTATTTTTGAGGGCGAACAGGCTTTTGTTTATGACGAAAGTGGCAATGCTGTTAATTTTAAAATTGGCGATGGAACTAAGAAATTTAGCGAGTTGCCGTACTTTATTGCTTACTATACCAATATCACTTCGCAAAAGGTTTTATCATGGATAAATACAACGGTAAATGTAAGTGCTGCAAGTTCGTTTCGGGCCAATTCATTATTAACTGATATTATAATTTACAATAATTCAGGATCGGTAATCCCTCTTAAAATAGGGGTCACCGATGGGGGGTCAGAAATATGTAGCATTAATGTTCCAAACGGAGCGAATACTGTAAGTAGGCATTATGCTTTTACTGGGGTCGAAACGATTTATTTAACAGGGTTGACAGGGTTGGAGTGCTCTATATTCCTGCTTTACGTGCAGGTGGATGAAAGCCCAGCCGTTCCACCTTCGCAGTCATCCTCTGGTAAAATACCGGCTGGTTATGTTGGTATTTTTGAGGAAATACCTGATTTGGGATTAACTTACGAAGCTGTTTGGGATTTTACTTCTGGATTAGCACGTTTAGGTTTCGGATACGACAATTGCGTCATTTGTGGTACAAATGGGACTAAAGTTAGGGAAGGCGCAGTTTCATTGCCATTTAAAACCGGACAGATATTTTCAAGCAATGTGGGCGACCCCGGCAATGAGGTGTCATTAACCGTTGACGATCTTCAGCCATTTAACGTTAAAACACCAATAGGAGTAGATAGATATCATACAACAGCAGGTGGAACGGATAGCCCTTTTAGTCCTGGTAACATTGCCTCGACCACACTATTAACATCACAAACGCTTGGCTCAGGAAATTCTGTTAGTATTCAGAATTATGGTATTATAGATTTATGGTTTAAAGCAATATCGTAATGAGAGCAACAGAAATTATAGAAGCACTACAATCGACAACACCGGAGGATAAGTTATTATTGCTGTCGCTACTTACGTATGAGGACCTTCCTATAACCGATGATTTGACCGACAATGATGTTCCTGCATGGAAAAATGTAGAGGATATTGTTGGGACTATTTCAGCAGCTCCATTTCTATTTAATTTACCGTCGGGGTCAGAAACCCCTATCGTAATAAACTTTACCGATAATACTATCAAAATTGGATCTGCCAGCCCTATTCCGATAGGTGAAGACATGTCAAATTATCAAAAAAACCCTGATGTAAAATTCACGGTTATAATTGATGACACAAACACGAAGCCAATTGGAAATGAAGGCTGGATTACCAATCAAGAATGGGCTGATGATACGTACATTTCATTAGTTAATTTAACCATTCAACCAGACACAGATACAGGCGTTGCTGGAGGCTTAACATTAGATAATATTAACATAATAATAAAGCCTTAAAACAACACTATTTTTTATTAAGAATGTTGTTTAATTTTATAACGAAATAAAGCGCTCTTTACGGGCAATAAATATGAAAGAATACAGGTGTGAGAAATGCGGTAAATTTATTATTGAGGGACTGTTTTTTGGTGCCTTAAAAAAAATCTGCAAATCCTGTAAACATGAAAACTTAATATTCGATAACTCTTTGCCGTCCGCTGCGATGCTTAAACTCATAAAAAATGAAGAAGCATTTAGCGGCAATACTACTATTTCTATTAACGCTTAATGCGTTTTCTCAAGGTGGCAATACTACAACACTTCCATCGCCAACTACCTCTGTAGCGCTTTCTCAAAGGATATATGGTACTCTATCTGATAGTTTAAGGCAGTTTTGGTTTAATACTCAGAATGTCGGTTGGAATAGATTTTATTCAGCTACAGAAGTAAATAAGTTTTTTAAATTAAAGTCCGATAGCACAGCTAACAGCGGATATGTAACACATGGTTATTTTAATGCACATGCAGGTGGTAGCGTTAATATTTATAATTCAAATGGAACAATTACCTCAAATAGAACTGTTACAATAACTGGTAAATCCCTCACATTTGGCGATTTTACTAAAACGGGATTATCTATTTCTGATGCCGCAAATGATTTAGAGATACAAGGTGGTACTGGACAATCTAACGCATCATTTAATAGCAGTAATGTAGGCTTTCAATATGGTGGTGTGGGAATTGCTCCAGCTAATTTAACTCTTAATTCAAACGGAATACAATTAAATGTAGCAGATATAACAACTGCTTCCATTAATCAATCGATCAACGTTAATACACAGGGGATTTTTTTAACCGATAGCATTAATAATAGATTTCCGCGTGTAACTCATCATTATCCCTATCATCCCGGATCGTTGGAATTGCCCGATACGAAAACTATTGATAGCTTAATATCTGCTGGGGGTGGCAACACTATATATACAGGCGATGGCACATTAACCGGAAACAGATCGGTTAATATATCCACTCACTCTTTAGCTATCGGTGCCGGTAATCTGTCATTAATAATGAGCAATGCAGGTGGCGCAAGTTTAGCGTATAGTAACAATCAATTTAGCGTTGCAGGCGGGGGCATAACGCAAGATGTTGCAGACGTAGCAACCGGTTTAAAGCACAATAAAATTTCATTAAGTACAAACGGAATTTTTGTTAGTGATACCCTAAAAAAGCGAGGAATATTAGGAACGAGTTATTACGGCAGGAATTCATTGAGCGGTAATCAATATGTTCAATTAAGGTTATTAGATAGCACAGCTAAAGCCAAAGGGGATAGTATAGTTACAGCGCATCCAGGAACTACGTACAGCGCTGGAAATGGACTTACTTTAACAGGAACAATATTTAAAGCAGATACAACTGTATTGCAATCAGTATTAAATTTCTTCCCTAAGGGCGATACAAGATACTATACGAAAACTATTGCCGATGGCAAATACGCGTTGCAAGCAACCACTATATCTGCTGGAAATGGACTATCTGGCGGCGGTTCGCTTGCTGCAAATAGAACATTAACCCTCGACACAGCCGTTGCTGTTTCAAAAACATTTGCCGGGCGTTACCCACTTAAAAGCACTACTATTGCAGGCTTCGACCTTAGAAATAATATAACACTGGCGAGCTTAACCCCAGGGTATGGCATTACCGGTAGTGCATATGCAGCAAGTACAGGGCAAACCTGGAAAATAGATACCGTTAACGTGGCTACTCGCGGTTATGTAAACGGTAAGGTAGCATCTATTAGCCCCGTATATTTTTCATCAAGCACTATTAGTGGCGCAGGGACATCGGGGTCACCCTATACAGTTATTTACGACAGCACACCTACCAGCGGGTCTTTATTTGGCGTTACATCAGGTGGCGTATATGCTGCTATTGCAGCAGCAGGGGGATCATCATTCTATCAAACAGTTAAGAATCAAGGCACGGGGCTAACCCAACGAGCAAACCTTAATACTGCGTATGGCCTGATAGCAAGCGATAATTCACCTAATACCGACCTGAAGGCTGATAGTGCTGTTGTTCAAACTGTATTAAACTTTTTCCCTAAAGGAGATACCCGATATTACACTAAAACCGCAGCAGACGCAAAATATGGCGTTTTAACCGCTAATAATAGCTGGTCTGGAAATAATAGTTTTTCAGGAACATTTGGTGTTTCAAAAAATGGTCAAGTGGCCGTATTTGGTTCAAACGCCCCTGGAATGGATAACTACTTTACCATTAATGGTGCGACCTCTTATGATTTTGGTGTATCAAATTCAAATAGTAATTTTTTCTTTGCTCATTTAGGCACACACGCATTCGATTTTAATACCACCGGGCAAACAGCAATAGGCGGTGCATCAACATCTACATCTACATGGTTAATATTGCCTGCAAGCTCTACCTCTGTCAGTTCGTTAAGACTGCCTCACGGTAGCGCACCAACCTCGCCGGTTAACGGCGACATGTGGACTACAACTGCAAATGTTTTTGCAAGGATAAACGGCACCACGCAGGCCCTTGCGCCATTGGCTTCACCAACTTTTACAGGAACTCCGGCAGCACCTACAGCAACAGCCGGGACAAATACCACACAGTTAGCGACCACGGCATTCGTTACTACAGCTATAAACAACGCTGTAAGGACATTAAGACTGACAGGAAGTGGTACAGGTGCCGCTACAACCATAAGCATAGCACATGGATTGACAGGGGTAACATCCGCAAGTATAGCGGTAGTTTCTCCAATAAATGCAGCAAGTTCGGGTATAAGTTATATTACCTGTGATGCAACAAACGTCAACATAGTGTATACAGCAGCACCAGTTTCAGGGACAAATAATTTATCTTATAACGTAGTAATTAAACCGTAATGAAAAAATTAATAATAGCTATTGCAATACTTTGCGCAGTTGGCGGCACCTTGAGGGGAAGCTCACACTTAGCCGCTCAATCAATCCCTGTTAGCCAGGTAACATTTGGAACGGTTGCCGATTTAAGATTACAGGCAGGAACCGCCAACACCCAAGTATTATTAAACGGGCTTACATCTATAAATGATGGCAATGGTGGTACTTATATGTGGAACGCTACATCTACGGCTACAGATGACGGGTTTATAACCGTGGCAGTTACGGGGGTATCTACTGGTCGGTGGATACGGATCGGCAACGGGAATACCATTAAGGGTTCAATAACCACAAGCGGGATTTCATTAACAACGGCATACGCCCTTAACTATCCGGGCGGCACATTGCCTTTTGTACCAATAACAGTAGTGGTTATACCCAGGACAGTAGCGGCCGCAGGGCCTTCATGGGTGAGCGGCATTACAAATACAGGGTTTACCGTTAACTTTGTTTTAGCGCCTACCATTGGAGTAAACAACCTAACATTTGATTATATAGTTATCAAACAATAAATAAAGATTATGAAACCACAGCAAATTGCAAAAGCCTTAGAGGGTGCAACACAAAAGAAAATTACTTTGATCAATCAGCATCTTGACGGTGAAATAACGGTTGCCAGGTCGACTGTTCACACCGATGGCGACCCAATAGGGCCAAGCCCGTATGAAAAATGCTTGCATGATCATCAAGATGAATGTGGCGATTGTGATAAAATTACAGGCGCTTTCACAAACTGTTAACTATGAAAATATTTTGTTTCATAGCATTTGTGTTATTGTCTGTATGGTTCTTTTGGGCTATGCAGGGGCATGTAACAAGTCTTTGGCTGATTAAAGCCTGTAGCATTTATAAAATAGGCAACTGCATTATTATTTGTACGCTTATTTTAAAAGATGATTCAAGGGAGTGCTATCCCGTGTTTATAAAAACGGCCATAAAGATATTTCTTTTCAGCTTTTCGGTCTTAATGTTATACCCGTGGCTGCCAAATGCTATTAAACTTATAGAGGTTCATAGTTCCAATTTAACATTGCCACAATTAGTACAATGGATCTATTTTATTATATGGGGCATCGCAGCGCCGATTTTGCTATACCTATATGTTATTTACTGTAGGAAAAATTGATATGGAAAAGCAAAAAAAAGAACTTAACCCAGCCGCAGCGTTTTTATTTACATACACGCTAATATTTGTACTTATTGGGGGGTGTGGTTTGATAAAAAGAGGGCAAAAAGAAAGGGCTATTGTACCAAAGCAAGTAGTTGAATCGCAGCCAATAGTGCCAAAGGTGCAAACACAGATAATAACTAAGCACGATACAGTTAGGGTAAAACCTAATGAGGTAGAAATGCAGGCGATATACAAAGAAAACTATGAACTTTTTTTTGCTCCTGAATTTAATCGCCTTACAATGGCTGTAGGGACGCTTACCCGTAACAACACTGATTTGCTTGCATTAATAAAAAACATGCGGGAGCGATCAATAAAACGCACCGACAGCATGAATAATGTACATGCCAACGATAAGAAGGAATATGATAAGCTTGAAATGCTATATTTTAATGAGCAAAAAAAACAAGTTGCAAGGAATGCCGAACAGATAAACAATTTAAAACAGATCACAAATATTTTACTTGCAATTGGGGTTTTGATGATTTTAACACTGATTGGTTTAACAATTTTTGTCAGGTACCAGGCTAAAAAAGTAAATAAACTCTATCAATCTATAGCGCATGGGTAATGACAAAACATATACCGGAAGAACCGAAATTCATTCAAGATGCAACTGCGACACAGAAATGGCTTGCCGGGATAGCGGTAAGTATGTTTTTTGTGGTTTGGATTACCGGTTGGGGTTTTGTAGCAGAGTTCTTTAAGGGGACTTCTGATAAAACAGATTTTACCCTTGCGTTAACATATTTGAGGTTTACAATCGCTCTTATAGCTATAGGCATTACTTCAATTGTAGGTTACCCTCAGATAAGAAAGATGTTAAGCTGGATTTACGATAGTTGGACGGTTTCAAAAGATATACTTGAATCAATAAAAAATAAAGACAAAGAAAAATAGAAACTAAAATCATGAAAAAACTACTCATACTATGCCTTCTTTTTACTACAAACTGTTTTGCAACGCATTATTATGTTTCGAGCGCTGGCAATGATAGCAATCCAGGCACTTTAGCATCACCCTGGTTAACTACAACAAAGGTTAATTCAAGTTCATTCGTAGGGGGTGATATTATTTCATTTAACGGCGGCAATAGTTTTAGCGGTGGAATAACGTTAAGTACAAATGTGTCAGGCACAAGTAGTACCACTCCTTTAACTATCAACTCTTACGGTACTGGAAGGGCTACTATAACCAGCAGTACAATTGCAATCTATACCTCAAATGTAGCTGGAATTGTATGTCAAAACCTGATTTTAACAGGCACAGGGGCATCAAACAGTTATGGGATACTGCACGAGAATTACACTACAGGTTCTACAGTATACGATTACCTAAAGGATACTTACCTAACTATAAGTTCTTTTGATATAGGAGTTGCTGTAGCAGCCTATCCGAGCGATAATAGCCACTCAGGTTTTTCAAATGTCGAGGTATCTCACTGTACAATAAGCAATGGTATTAATTATGGCATCTATGGGTATAGTTCTTACGGCGCTGGTTATGGTCACTCGAATGTACATCTGTTCAGTGATACGATATCAAACTTTGTAGGTGTTGCAGGGCCCTTACACAGTGGGAACGGGATAACATTTGCAGAAGTAAACGGGCTGACTGCGGAATATAACATTGTTCATGATTGCGGTGCTAACAACACGAGTTCATCAGGGCCTGTTGGTCTGTGGTGCTATGAGGCAACGAACGCGCTTTTACAATATAACGAAGTTTATAACCAGGCTACCAATAGCGCAGCGGACGGGGGAGGATTTGATTTTGATGGGGGCGTTACTAACAGCATCATGCAATATAATTACAGCCATAATAATTATGGGCCAGGCTTTATGTTTTATTCCTACAATGATACCTATTTAACCACCTGGAATAATAATATAATGCGTTACAACATCAGTCAAAACGATGCTACGCATAATACCAGTTCTTATTCTTCGATATTTATTGGGGCAACATCTACCATGACCAATGCCTATTGTTATAATAATACAATTTATAATAGTTTATCCGGTAGCGGACTTTTGGGATTTTATGGCACATCTGTTGGAGGTGCCACAGGTATTGTATCAAATAATATTTTTTATTCTGCGAACAACGCAAACCTTATCAATACCATAGGGACTAATCCAACTATCCCCATAACAGGTAACGACTGGTTTAATACCGGGAATTTCTCGATGCTTTGGAACGGAAACACCTACACCACTTATTCATCATGGCAAACTGCGACCGGGCAGGAAAAAATAAGTGGGTCAAACGTAGGCAAAACAAGCAATCCATTGCTAATGTCGCCGGGGGCTGCAGGCGTAACAGGTGGTTATGCACCGGCGCTATTAAAGGCTTATAGGTTATCGCAAGCCTCACCCATGATCAGCAACGGGTTAAACCTGTTTACTGTTTATGGCATCAATGTAGGAAGCCAGGACTATTACGGAAACAGCATTCCTAATTCAAGTGGCTTTTATGATATAGGGGCTACACAATATAAAGTACTCATTGTAAACGGTCATATCATACTCATTTAAAATCATGAAAAAACTACTATTACTAACAGCAATCGCAATAATCGCTACACTCAGTTGTACGGCGCAAACTTACATTAACCAGGCCAACGGCGACACGCTTAAGCTATTCCCCAAAAAAACGGCAATAACGCCACCCCCGGTTGTGGTAGCACCACCAACTACTGATATAAGCGCTTTAAACGCACAGGAGCAATCATTTGATAATATATGGTATGCTAATGGATCGGCAGCGGTTGGTGGAGAGGTTAACAAACTAAATACAAAAAAAGGCGGCGTTGACATTAACTATCACGGTAGAACAAGCAAGCCCGGCCCAACATGGCCCCCTGTTGCTATTGATGGTAAACTTCCGATTATGGTTGACCCGTACGCGCTGGAGTTCAACAACCGTTTGAGTACTCAATATGAAAGCGACCAAATAACACCAATAGCGCCACCATATGAAAAATGGTGGATATCCAGGACTATGCCGAGCGCTACGTATGAAGCGTTATTTGAAGATGGTGCAGGGTATGTAGCAAATAACGGCGGTGATGGTGTGAGGATTTTAAACGCTCAAATAGGGCAGATTCCGGGTGCAAAATGGCCTGCTACTTTTGAAACTCATATTGGCCGATTGGTTGTTCTTAATAGCAATACCGGAAGCCTTTACTTTGACAATGTTTATCAAGGCCAGGTATCCATATCAGGAGCCAATTATTCGCAGTCTTTTTTCAATGTTGGGGTTATTACTAACAACATGGATTTGGATTTTATGGCTATGTACTTTAAAAAGGGTAAACTACCCGATTCAGACGCAACGGCTATATATACCTCGTTAGCTTCAAAATGGGCTGTAGGCTCTATCCCTAATCAAATCCTGATAAATAATCTGGGCTGGACTAAAACGTCCGGCAAATCGCCTGTATACACGCCACAAGCTACAGTGGTTAATGTTCCTAATGGCGTAAAGGTAGCTGATCCTTCAAAGTGGGATTACCAGTGGATATGGTGGCAGCAATCAACCTATTTGGGGGTGCAAACTATATTCAGTACGAAATATCAAATTACGCTTGCCGATTTACCTGCCGGGTATGCTAACATACAAGGGTTAAATATTAAGCTTCGTATAAGACCGAAAGACACCAACGGTAATTCCTGGAGATGGTTTGAAAGCAATGGGCAACCTTATTAACGAAAGATAATTACAGATGCTTAACAGAACTACTAAATCTAATTAGCCATGATAAAAGGCATTGACGTATCACATAACAATGATCATATAAATATTGCAGGACTGCCAGCGCAAGGCATTGGCTTTGTGTGGCTAAAAGCATCGCAAGGGCTTACCTATCAAGACCCAACCTTCCAACAGTATTGGAAAGATATAAAGGCAGTACCTAATAATGCAGTCAAGCGCGGGGCGTATCACTTCTTTGATCATCGTTATGATGGGGTTGCTCAGGCTAAAAATTATCTATCAAGAGGCGTTGACTTTACATTGCCCGGTGTTTTGCCCCCATGTGTTGATTTGGAAGATTTAGTAGGCATTAATGCAGCCGATACAGCTAATATAAACAAATGGGTTGCTGATAACTGGCAATTAGCATTGCAGAGGTTTAATGACTTCTTAGATTATGTTAAAACCACCACTGGCCGGGATTGCATTATATACACTTATAATAACTATCCACGTGAATATTTTCACGGACATGGTTTCCCAAATAATGAACTGTGGTTATCATCATTACAAGCTACATGCCCGAAGCGGTATGATACCGGCAAACAGCCTTTGTTTTGGCAGTATACTTATAGGTTAAATAATACTGATCTCGATGGGGATTACTTCACTGGCTCACAGCAGGAATTAAACGAATTAACCAATATTAAATAATTTAATCATGTCAGATACATCCCAACAAACAGATAGCGCAATAGTTGATGCTAAAATCAGTAAGCCGGATACCTGGACGTTTGGAACCGGCCAGTTTAACAAAATAACGCCCGAATTTGCAAGGAACATATTTGATATGTACTTCATTATTTCGAAGGCTGTTGTAGGGTGGTTAGCCGCTATTCAAATACTTACCACGCGACATGAATTTGTAGTAACCATGACTATAACACTATTACTTGATGTAATAGTTAAGGGCCTAACTAAAATGTTTGGCGTTACTATCGAAGATTCTGATACAAAAACAAATAATTAACATTAAAACAAAGAAAATGAGCAAAAAACCAACAACAGTAGTAGGAAAGCTTATTGCAGCAGTAGTAAGTATTTTTCACAAGGTAGAGCCAATTGTAGATGAAATTACAGATTGGTCAAATGATCTTGTTAACGGTATCAAAAAATTCGATGGCGATCATCCGGAATTAGTTAATGAAGTTGAAACATTAATCGAAACGGTAGTTCCAGCATCGACCGGGCTTATTAATGCTGCAAAACTGGCATTCCCAAAGGCGGCTAACATAATTGTGTTTGCTAAAGATGAAGAAGGCAAAACAGATCAGCAAAAATACCAGGATCTGATGAACTATTTAAAAGGACTGCAAACAAGCGACC
>Ga0209114_1000004_pt1 | contig 46724 bp, 64 predicted proteins | sample TexAe_RefH0_O3_FD_187953 | JGI IMG/M metagenome (GOLD analysis project Ga0209114, IMG submission 187953) | Forest soil microbial communities from Davy Crockett National Forest, Groveton, Texas, USA - Texas A ecozone_RefH0_O3 (SPAdes) (version 2) | ecosystem: Environmental > Terrestrial > Soil >...
CCAGCAGCTTTCAAAGGGGTATATCGAAGATTACTCTAACGCTACTGCCGGGGCTATGATTAAGAGACCATGGGCGTGCACACGTTGGTATGGGATCTGAAAATTAACTAACCTGTATGAAAGGCGTCTCCCTGGGCGCCTTTCCCACTTGGGGTATTAACACCCATGGATGAATTAAGCGATATAATAATCAAGCACGAAGGTCTTAGATTAAAGCCATACAAAGATACCGTAGGGAAATTGACTATAGGTGTTGGACGCAATCTTGATGACTGCGGCATTACGTCGGACGAGGCTCTTCTACTACTCCACAATGATTTGATACGTTGCACATCGGAATTGATAAAATATTCTTGGTATTTAAATATCGATAATGAAGTACGCCGTGGAGTGTTAATCGAGCTGGGATTTAATGTTGGCATGGTTAAATTTTTAGAGTTTAAGAAGATGATATCCGCCATTTCAGTATTTGATTATGATTTGGCGTCTAAAGAGCTTTTAAACAGCCTGTGGGCTAGCCAGGTAGGAACCGGCCGGTCTAAAAATATGGCGGATAGGCTAAGTACCGGCGAATACAAATAAAGGAGAGTTTAAATGAAATTCAGTATTAAAAAGATGTATAAAGATACAGTTAAGCAGTTAGAGAAACATAAAACAGAAATTGAAATAGCCATAGCTGCGGTTGCGATAGTTGCTTTAGTGCCCGAAGAACAAGATGTCATTGAAGCGCGTCGGAACATACAAGAACGGTATGAAGATATAGTTCAGAACTATAGATACCATATTTTAGAAATTAGAGACCGTTTAGGCGCTGACTTAGATGATTAAAATTGAACACTATTGATGTGTACGCTATCCTTAGGATATCCCTACTTTAACAGAGGTGAATATCTATGTGTATTTTTGAAAGATTTAAAGGGTTTTTTTCATGTCTTATGAAGGGGCTTCCTATTTTAGTCACCGCGGCATCGTTAGCTACGGCCGTTATTCCAAATCCGTCTCCGGAAGCCGCGATTGCGATTAAAATCATCCATAAACTAGCCGACATAGCAGCACTCAATGTCGCTAACAACGCTAAAAGTAGTCAGGGGGGTCAATGAAAATACGTTTCAGTAACTTTATAATTATGAGCTTAACGGTACTTGCCGTTGTTCTGTTAGCCGGATGTGTCGGCGGTTATCATTTCTGAAAAAAAACCCCACTTTTTACAGTGGGGTTAGCAGTCTACTACAGAAGGATAGACGTATTATGCTACGCTCTTAGTATATAGCGTTAGCAACGCATATTCAAGTTTTTCTTAAGATTATGGATTTTTGCGATTAGGTGTTGAGTAGCGAGATTCACTCCCGAGGTCGTTAAGTCGTCAATCATTAAATATACGCAAGTTTCTTGATCGCCATTAAATACCGAGGCGCTAATAAGATATGTTAATTTTGGAGATTCTCTCTCGTCCAGGCCTTCAAATCCGAAGCCTTGAGAAGTTAAACCAACGTGGCCCACAGTTTGTCTACCAAAATGACCATTGATTTCGTTCTTGAACATATCGGAGACTACATCTAAAGATAGTTCTTTTTGCGAGGGGTTTAAATCATTAAACTTATAAATTAAAAAAACAAAAAACGCCAATAGAGCGACTATTAGAACTTCGGACATAATATTTCCTTTCGACATTTTAGGTCCTTATACACGAGCCTATATTCTCATATTGCTAGCGTAAGGTGCTATACTTTTAAAATTCTTGAACAAAACTTAGGTATGTAGTACAGTTATATAGTACAGTATCAGTTCCGTCAACAACAGGATTTTAAAATGACTCAATTCGTCTACTCTACCCACACTAATTCTATTAGATATGTCGAATGGATGCCCGAGAAAACTCAAAATTTTAACATTGTTAAGAAATCAATCGTCATAAAAGGCGGTCACGGACTGTGCAATAAAAACATGATTACCGCGGAAGGCGTTGTCACATCAGTTAGTGATAGCGACATGGAATGGCTATTAACGCTTGAGTCATTTCAAGAGGATATTAAACACGGGTATATCAGACACTCAAAGCGCAAAGAAGACTCTGAGAAAGTTGTTAAGAGAGATATGCAGACTAAAGACGGTTCCGCCCCGCTTACTCCAAAAGACTACATTGTTGTCGATGAAAAGACTCACCGATACAGGTCTAAAAACTCTACCGCGTCGACGAGACATTATGACTAATGATTGCCAACCAATACTTACATATAACGATGAACTCTTTAGAGCGCAGATTCCTGCTTTCTCAAGTTACTCAAAGTATCCTGAAATCGTACTTCAAATGTTTTGGGATACGGCGATAAACTACATATCAGATGTGGGGAACTATGGGGAGCTACATGGTTCCGCGCGTCAGTACGCTATTAATCTTATGATGGCGCACCTTATATCGCAATCAAATCAAACAGCGAACGGTCAAACTCCCTTCATTTTGAGCGGAGCTACGGTAGATAAAGTCACGGTTAACTCAGTGCCTCCTCCTTTGAAAAACCAGTGGCAGCAATGGATGGCTACGACAATATACGGACAACAACTGTGGGCGTTACTTCAATTGAAATCCGTAGGGGGTCAGTATATCGGAGGGACGCCCACAATCTCAGCTTTTAGGGGGTACGCGCCTCATGTCTATTACCGTAAATTCTAAAACACATATTAACTTAGATGACGCTTTATCTTCGTTGACTACCGATAAGGTATTAAAAGTAGGATGGCCTAAAAACACAAGGTATCCAGAAGAACAAGGTGGGAAATATATTGCGGAGATAGCTGCTCAAAATGAATATGGCGCTCCACATAAAGCAATCCCCGCTCGTCCATTTTTAGGACCCGCGGTTGCCGATAATAAAAATAAATGGCTTGGGTTACTCAGTAAAGGTGTAGCTCAGGCCATACTAGGTAATACCGACATACTCGAGGTGTTAGATAAGGTCGGGACTGTGGCTAGCGACGACGTGGCTAAAGCCATTAAAGCCGTTACATCTCCTCCCTTAGCGCCTTCTACAATAGCCGCGCGTAAAGCAAGGTATTTATCAAAAGCCAAAGGCGGGAAAAATAAAGCACTTCCTAAATACCTAGAAAAGCCGTTAATTGATACGGGAATAATGTTTGCGGCGATAACGCACGCCGTGGAGGACGAATAGTGGAAATTATCACCCCCGAAAAAGGGCATCTCATTTGTTGTGATGAATGCTGCGATTTGAAAGATAAACTGATGGCGTTTAATCTTTCTGATGAAACCTTATTTCTTTGTACATCGTGTCTTTCGGATGCTCTGTATTGTTTTAACGATTTTAAGGATAGTTAATGGCGTACGTACCTGGTCAAAATCTTTTGTCAATGGCGTTAACTTTAGTAGCTAAGCAGTATCTTTCGTATTATAAAGCGGGCCCCCGCGTGCTTAACAGCGTCGGGCAGTATGTCACGACGTTTGAACCGGGTATTCAAATGGATGGTAGCTGGCAGCCGGTCCCAAGAATGCTTATGATTCACTATGGGCTAGATTTGCAGAAAGACTATTATACGTTCTATACGTCTAATAATGTATTGGATTTAGACCGAGATATCACCGGCGACCAAGTGGCGTTCAACGGTGAACGTTTTCAAGTAGAAAGCAACAATGACTGGTATGATATAGACGGCTGGAAAGGGATATTGTGCGTCCACATAGGCGTGGATACCCAACAGATGGAAGTATTCGGTTTCGCTTCACTAGACGCACCTAATAGCTATTCTAACTTTTATAACGGTAATTTCATGGGGATGGATACGAACTAATGCAGACCGACAATACCCTTATCCCCCTGTTCTTACCAATTATCCAAGATGGACTAATCGCTGATGGGTTTACCGATGTTGTCATACAGCAATCAAACCAGCCTACACAGCAAGGTATCCCAACAGCACCGACCGTTTATTTTTATAAAACCCACAATAAGCGTTATGGGTATTTGGGTAGATCAGACCAGTGGAGTGACGACGCGGTTACGATGGTTCATAGCGAGAAGCAGTACTACGAAACTACTTTTAGATTTCAGGCGTTAGTTTTACAAAATGTAAAAAACCCAGGGTATACCGCTTCGGATCTAATAAATGAAGTAGCCTGTATACTTCAAAGTGATACCGCACTGGCACTATTAAACGCTCAAAATGTTGGCGTATTGAGAATAACCAATATTACCAACCCGTATTTTACAGATGACAGAGATAATTTTGAGGCGCTCCCATCTTTTGATTTCACTCTGCTATACTTGAACAATCGATTATCCGTTACGCCTAGCGTGGATACCTTCGTGCCTGGTTTATATCCGATTTAAGAGGTGACTAAATGTCAATTTCGAGCACGCGTTACGTTTCAATTGTTTCAGGAGTTGGTGCGGCTAACACTGTTCCTGAAAGAGAACTGGTGGCTAGGTTATTTACGGGTAATTTACTTTTACCCCCTAAAAGTTTTTTATCTTTTAATAGTGCAGATTCGGTAGGTCAGTATTTCGGAACAGATTCAGAAGAATATCTCCGTGCGGATTTTTATTTTAGTTTCATCAGCAAAAGCATTACGGCGCCTGAATCCATTCAATTTTCAAGATGGGCGAGTACTGCCGTAGCCCCCATGGTTTATTCAGTATCGGGCAATAACACACAAGAAGATAATTGGACCTCTATCACAGGAGGTTCTTTTGTTTTAACTATGGGAACCCACACGTTCACTATTAGCGGATTAGATTTTACGATGGCTGCTAGTTTAGCGGCGGTAGCTACTATTATACAAACAGCGATTCGTACGGAGACTGGCGGCGGCGCATTGTGGACGTCTGCAACGGTTTCTTATGACGCCTCCACAGGTGGTTTTAATCTCGTTGGGGGGATTACCGGAGATGCGGAGATTTCCGTTGCAGCGCCAGGAAGCGGAACAGATATAACCGGAACTGGCCTACTGGGCTGGGTTCCTGGCTCGGTAAATACCAATGGGTCTATTACGCCAGGAGCGATATGGGCGCCTGGTTCAGATATAGAAACCATCACAGAAACATTGACTAATTCTTATCAAGCCTCAACCAATTTCGGGTCTTTCACTTTCTTGACGAATCTCGGCTTAACCGAGCAAGAAGTTGTGGAGGCTGCCACCTGGAATTTTTCGCTAAACAACCTTTTTCTTTATTCAGTTGCAGTTACTCCCGAAAATGTTTCGGACTGGCAAGCGGCGTTAGTGAGCATCGGCGGCGTTGCGCTAACACTTAGCCCAACATTAAGCCCTCTTCAGTATCCCGAAATGGGTCCGATGATGGTTGAAGCGGCTACCGACTACGACAGCGCCAATTCGGTACAAAACTACATGTTCCAAAGTTTCGGAGGGTTAAGCGCTAGCGTGACCACCGATTCGGATGCTGACGCCTATGACGCCCTTAATGTGAACTACTACGGTCAAACCCAGCAAGCGGGCGCTCAAATCGCATTCTACCAACAGGGTGGAATGCAAGGCCCTGCTACAAGTCCGGCTCTCATGAATCTTTATGTAAATGAGATTTGGCTTAAAGATGCTGCCACCGTAGCACTTATGAACCTATTGATAACTCAAACTCGAATCCCGGCTAATGCACAAGGGCGAGGAATGATTTTAAATACGCTACAGGACGTTGTAGATAGAGCATTGAACAACGGTACTATCAGCAGCAATAAAACACTAACGGGCCAGCAACAATTGTACATAACACAAATTACAAAAGACCCACTAGCGTGGCATCAAGTTGCTGGTATTGGATACTGGTTGAATTGCGTAATTGTAGCCGAAGATAATGAGGCAAAATATCAGCTTGTCTATAGTAAAGACGACGTGATTAACTTCGTTTCGGGCACCCATACTTTGATATAAGAGGATTTTAACATGGAGAATATCTCAGGTTTTGGTGCTAGTATAAGCATTATCGCATCGAATACTTTCCCAATAGGGTTGTACCTAACACAATTCGCCGACGACACGGATCCGTTCGATATTCCGAGTTTGCAAGTAGCCGATAAGGCCATGGGATTGAACGGGGATTTGGTAGTTTGGTCTAAACCGCAGCCAATAAACATCACGATTTCGGTCATCGCGGGAAGCCTCGACGACCGACAACTCGGCGTGCTTCTCGAAGCAAACCGCGTAGGCCGTGGGAAAATTGGGGCTCAAGATGTAATGACTCTGACCGTTTTATATCCGGATTTGTCCGGTGTTATATTTCAGGATGGCGCTATTACCGACGGCATGCCCGCGAGCAGCGTGGCAAGCGCCGGTCGTTTGAAAAGTAAAACGTACTCATTCACCTTCCAAAACAGGATTGGACTATAATGATTCTATTAAATCCTCTGCAAAAAGAAATCAACGGAAAGGAGTTTGTAATTTCTAGATTTCCGGCGCTAGCTGGTTTAGAAATTGCTACTAACTACGCCGCCTCGGGATTCCCTAATATTAAAGATTATCTTTCGTTTGAATCAAACGTTATAAAATTGATGGCTTACGTGGGAGTTCCTAGAGAGGGTCAAATTCCTTTACTATTATCCACGCGCGGTCTGATAGATAATCACGTTAGTGATTGGAGAATGTTAATCGAAATTCAAAAGGAAATGATGGAGTACAATAAAGGTTTTTTAGAAGACGCGCTCCCCTAAAGTTCCCGGGTTGGAAGCGCTCAGAATCTAAAATCATGGACTATCCACATGTGGACCCTATTATAGGTGCGTTAGTAGCTAATAAATACGCGACTATGCACGAGTTGAATACGGTATATACTATAGAGCAAGCATACGACCTTTATGAAATCCTTGCAGTAACTCGATACAATGAGTTCATGGCTATAAAAGAAGCTAACGAGAGGCGAAAATAATGGCGATTTTTGAAACCTTATCGATAGTTTTTAAAGCTGACTCTTCTCAGCTTAAAAAAGAAGTAGACGACGTAAAAAAGAAAACTGGCGAGGTCAATGATACTTTTAAGAAATCTGAAGACCAAACAACAAAAACAGATATTGCGTTTTCAAAACTTGCAGTGACGCTTGGGAAAGTATCCGCTGGGTATTTCAGCATAGGCGCGGTTATCAGCGGTTTTAAATCGGCTTTTGCTAATACCGCAGATATCGGTAATCTATCCAGAAATTTCGGTTTCGACCCTCAAAAGTTGGACGCGTTTAGTAAAGTTTTAAAAAACCTCGGGTACGATGCTAAGACAGCGGTAAGCGAACTCGAGGCTTTTGCATCTTCTCGAAATTCCACACCAGATGCGGTTATGGCTTATCTTGGCGAGTACGGAAGAGCTTTAAGACGAGATTTCAAAAGCGTTGAACAGGCTCAAGCATTCACGCGAAACAACGAAGGGCCTGGGACTACTTTGACCGCGGCGCTTTACAACACTGAAGACTACGAAGAACTGTTAGCCGAAAAAATAGCATCGGGGGTAGTATCTCCGGAAGATATCGAAAGGCAAAGAGAGTTTAGTAAATCCCTTTCGTTATTAGCCGATGAGTTTGACAGGTTGTTTAGGGCGCTTTCGGTTTCAGTGTTACCCACTCTAGGACTACTCGTTGATGCATTAACAGGTATAGTTAAGATTATTAATGCTATCGTATCACCTTTCAATACCGCTTTCGGCGATTTGTTTGATAGATTTTCAGACTTTAAAGAACGAGTAAAGAAAAGCGGAGGTAGTTTTTTAGACCCGGATAACACCTTTGGTGCTCTTTCAAAGGTAATTAAAAACGACCCAGATATACAGAAAATAAAAAATTCTTCAATATATAAATACTTTACAACGCCACAGTTTCAGGAATGGAAGGATTTAGGAGGAGACTACCAGAGAGATTTAGAAAACGAAAAACTTCTTGAGGAGCATCAATCCTTTTATATCCCGACTTCTATACCTTCGGTAACAAACTCTCAAGCTTCAAATTTAGCATTTAACGGAGACGTTCATATTAACACCAGCGCGCAAGATGCAAAAGGGATCGCAGCGGGGATTGTAGGAGAACTAGGAAACCAAGGGAAAGCGCTACTCGCGCAACTACAGCAAAGTAACGCGTATCACGATGATGGGATTCTAATATAATGGCTACCGGAATCGGATTTATTGATACACTTCTTCCGTCTTTTGCTACGGATACCGTTGCGGTATTCACTCAGGAATTCGAACAGATTTTTAGAGATGCTAGGGCGGTTAAAGCGGTTGTAAAAGAACAATCGAAAGTAATGGAGCACCCTTTAGAAAATGGGGCCGTTATTACCGACCACAGGGTTGTACTCCCCGTGGAGATTGAATTGTCGATGATATTGTCGCGTCGCACATACCAAGATACATATAAAGCGATCCGTTCTTACTATCTAAATGCCACGCTGCTTGTGGTTCAGACTAAAACGGGGATATACGAAAATCAACTTATTTCAGCAATACCACACGAAGAATCCCCCGAACAATACGATACAATCTCTTTGACCTTAAGTTTGAGACAAGCTCTTTTTGTTTTACCGTCCGGCGGCCTAGCTACTGCCGACCCGTCAGATAGCACCACGGTCGACAGAGGGCAACAAGGGGTAATCGCGGCTAACGCTACTCAAATCGCTTTAGCTGTCGTGGCTTTTAATGCGATATCGGGGGGGAACATACTATGATTGTTATCCCACTAGCGTCGATTCCTAACCAATCATTATCGGTTAGATTGGATATGCAGCAGTACGATTTGAGAATTCATGATTGCGGAAATGGCGTCATGTCGATTGATTTGACAATAAACGAGGTTGTTCTGCTAACTGGTACCCGCCTAGTGGGGAACTACCCAGTTATTGTTAGTGAGTACATGGAAAATGGTAATTTTATACTACAAACTGCAAATTTTGAGTACCCTGATTGGCGTAGGTTCGGCGTAGATCAGTTTTTAATATACGCGACACAAGCAGAAATTGAGGCAATCAACAATGCTTAATCCTAATCAAATATCTCCTCCGTCAATCAGTTCTGAAATAGACCCTCGAATTGTCAGCATCAGTATACAAGTTAATGAGGAAGTAAAAAAATACGAGAATTTATTCATATCCGCAGTGGGTGTTAAATACGCTAACCCCCAGCAAAACGAATGCGAAATAACTATATACAATTTAGACCGTGCCACACAAGATTATATACTTACTGAAACCACACCGTATAATTTTAATAAAACCGCAAAAACTTTGATATTAGAAGCTGGTCGAGAATCTTATGGAACAAGTGTTATATTTATAGGAACAATCGTATATTCTAGTGTAACGCAACCCCCCGATGTGGGCGTTACACTAAAGTGTCTTACCGGAAATTATTTAAAAGCTACGGGTATTTCTTATAATCAGCCAGGAAGTACGACCACGGACCAGATAGCGCAGTCCATGGCGCAACAATTCGGAGTGTACTTACAATACGAAGCCACCAATAAAGTTGTAGGTAATTATAATTTCGCAGGTTCATCTCTAAAACAACTGGAGCTTTTCGCTCAAATGGGTCAGTTAAATGTGTTTATAGATGATGATACCCTCGTGGTTAAAAACGCGGGAACTGCTTTGCGTTCTACTATTCGCGACCTTTCGGCAAGTACAGGCATGATTGGAATACCCGAGTTCACAGAGCGAGGTGTTCGAGTCAAGTTCTTAATCGACAATAAGACCGTTTTGGGCGGGGCTATTAATTTGTATAGTGATAAATATCCCGCGGTGAACGGTATATATGTTATCTACCAGTTGGCATTTATCGTCACAAATCGATTAACTCCTTTTTATTATATAGCAGATTGTTTCAGACCTAATCCTCCAGGAGGGATAGACACCGATGGTTAACTTAGGGAATAACCCAAGTTTAGACCCAGCAGATAATAATAGCCTGGCGGGCTCGATCCGTTTTGCCTTTAGCAAACTGATTCAAAGCATAAATGGCATGCTACCCGCCCAAGTTATAACCTACGACCGTGAAGCTAACAGAGTGCAAGTCCAGCTATTGATATCCCACGTCACTACGGACGGGAGCGTATTACCGCGAGCACTACTTGTCAGCATTCCTGTGTTACTCTTAGGCGGAGGCGGATTGTTTTTGAGTTTCCCGATCAATCCAGGAGATTTAGGATGGGTATTAGCAAATGACCGGGACATCAGTAATTTTTTATCAACTTACGCGCAGAGCATCCCAAATACTAACCGAGTTAATAACTTTTCTGACGGTCTTTTTATTCCTGATATTATGCGTGGCTATACTATCAATGAAGAAAATAGCGGAGCTGTGGTTATTCAGAATACGTCCGGCACTGTATGCCTGGCGATTAATGAAACGGACATCACTATAACATCGGCTAATACCGTTACGGTTAATTCAGGCCATAATTTAAATGTTAACTCCGATGCGAATATGCTCGTAACACTGAATGCGGGAGCGGGAATACTAGGGGTTGTGGGAAGTATAGCCGCGACCGGAACTATTACACCCGGAGCGACTATCCCTCCGCCACTTCCATAGAGGTAAATATGACAATTCTAACATTTGGGGTTAATGCGCAGAATGACCTATACCTGGACTCCCTGGGGAATATCGCATTTGTATATGACTTAACGGCTATAACCCAGCAGTGCGCACAAGCCGCAAGTACTCTTCTAGGTGAGATGGTATATAATGTAAATCAGGGAATTCCATATTTTCAAGTACTATGGGTCGGTGTTCCTAACACCGCTCAATTTACGGGCGCGCTTCGGCGCGCGTTTTTAGCTGTGGGTGGGGTGTTGGAAGTTGTGTCATTAATAACATCTCAAACCGGTAACACGCTTTCTTATACCGCCGTCATAAGAACTATATACGGAAGAGGCGGATTTACGGACTCAATAACACCATAAGGGTACTAGCATGGCTGACGTTTACGATTACATAGTTGTTACGGGGGTTATCGTACCCGATACCAAGGTTATACAAGATGATGTAGTTGCGGAATTTCGGCAAACTTTTGGTTCCAATCTAGTAGTAACTCCAAATACCCCACAAGGGTTGCTAATAACCGGAGAAGTAGCCGCGCGTACTTCAGTAGCGGATAACAACGCCGCTTTAGCTAATCAGATTAATCGAAATGTTTCAGGGGGTGTATACCTCGATGCGCTGGGAGCACTATTTAACTCTAATAGAACACCCGCGACACCATCAACCGTTTCAGCGGTTCTTACCGGAGTAGACGGCACGGTTGTTCCTTCCGGGTCTTTGGCTTCCGATTCAGTCTATAACAATATCTTTCAAACTACCGAAGCCATTACAATTTTAGGTGATACTACCGCGACAATGACTTCCGTTAACAACGGTCAGATAGTGGCCGGAGCGGGGACACTAACACAGATACTAAGTAACGTTATTGGGTGGGAGACAATCACAAATCCAGAGTCTGCCGTACCAGGGACAGTAACGCAAAGCGATGAACAGTACCGGAATCTACAAAGGGTTACACTAGCCGCTCAAGGTGCAGCCACGGCGGAGGCTATAGTAAGCGGAGTTAATTTGGTTACCGGCGTCGGAAGTTCTTCATTTCTGGAGAACGTAGCATCTACTACTCAGACTATCGACGGTGTAGTGATGGTAGGCCATTCAATCTACATGTGTGTTGACGGGGGTACGGATTTAGAGGTGGCTACAGCTATTCAAAGCAAGAAAAGTGCGGGAGCATCATATAATAACGGCGCTACAGGAGAAGACGCAGATGCTACACCCGTAAGTCAAGATGTAGTGGTACCTTACAGCGGACAAACGATTACCGTACTATTTGATAGGCCGGGAGAAATAGTGATGGAAGTCGCCGTGTCGGTAGTTGTTAATCAACCAGTGCAAGACCCAATCACTACTGTACAGATAGCAATTTTAAATTACGTCAACGGGTTGTTAGACGGGCTTCGTGGGTTCGTTGTAGGTCAGAACGTAAGTCCATGGGAAATCTCAGGGGCAATTACCTCGCAATATCCTGGTATTTACGTTCAGGATTTACAAATACAAAACGTAACCGCTTCGAGCGGATATCTGTACACTGAAATCCCAATTGCTGCTTGGCAAATAGCTACTCTCGAACAATCCGCTATCCACGTGACGGTGCTATAGATGTCGAAAATACAAACGTTCGATTACAGTGTAAATATCTTAAAGGCCATTTTGTGGCAGTATGACCAATCTCCAAACATAATAAGTAATCTTACGCAGAAACAAGAATGGTACACGGAGAATCAGACTCAGTTCTGGGAGTCATGGTTTAATGATGTTTTTAATTTACAAACCGCTAATGTTTTCGGGCTATCGGTCTGGTCTATCATATTAAACGTCCCGCTATTTATCCCTTATGAACCCGAGTCCGATGATAAACCCATTTGGGGATTTAATAATAACGATGACTATCCCACGCTACAGAACACTTACACTAATTTCTTCGGCGGTAATTTCTCATCGCGGGGCGATGTAATAACTTTGACGCTCGAAGAGCAGAGATTCCTACTGAGATTGAGGTACTATCAGTTAATAACTCGCGGCGAAGTGGGGGATATTAATACTTTTTTAAACTATCTTGTAATTACTTCAGATATCGGTTTCACCGGTAAAATGTACGCTCTCGATGGTTTAAATATGACCATGCGTTACGTAATTACTAATGACACTTTCCCTTTAGACTTATTAGATATATTAGTCAGATTGGATATCCTACCACGCCCCGCCGCGGTAGGGATTCAAGAGATTATTATACACGAAGGAGTAACTTTGGGCTTTAACGCTTTTGCTCCAAGTTTCCCTTCACTTGAAAACCACTATACTAACTTTAGTTTTGGAAATTTCTACCCTGGATATTTTAACTTTTTGACTTTTTAAGGAGCAATGATATGGCCGCTATCGGATATTTTTTTAATGCTTTTGCGGTTGACGCAACAGACAATACGCCCATTCCGGCAACTGGGTCTTCTGGAAACCCTATAACATATCCGTATGGGTATGGTTCGAATTATCAACTAGATTTATTAACTAATCCGGAGGCTCTGCCGATTGGTCGTACGACAATGAATCAGCTATTTTTGGATATTACTAGCCAACTACAGCAGTACTCACGATACGGAACCCCTCTATTTATTACTACCGATCAAAATCAGGGTACGCCTTTCGCGTATCCACAATACGCACGTACTTACTATGAGGGTGTTGTATACGAAAACCAAGTTGAAGATAATATGGCTACTCCAGGTATGGATTCTTCCTGGTTGCCAATTAGTGGTGATTCCACAGGGGTATTGCCTGGGACTATTATCGAGTATGCGGGATTTTCACCACCTGCGGGATATTTGAGTTGTGACGGAAGTGCAGTTTCGCGTACGGACTATGCCACACTGATGTCGGTTATTACTCAAACTCAAACAGGGACAACAACTAACACTGCCTTTACTGTATCAGGATTAACTTCCACTGCACAGTTAACGGTTGGAGTAACTTTAGAATGTGCAAATTTCCCTGCCGGAACTCAAATCGCAAGCATCGTGGATAGCACGAGTATTACTACTAACCAAGCCGCAACCGCCTCAGGTTCTGTTTCTATTCAATTTTTTAACTGGGGAAATGGAGACGGTTCTACAACTTTTAACGTCCCCTTAAAATCCGGTAGCGGATCTGCAGGACAAGGTGGATTCTTATGTAATAATGCGGGACCCCTACCTGACGTGGTCGGACAATCCACGGGGGCTGCAACGTATACGTTACAAGCAAATGATCTGCCACCACATACGCATCCACAACAGGCTAATACCACGATCGGTACCGTTTCAGGGGGCGTGTTTACTATCGGTCCTACCGGTAGTGCTGGAGGTACTACTCAGGTCAATAGTACTGCTAATAATCCAATTAGTTTAGTACAACCTACCATTATTACGTATGCTCTTATAAAAACCTAATATACTTAATGTAACACGGCGTCCTCCTCTACTCTTGCGAGCACGAGGACGTTTTATTTTTACGTATATACTTTTTAGCTTCATCCATACCTAAAGTTAATCCCATTTCTTTTAAAGCCTTTTCTATTTCTTGAAGTGACTTTTTACCCATGTCAGGTAGGCCTTCTATATATCTTTTACTAATAGAACATAATTTTCCGACACATAAAATATCTTCTTTTTTTAAACAATTATAAACTCTATAAGAAACACCACTATCTAATCGAAAAGAAAAGTCTTGTATGTCTTCATCAAATATAGATGCTGTTTCTTTTAATTCTATTATATCTTTTTCAGCTATTGTAATTACCATTTCCCCTTCTTTATTAAGATCATAACAAACTGATATTGGTTTATTTTGTTTGTGATAAATCATTAATATTCCATTTTCTGTATCCACATAGGTGGACCATTTACGACTTTCATTTATGCTCATTCCAACCCCTCTAATATCTCTTTGACATGTACATCTCTCATCCCCATGCAACCCACGGGGATTACCGACGGCTTCCTCCTGTACTCTTGCGAGCACGAGGAGGTATACGATTTAAAGATCTTGTATTGGTTTAGGATTCGGAAAATCTTTCCATATTTTATGATACAAGTCTAATGTTTTGTAAAAATCACTCATCGTCATTTCTTGATGAGTCATGAACTCTCCGACCGGGGTAACTACCCGGTATTGATTTCTGGTTTTACCCTCAATACCTTTTTCATGTAGTATTGTTTCAAATGGCATGCCATTGTGGTTTGATTTCATTTTAGTCTCTCCAATAGTTCTGGGTTTTCGTATATATTGCCAATTATGACCCCATCAATGGTCGCAGAAAATGTTTTGTTCCCCATATGGTGAAATGTGTAACAAATTACATCTTTCTCCTTGAGATCAATTAGTGCCATCACAGCGTTTTCTACTTCGTAGGTCACTTGCTCATCGCCTTCCTCGTAAGCGATTCGTATTTTAAGAACATCCGCTTCGAATATTTCTTTCCCATTTTTATCTTTTAGTCCGGTGGATTGCATAGGGATGAATTTATCTGATTGACTTATGTATGATGGTCCACTTCTTATTGTCCAAATATTCGTTAGATTTCCATCAGGAAAAATGCAAAATCCTTTATCAATGTCATATGTAATTTTATGATGATCGATATCCCAAATTCTAAAACCTAGCATTTAATTTTCTCCAATAATTGAGGTTGCTCATAGACGTTGCCATCGTTAGATATTTTACGGACGGAATCCCCCAGTTTGCCCATCATCAATAAAAAGTCTTTCGCGGATTCCACCAAATAGTAATGATTAGAAAATTCGGGCGTATCGATGTAGATAAATAACATATCCCCCTCAAAGATTTCTTTGTCTTGAAAATCGAATATGCCTGTGGATTGCATTGCGATGTAATTCTTCAATACCTCGGTTACTCTACCGGTCAATTCCTCACATAAGTCCCCATACGAATCTAAATAAAAAGAAGAAGCCATTCTGTTCATGCTTTTATTCTTCATATCCCAAACTCTAAAACCTAGCATTTTACTTCTCCATTTTCGTCGCAAAATTCTGTCCATTTCAACCTTTTTTGCCATTCAGAATCGAACCTGTTTAATTTAGTTTCATAATACCTCGACGTATAGGGTTTTCTTTCGCATTTATTTTCACATTTTTTTGAGTTACAATATGTAACATCAAAACCTTTAAACCAACTCATCTTGAGACTCCCTTTGCGATAACGGGGTCTAATCTTTTCCAATAGTTTTTCTCGCAATCACTGCAATACGAGGGACGCGGTAGTAACAACGTACCCGAAGCCATGGACATAATCTTTACAAATAGGTCTTGATGGAGTTTTGAGCAGTGAGTACATAGGTTGGGGTAGGTAGTCATAAGTCTTCCTCTGTATAGCTTCTATCTTCTTTGAGATAATTATCTTCGAGATCTATATTTTTTTGGTCTTCAGGGTGGTCAATGAGTTCATCGGTGATGTGACACGGCATATCGTTCATTTTTTAGCTCCTATAATAAGAGGTTGGGATGGATTGGGCCTCTCTTCCCATCTTTTGTGGTATAAGTCCAATGCCCTATAAAAATCTTTCATAGTCATTTCTTGATGCGTGATAAATTCCCCCACGGGGGTTATTACTTTGTATTGATTACGTGTTTCGCCATCGATGCCTTTTTCGATTAAAATGGTTTCGAAAGGCATACCGTTGTGATTTGATTTCATTTATTTCTCCGTTAGATAATTTAAATCGATTAGTCCTCATTTTCTGTTTTGAGAAAAGACGCGTGTTTCTGAATTCTTCGGATAGAAATATCATTAGGTGCGTCTATAGCTAGTCGTATTTTCCGCGCCGTGGGGCGAGTAAAGTACATGGTGGTGTCATCCCCTATTTGTAAATTTTCTCTGTCTATATCAATTGTTAAAACAAGCATTTCCCGATACTCCAGCGGTGTTAAATAATAAACGTATTAAAAATGAAAGAACTAAAACTCCTGGGGGTAGATGATATTTGTATTCCAATAGTTTCTAGCCCAGGATTCTTCTTGAAGAGATTTTGCCTCGTCATAAGACTTATCGAAAGACACAATTAACAGTTGTTCGATTAAATCATTAATGTCTTTGAGTGCCCACTTAGAAACGTGGTACGCTATTTTTTCTGATATTTTCATCTAACTATTATTCCTTAATACAGTGTGCTATTGTATACATAAGTGCTAAGCATGTCAAAATCTAACGTTCGCGTCTTGTTACGCTAACGGGTGCTAGTCTTAGTACCCATCGTTTAGCATACAAAACATCGCTCTCATTAGTTCCGGGTATCTTCCATTGTGCTGAATACTCTAATCCGCAATAATCTCTGACAGAGTACATAAGCACGTGGCATACATTTTCTTTGTCAAAAAGATAAAATAGGGGTTTAATCGGGTCAAAATAATAAGTTATATTTTGATATCTTAATAGTTCCAAAGCCATCCTTGACCTCCTAAAATAAAGTAGTTAAACTAGCCTAGCACGCCGCCGCGTAGCCCGCCATGCATGTACAAATATTGCTCGTGTCCTATCCCTCTGACCGTGTCATACATGATTAACGACATAAAGAAGGTAAGAATCGCCGAGATAACTAACACTGCTAAGACGTTTATAAACGTCATTTTAATGACCATCATTTAATCTCCTTTGTTCCATTAACTATAGTGTAGTGCAGTGTGCGGGTGTTGTCAACAAGTATTTGAATTTATTTTATGCTATAGTTGTCAATAACGACACCTGCCACGCCTCTTTACAATGCGCACCCCGGCGGGTTATTTTAATTCGTCATGCGTCTGTATTAAATCCCGTCTAGTTATCGTCATTTACAGTACCTCTTGCCGACCCAACCACCTTTAGCCACGATGGGCCAACCGTTTGCCCACTCGGGTAGCGTAGACATAATCCTCTCGAATTCTTCGAGTGACTTACTACCAAAAGGGACTTCAGCTACAATTTCATCATGAACGTGGAGTACCACGGGGTATCCCGCTTCTTCAAAGTTAATTATCGCATTCGCGAGGACGTCTCGAGCTACTGATTGAGTTATATTCTCAACTAACTTTCCGCCGTAGGTTGATTGCCGAATCCAGCCGGGAGCGCCATTTTTAGGGTTAGTATTCCAACTTTCGTAACTTAACTCATAGGTATCCGGGCGGCGAGTCGAGGGGGCAAGACGTGGAGCATGGTAAGTTAGTTTCCGACCAGACGGTAGTACGCAAAAAAGTATATTGTCTTTGCAATAAAACGTCGCAGCGTAAGACCCGTTGTTAAGATCATTAACCCGATACGTTTGGCCAGGGTACATAACAGCTTGTACGGCCGCGCCTTCCACACCGAAATATTCTGTCTCGTAGCTTCCGTGCCGTTTCTGTCCTCCCCAAAACTCGACTATGGCGGGAGATGCGGCGCGCCAGGCCAGTATTGCGCGTTTGATTTCTTCATCATCCATAAACTCATTAGCGCCAAAGTTATGCCAGGCCCCTAACCATCCCCCGTATCCACTCGCGAGTTCTGATGTTTTACCTACCTTTCTAATTTCATGGTGCTTTCCTGTGCGGTCTTTAAAACTGAGTATTTCATCAAAGGGTATTCCGCTAATTAAGCTACCTGACATCTCGTATATTTTGCCATGAGTACGAAAAACTTCCTGCCTCCACGACTCGCCCGCGAGTTCCGCTAGTACTACCGCTTCGATGGCCGAGTAATCTGACGAAATAAGTTCATGACGTGGTTTTGCTATGAACATCCCCCGTAAACAGTTTGATACCGAAGCGGTTGCGTTATCGTAAGCTTGCTCTACTTTCTCTAAAGACCCCGTACTTATAACTTGTAAAGCCGCATCGACGTCGAATCCCTCTTGCCCCCGTGGGAGGTTTTGAGGTTGTACCCCGATACCTGCCGCGCGTCCAGTGCGTGCCGAATGGTAAATAAATAGGTCATGCAAACGACCAGTTGTAGTGACTTGATTCAACATGGCGTAAAGTTTCTTAACTGCCGCGCTTCCGATAAGTTTACGTATTTCTAAGACCCGCCGAATCTGTGGAAGTAATAGGGGGTTTTTCAGTAACTCTTCGATGTGTTGTTCGTCAAGTGATTCTGTTTGAACGCCTAATGATGACATCCATTTTCGTATGCGAGCAACTTGCGAAGACGCGGTAGCGGCATTGTCGGTCAATGCGGGCAACTCAGAATTATATTTCTTGTGGGCTTGTTCCACGATGTTAATGCAATTTAACACCGATAAGGTATCTATCTGTACGCCACGGTGATTTATTTCTTGATCGCATTGCCAGAATTTAAGCTCAAATGGTGATAGGTCGGGTAGCCGTTCTGAGATTTCAATTTCTGCCCTTACGTCTTGTATATTATATTCGTAAAGTAATGTAGCGTCTTCAGGGTCATCTTGAGGGGTAATGCGTAATCGGCTGTCTTTAATCGTGGGATTACGCGGCATTGAGAATTTGTTAAGCAGCCTTGTACCGTCTTTATCTTTTTGAATAGCCGTATTAAGTACTTTTCCGGCTTCTGCGAGTTTACCCGGGAGTGCATGAGCCCGAGATTTAGCGGCCGCACAACGCCAACGGTCAGAAGAGACGGGCGGGAATCCATATCGTTTTACTGCAACTTCTTCCCATATCCAACGTTCAAATGAAACATTCCATGCTTCGATAGTTATATCGGCTTCACTAAGATACGCAAAGAGGTCATTCGGAAAGGTACCGTTTCCAGGTGCCCACAGTTTTGTATTTTGTCCCGGTAATTTATAAGCAAGTGATAATATACGTGTGGACGGATGTTTCGCATACACTGCGGTACCGACGTTCTGTAATCCTTTTTTAGTGGCGTTTAGGAGAGCCTCCCATTTGCGTGTGACTTTATTAAAAACGTAGCCCGCTTCGGAATATGTTTCAAAATCAATCGTTGCGTGCATCCCCTAACCCCCCACTAATAGTCAAGGTATGTTCTTCTATTTCTAAATATCCGATAACATTACCGCTTAACCGTATTATGTATCTTACGGCATCTTCTCGATATTTAAAAACTTTTAAAATGGATGTTTCATTGCGGAAGCATGAAACGACTATATACACCATCAAATACGCTCCTGTTTTTCTCTGTTGTATACATATACCGCTTCGGAATATTTTTCAAAATCAATCGTTGCGTTCATTAATTGTAGGGCCTATTAAAGTTAGATTTTCTTCGATGTAATTTTCTAAGATGTACTCAAGATAAGAATTTGTGACTATTAAGTTTAAAGTCCAATGTCCGCCATGAACGGTTACCTCAAAATCATCTGGTTTTAATGGCTCGTCTTCAATCGTTTAGATAGTAACTTTAAATTTCTTTTTAGAAAGATTTTTAATAGTCATTTTATTTTCAATCATTCATTTGTCCCCCTCAGAAGTTTTGGGATAGTTATGTATTTCCTGGCCTAAAACTAGACCCTTATTCCTTAGTGCAACTACTATTTCAGAAACCGTTGAATCTAGAAGATTCGATAGCTGGGATAGGGGCGTAGCGGGCCACTGTATTAAGTTACCCACCGTGTGGATTTTTTCTGATTTTAATGCAATCAGAGCGCTATTAGACAAGTTCAGTTCTTCGATTTTACGATTGTAAAGTATCATTTCTTTTTCGGAGATCGGTTTCGGTTTCGGTTTTGGTTTTGGTTTTGGTTTTGGTTCTGGTATTTTAAATTCAACTATTTCACAGTTTTTTACCGGCGGCATGTTTTTCTCAGGAATAAAAAGTTTTTCGATTTTAATACTTTCTGATTCACTAACCCACTCCCTTGGTCCCCATCTTTCTTCAAATTCCTCATTTACTTCATCCGACATAAGTTCTATAAGTTGTTCTGACATGCTACGGTGTCTTAATTTTCTTAGAGCTTTAGCTTCGATTTGCATAATACGCTCGGTGGTTAACTGTTCTATTTCCGCACATTCAACCTTTGAGTGAGAATCTTCAAAGGGGGGTAGTCCAAAACGCATTTTTAAAATTCTAGCTTCGCGGGAAGTAAGTGTATTTAAAGATTGTTCGACAGCCTTTTTGATTTGTTCATTAAAGACTACGTCTTCTAAAAGCAGTGGTTCAGATTCACTACCTACCATTTTCTGCATTTCGTCCGCGCTTAAACTAAACTGATATCGATTCTTGTCTAGTGAAAAAAGCTGACTCGGACTGAAAAGATCTTGAAGTGAGCAGGAAAAAACCTCAATTAACTTTAAAGTAATTACTCTGGGCTCTCCACCAAGTCGAGTCAGAGGAGAGTCTTTTAACGAGATTAGAGGGACAAGCTGGGTATAACTAATTTGGTGGTCTTCGCAGAATTTAGGTATTGAGGTATATCCTAGTTCTTCAATTTTAGACAACAGTAAGTTATTTTTTACGCGTATATCAAATCTATAATCTTTCATTCATTTAAATCCTTTAAATTGGTAATTTTAATTCATTGGTCTCATTGCGCCCAAAGTAGCCAGACGGCTAAAGTAAAACTAATAAGAGCGACAAAACAGCCAATAGCGAAGAGTACGTATGTCCCAGTCAATAAAATTTCTAAAAATACTTCCATTCTATCCTCCGAATATTACCGACGTACAAACTATTACAGTAAAACAAATCATTAATACTGAAAAAAACATAGCATCTTCCCCCACGGTGTTAACTCCTAATGGTTTTAAAAAACACCCGCAAGTGACACAGCTCACGGGTGAAGAGACCCCCAGTTTCCCAGAGGTGCAATGTTACTTATGCTGACATCATCCCGTTAGCTAGTAGCTGCTCATCAGTCCAACCCGACGTTTTAAACTGCTCATATGTCATACCTTGAGCAGCAGGAAGCATCGTACGAACTGGAGCAGGTGGAACGCTAAGTATCTGAGGGTAAGGCGCGGGAGGGGCCGGGGGAGCGGGCGGAAGCAAAGCCTCTTGAGCTAGGGTATGCAGTCCCCCTTGTGGCGAAGATAAAGCAGCCGTGGGGATAGGCGCTTGCCCGAATCCGACAGACGTGGGGGAGGGCCCCGCAACAATGCGCTCACCGTACGTCGTGAATGCAATCATTGTCGGATTGAGGTGCAAACCAGGTTTAGTATCGCTTTTATTGCTTACGACATTGATGTTGATTTGAACCCAGTCGCCGAGGTTTACGAAGTTATCTTCAATTAATTCTTTGCTCCCGTCGATGTTGTAAATTTTAGCGAAATAGGAACTGGTGCATTTCAAAACCCAATTTCCAGAAAAACCGGTCATGTCGCACCATCTGCGAGGCGGGTTACCCGCGTTAAGCATGGTAGAATCCCCGTCCGTGATTTTCCAGCTGAAATCGTTACGCTGCCATTGCCCATGTGGCCAAGATTCACGCGCCTCCGCATCGATTATTTTGCCCCAGTCGGTTTGGTTCCAGTGCGTCTCATCGCCTTTAGGAATTGCTATAGCGTAATAGTATTCAACGCGGGGTTGTCCAGCGTTTGGTCCTTTTTTAAAAACCAATGGCTGATTGTTCACGTCCACGGTGCTAGGCGTGTACAGATTACCTTGTACAAACCGGCCTACTGGGGTGGTTAAGTTTTTACTCATGATATTTTCCTTACTGTTGGTTACGATTACTACCATTTTTTCCAAAGACTTCTTGGGGTTTCTTTACATCCACTTTTGATAACTTTAAGCTCATTTTTCGTTCGCTATATTTTAACACTGTTTCTTCATTGACTCCTTTTTTAATGGCTTGAGTAGGGGTTAAAACATCTACTTTACCTAAATCCACCCCCAACAAGATGCCTAATTCTAATACCTGTTTGGTATCAACATTCCACGATAGTCGACCAGAAGTCGATGCGAGTTCGTAGTGAGGGATGTTCTTCCCTGTCTGAAGGAGATGTTTGGCTTGCGTTTCTAATCCCGTTACGTAAAAACTTAAAAGTTCTTGGGCATCGTGGAGTAACTTCAATTCGTTGCCTATCTGTTCAGGTGTCATGTTTGTCGAAGATAACCCACGAAAAGTTAATTCTGCCGCGCCTAAAGCTGATTCACGTAACGCGGGACAAGCGTGACGTGCAGGACAATACTTACATTCCGCGTTTACCTTGAGTTCTGCATTAGGTGACATGGTCAGCGCTTCAGATGTTACAAGACGTTTTCTATATCTCTCAAGTTCATCAGATGTTAAATGCCACATCTTGTGCTTCGAAGAACTTATGTAGTCGCGCGGCTGAACAATGTGGAGATAAATATCAGATACCGAGGGATACCCGCATATAGTACCGCAGGCATACGCTATCAACTGCCAATTCTCAAACGCATCAACGGGCGTAAACCCAAATTTGTAGTCGAAAACGTGTAGGACGTTATTTTCGATATCAACGCCCCATGCATCAGGAGTGCCCCACATATCGGCGTGGACATTCGTAATGTCAACTTTCTGTTCCACACGTATGTTCTTATTTGGAACAAAAAAAACATCAATTGAGTCTTCGAAAATCTCATCTGGGAAAAATTTAAGCACAACTTCTTTATACGCTTTTGCTCCGTCGTGCATTTCTTCGGTATATGAGGGGTGCATCCCTATGAATCGGTTCCTCGCGATTGAGTTAGCCGCTAGTTCATGAGCAAGCGTTCCCTCTTTGCTTGATTCGGATTCTTCATTGCGCGCGTACTTCTCGGAAAGCGCGCGAGAACCTGGGCAGGCCATACGTCTTGATGCGGAACTGGGCGGCAGTTTGCTGTGCTCTATATTGCTCATATTATCATTCCTAGGGTATCCATGATGAACGCGAAGATGAATCCGATTGAGAACACTAGGATTCCGAGATAAATCACTTTTAAAAATTTAATTTCTTTTTCGATAGCTTTTATCAACGATAGTTCGGCTTGATTCAAGACATCCTGGTGGTGCATTGCTTCATGTATGAAGTTAGTAATTTTAGCCATGCCTCTGTTATTACATCTGGTAATCTCATCTTGATGAAGCATATAAGCCTGCATGGCTTTATTTAAAGAATAGATGTCAAGTGTGCTAGATATTCCGTCTCCCTCGGCTGTTGATTCTAAACCGATAGACACGTTATTTTTCCATATATCTGAAGGGGTACTCATTTTAACTCTCCTAGCTGTTTCATGCTATTAGTGTACCCTTAAGTGCTGGTGTTGTCAATAGGTTTTTATGTTAGATTCTACTTAATAACAAGAAACCCATTTTAGTCATTTAATAGTTCTTTAACAGCGGCGTATATTGGCGCGATAAGATGCGGAAAATCCGAAACAGAATTAAGACTGGGAACATTGAAACGCGAAACCACGCTCATAACCGAATCAAATGATATTTTTCTCTCTCGTATGTTTCCGAGAACGAAAGCCATTAAATCTTCATGAGTAACTTCATGCGCGTGTCCGGGTAGATCTGGAGGGGTTACCTCACCCGTAAATGATTCAATTATCTCCGGTCCGATCGTTTCAGTAACAACAGTTATATCAGAAGCGCGTTTATGTTTCTTCCTTTTGGGTTTAGGGTCTTCCCACCGCATGTTAATCACGTTAAATACTTGCCCCGCCGTCCCGGTAAGACGTTCTGGTAACCCCTCCGGTTCTAGCATATTTTTCATAACATGACGTAAACTTGATAGAACTTTAGGCTTCGCCCTCGTTTTGGGTTTAGGGTCTTCCCACCGCATCTTATCCCCGGTAATTACTAGCTCCCGTGCCGAAACAGGGAGGTCAGGAAACCCCTTGAGTATATCGGCTGCCACTGTCCTACTGCGCTCTTGGGATTCGTGTTTAAGAGACAAAAAATATTCTGTAAGTCTGAGAAGTTCACGCTCGGTCAGATTTGAAACGTCTGTGATTTTAATTTCAATTGACATTTTATATAGCCTCCCTGGCAATGAATTCCTCTAAGCTTTTAATAAGGTTATCTTGAGCAAAAGACAAGACCTTATACACCTCCGGTTCTGCTTCTTCATCTCTGATAATACTTTCTTTAATAAGCCCTATTACAAGTTTCCAAGTTCGAATATGTTTATTCATTTATTTACCGTCCTTTCATAGTCATCACGTGCTTTTTGTTCCGTTCGCTGCTTCTCTTCTTCCGATGTTTGATCGTGGGAGATTGATACAACCCCCCACGCTATACTTCCGGCCAGTACGGCTGTTTGTAGTAGTGTCATGTCTTACCCCCTTTAGTTTCGTTTAAAATACCGTCGAACCTTTTTCTGATACCACACACCATTCTGGCTGATTTAGTAAGACAGCTTATGCACATGTAGGTAGCTTCGTGAAAAAGTACATATGACTTCTTCACTTTTTCGCAATGACTACAGTGCGTACCCCGCCTGGTGAGACCCGATAGGACTGCTCCCGATGGTTCAACAATAATTACGTCGATCAATTTTAATTCCCTTTTGTTAATTTATTAAAAAAATCAATAGCGTCTTTTCTATTAAAATAGATTCCGCATATTCTCCCGGTAGGGAGGTCTTCGGATTTTTCAAGAACTTGATAACTTCCTTCATAGTGCGTATTTCTAACATCGATCACGGAATAACGTTCGTTGTCTTTGATTACTTTAAACATTTTAATTTCCTTTAACTTTTGTGTAGATCATACTGATTTTTTAAGTTCTTCAACGGTGGTACAACCGAACTTTTCACAAACTGCTTTTACGTACTTTTTTGTACGGCAAGCTGTTATATGCGAAAAAGGCCACGCTCTAGAAGGTTCTCTGACATCTATTATATCGCTATGTGTTGCATAAAACCTGCCTTGTCCGTCAAAAGTACCGGACGGGTGGATTTCTCTATTTTTTAACATTTCGTAAACTGTTTGTATTGCATCTTTCATTTCATCGTTTCCTTTAGTTTCGTTTAATCTGGGTTGCTTTCGGCTTGCCAGTGACTTAAGAATACGCTATAGTGACAGCGCCGTCAACAGCTATTTACATCTTTTTTTAAAGGGATTTTTAATGTCGAATACTATACTAAGAGAGTACCAAAAAGCGCTTAAAGCCGAGGTTTTTCAAGCGTGGAAGGATGGGCATACTAATGTGCTGGTTCAATCGCACACCGGGAGCGGTAAAACCGTCTTACTCACTGATATCGTTAAGACGGCGGATGTTCCAACTGTAATTATCGCGCATCGACTAGAGCTAGTAAGTCAACTTTCGTTAGCGCTAGCTCGCGCCGAAATGCCACATGCTCTTATATCTCCCACGCAGTCTATAGCCGAAATAATCAAACTTCATCTACAGAACGACCCACGGCACTATTTCTCGCCTACTTCTCAAGTCATCGTCGCAAGCGTAGACACTCTAATACGACGTAACATTCAATGGTCAAATCGCATAAAACTCGTAGTTATCGATGAATGTTTCCCTGCCGGGACTTTAGTTGATGGTTTACCTATAGACACCTTGAAAGTAGGTGACGAAGTTACGGCTTTTAATGAAGACACAAAGCTTTTAGAAAAAAGAAAAATCATAAAAACATACCGACGTATTATTCCTAAAGACATGGTACGCTTAAAAATGGATGGTGTATTTTTAAATTGCACAAGATGCCATCCATTTTATACACAAAGGGGATGGATTAATGCCGAAGACCTTAGAACGACCGATTTTGTTTTGCGACTGGTGAAAAACACAGATTATAGAAACAACCGAGAGTCAGAGATATCGACATCGAAAAAATGGCAAAATATTTTGTTTAAAAAAATGTGGATACCTATATCGTCAATCTTTAAGAACCAAAGAATGGTCAAGAACAATAAAAAGACCAGAAATCCCATGTGCAATTTGCGGGGAAATGTCCGATCTTTCAGATTTCAGATTCCGACAATATTTAGCAACCCAAAGAGCATATTGCAGCAGGGAATGCAGCCGCATATACCAAGCACAAATATCTTCAGCTACTTTAAAACAAACCAACGAAAAATACGGTCATCAGTATATGACTCGAAACAATATAGCGCCGACCTTAGAATCACGACAAAAAGTTTCACAAACTTTGAAGGCGAAGGGGCACAAACCCAAAACTCAAGGAGGAAATGGGAAACCCCCGACAAAAGCCGAAGCCGTTTTATTTTCACATTTAAAGAAATTTGGCTTTATTTTACAGCCCGTCATATTGACCCCTCGACCGAAACAAAAAGAATACCCTTGGTGTTACAAACCAGATTTGGGGAATTTCTCAATAAAATTGGCAATAGAAGCCGACGGCAGTACCCACAGTGGGCGGAAAAATTTAGATCTGAAGAAAGATCGATGCTTAAATGGGTTAGGATGGAAAGTATTGAGATTCAAAAATCAAGAAATTCTTCAGAACACAGCCAAAGTGGTCCAAGAGATTATGTTTACAATATCGAAGTTGAAGGGTTAAATACTTATCTTGCGAATGGAATAGTAGTACATAACTGTTCCCACGTTCTTCGCAAGAATAAGTGGGGCAAAGTCTGTGATATGTTTCCTAACGCGAACGCACTCCTAGTAACCGCAACGCCAATGCGAGCCGATGGGCGTGGGTTGGGAAGAGAGGCCGACGGAGTGGCGGACCATCTCATCGAGGGGCCGTCTATGCGAAAACTTATCGACGAAGGATACTTAAGCGAGTACCGAATCTTCGCGCCGCCAAACTCCCTAGATGTATCGAAAGTCAGCATCGCGCCATCAGGAGACTACAGCCCCGACCCCCTGCGTAAAGCGGTCAGCAAGGCGCATATCACTGGCGACATCGTAGACCACTTCAAGCGGTACGCCGGAGGCAAACGCGGCATAACGTTCGCCGTAAGCGTGGACGCCGCTAAAGAGCTCTCTGATGCGTATAACCAAGCAGGAGTGCCTGCGGTATGCCTTCACGCAGATAGCGGCATAAGCGAACGTGCGTCGGTTATGCGTAAATTTCGCGAAGGAACTATACAACAACTCGTCAACGTGGATATCTTATCAGAAGGTGTCGACGTACCCGAAGTTACTTGCGTCAGTCTCGCCAGACCAACTATGTCGTACGGGTTACACATGCAACAAATCGGAAGAGCATTGCGTCCGGCAGAAGGTAAAAAAAACGCTATTATTCTAGACCACGTGGGTAACGTAACGAAACATGGACTGCCCGATGAGCCACGAGTGTGGACACTCGCAGCACAGGATAAGAAATCCCGCGGAAAGCCAGGAACGATAGCGCTACGCACGTGTTTGAATCCTATTTGCATGGCGGTATTCCCGCGCAACTTAGATAGATGTACGTATTGCGGACATCCCATTCCGTTACCAAAAGAACGCTCAAGGCCCGACCAAGTCGAAGGGGACTTGAAAGAATTAACGCCGGAAGGTCTTAAACGCATAACCGAAGAAATCACACGCATCGAATCCGCCCCACGTATCCCCCACGGTGTGTCGGGGATAATAGCTTCCAGCATCGTTAAGAAACATCATGATAGAAGAGAAACGTTAAGCCAACTAAAAGAGTTAATTTCGAACTGGGCCGGTGTCTACCACCACAAAGGTGAATCGGATAGTGAGATACAACGAAGATTTTTTCTTACTTTCGGCGTCGATGTTCTTACCGCTCAAACTTTAAGTAAAAAAGATGCCGAAAGTTTAATATCCCGAATAACCAATTGACAAGATACGCATCTAACGGCTACAGTGTTTAAACCCTATCGGTACTAAGGCTAGTTCCACATGTCAGAATCGGATATTCAAGACCTCATACGACTCGAAGCAACTCGAAAGTCAATGAGGTTGTGGAGAAACAATGTGGGCGCCATGGCGTCCCCCAATGGCTCTTTCGTTCGTTTTGGTCTAGCCAATGACTCCCAAGCGGTTAACGCGGTATTCAAATCATCAGACCTTATCGGTATCCGTCCGGTCCTTATAACGCAAGAATTCGTGGGAAAAACCATAGGGCAGTTCGTTGCCCGAGAAGTAAAAAAACACGATTGGGTTTATAAAAATACACCACGGGAAAAAGCGCAAAAATCTTTCATCGATTTAATAAATAACCTAGGCGGTGACGCCGCATTTGCTACAGGGGAAGGCACACTATGAATCATGTAAAATATGAAGAGAGCCTAGCGTGGTGCCACGCATCTTTAGATAACAGTTTCTACTTTAAAGATATCGAACAGGTGACTATCAATAACGCCCATGGGGAACGTTTAGCTTGTCAATATTGCCTACGCGCCATTATTACGTCGCTACTATCCGTGTCCCAAATTGCTCAATTGACGAGCGAGTCACACAGGGGTATACTAGAGGATTGTGGAGTACTATCATGACTAAATTAAGACGCACTATTGTTCGCAAAGACCCGCTTATTCGATACGGAGAGGTCATTGAAGCCGCCCTACGAGTAGCCGCTAGAGTAGGCGCTCAAGGGCTCGTACGCGACGCTATCGCCGAAGAAGCAGGCATGTCTAGCTCACTTCTTCACCGCTATTTCGGGTGCATGGACCGGCTACGTGAAATCGTTATTCAAGCTGCTTTTGATCGGTCGGATACCGCAGTAATTTACAAATCGGTCTGCATCGAAGACTTTAAACGGCTCAACACAAACCCCCAACTGGCAAAGGATTTAGCCGAGTTCATCAGGATAACTTAACACGTGTAACATAAGGACATGACGAAATGCATCTACCTCTCTACCTCACGAACGCTGACGCGTACCCCCAATTTATAGTTAGCAATCTGGATAAACAGCCCCGAAGCCCCTCGGGGATAGTGGCGAGTCATAAGAACCCCGCTAACTGGATGCGGCTAACTCAAGCTATCGATAAAGCATCTGAACTGGGCCCGGATTATCGCGTCGGGTTCTCTATCACTCGAGAATCCGGCTTCTTTTTCTTAGATATAGATAAAGCATTACAGGATGACAACACCTGGCCCGAGTGGGTAAATAAAATGTGTGCGATGTTCCCCGGGTGCTTTATTGAGATATCTCAAAGTGGGAGAGGACTCCACGTCATAGGACGGTACAGTGGGGAAATACCTGAGCACAAGAACAAAAATACAGCAAAACGTATCGAACTCTATACGCACGACCGATTTGTTTTATTTGGAAGTACAAACGCCACCGGCGATTGGAATACCGACGCAACAGACTCATTAAAGTCTTTGATTATGTCCGATTTTAAAATGGACGGAGTTTCAGAAAATATAAATCAAAGTTCTTGCCCGGCAGACAGTGTAGATGAAAAAACCGATGAAGAAGTTATTGCAAGTGCGCGCACTAAACCACGCGCAAGTAACGCGTTCGGGAATGGTGCCAGTTTTTCCGACTTGTATGACTGCAATGTGGAAGTTCTTAGCCGAGCATATCGTACTTCCACAGAGGGGAAAGCTTACGATGCTAGTAGTGCCGATTTGGCTCTGGCTAATATGCTAGCGTACGAGCGGATAGAAGCAGAGCAGATAGTTAGAATTATGTGGACTTCCGGGCTAGCGAGAGATAAATGGTATCGAGATACATACCTGCTCGAAACAGTTCTCAAAGCCATCTCAAGCAGGAATGCTTTGCATCTACCTAAGAGGCAGTGTAACGACACCCGCAACGAAAGTCAAGAAGTCTTGGCCGGAACACTAAATGATCAGATGCCCCAAGAGTTCGCGGGCTGCTATTTTGTGAAATCAGAACGAGAAATTTATACAGCTTCACATGGGTTAGTTAATCAAGAAGGCTTTAATGTATGTTTCTATGGACCACAATGTATTGATCCACCCTATAAAACTTTTAAAAAACATGCCGCGACTTCGGGAAGAATCATAGACCACCTAGGATTCCGACCCGACCTCCCACACGGGGCTATTACTGAACGAGAAGGCGAAACGTTCGTCAATACCTACAAGCCGCTTACTATTAAAATGAAACAGGGAGACAGCACCCCCTTCAAGCGGCTTCTCGCTGCCAACTACCCCGACCCTCGAGATCAACGCATTATCATGAGCTTTGCCGCTACTATGATACAAAAACCTGGAACTAAAGCTCAGTACGCGCTTGTCCTCCAGGGCGTGCAAGGTTGCGGCAAGTCCCTTTTGGTCGAAATCATCGCTAACGCCGTGGGACTACGCTATACCCACAAGGCTAAAGCAGACGAGTTCGAGAATCGTTTTAACGCCCAATGGTTCGGTAAAACCTTTATCGCTATCGAAGACCCAGAAATGAAAGAGGCAAAGCTTGAAGAGGTTTTAAAGCCCTTAATCACGCAAGATAGGCTCTCCTTTGAGGGCAAAGGTAAGAACGCTAGGATGGGTGACTTTCCCGCAAACTTTATACTCACCCTCAACAATTTCGACAATTTACAAAAACGCAAGGATGCACGTCGCCTGGCCGTCTTTATGTCAGCACTACAAACTCCCGAAGACCTTCACAAAGCAGGCTTGACCGAAGAGTTCTTCAGTAGCTCAGTAAAATGGTTACGAAACGGCGGTCATGAGATCTGCACGTATGAGCTCTATAACTACCAAGTTGACCCTGAATTTGATTTTTCTGGCCTTTGTGTTCGCGCCCCTCAAACAAGCACCACTGACGCAGCAATAGAAGCCAGTAGAGATGAAATACACCTCATACTTCTTGAAGAAATAGAACTGGGCCGTGCCGGATTTAAAAATGGTTGGATATCTTCTATCGCTTTAACACTACTTTTAAATGAGCGCCGTATTCGCTATTTAATGCCCGACAATAAGCGAGCGAGAATACTTAAAGAGCTAGGTTATGTTCTCCATCCTGCCCTCAAAGACGGACGAACTTCCAGAAATGTTGAACCCGATAACAAACGGCCTGCGCTTTTTATTAGGATAGACCATCCTTCTTTTCATTATACAGATAAAGAAGAGATACAGAAGTCCTACGAAATGGGTCAAAAATACGATTAAGTTAATCAATCCACATTAGGGAGTCGGCCTGCTAGGTTCCTCCCTTTTTTAATAAACTTTAAATAAATGTTAGTCGTCATGCCGTCACATCTAAATAAATAGTTAATTTAAAAACGGGATATTCTAGTCGTCATGTCGTCATAGTTTGTATGTAAGCTTACCTGTTTTAAGTTAGCTAGTACTGCTTCTCGGCGACTTATGACGACAGCCGTCGACTTAAGATGACGGCTTATAACTAATTGATTTAATTAAGAAAAATAGCACTTATGACGACTTGACGGCTAAAATCATATCAGTACCTTATATTCACCTCTATTACCCCCTGACCTACCACCATACACCCCCCTATTTATAGAATTAATTATATTCTAGTCGTCAAGTCGTCATATCGGTCTAAAAGCTATAGAGAGCGTGGGTTTTTAAACGACGACTATTAGTCAACACGAAGTCATCATAAGTCGGCAAGAGGTTTATTAAGGTTAAGTTAAAGTCGAGTTTTCTAACAAAGATTAGTTAACGGACATTAGACCCGAACACGACCCCCTGTGATATACTTGACAGTGGGAGCACACGAGGACGCACTATGAAAATCGAAATGAAAACACCCGAAAGCTTACTAGCTTACGGGAACAACGCACGAACCCATACCGAAGAGCAAATCGAGGAATTAGTCAACTCAATTAAAGATTTTGGGTTCAACGACCCAATTGAATGTGGAGAGGATGGGGTGATCATAAGAGGCCACGCAAGGGCCCAGGCTGCGGTTAAGGTGGGTTTGAGTACCGTACCCACGGTAACCCTACAGGGTATGGACGAAAACTCACGTAAAGCGTATATACTCGCTGCAAACCGCATAGCCCAAAATGCGGGATGGGACGCAAGTTTACTTAAAATTGAGCTCCAGGACTTGGAGGACGTGGGGTTTAATCTCGAACTCACCGGGTTTACACAAGACGAAATTGAAAGTTACCTAAATCCCGAAATTATAAATTCCGGTGAGTGTGACGAAGATGAATTCGGCGAAGCCCCCGAAGAACCGATAACAAAGTTGGGTGACATATGGATATGCGGCAATCATCGCGTAGCCTGTGGAGACAGCACTAACCCCGACGACGTCTCTAGATTGGTGGTAGGTCACGAACCTAATCTGATGGTGACAGATCCGCCTTATGGCGTCGATTACGATCCCGAATGGCGAGAACGGGTAGGTTCGGGCGCGCGGGCCAAGGGTAAGGTACTTAATGACTCTGTTATCGACTGGACAGATGCCTATAGTCTGTTTTGCGGGAATGTAGGTTACATTTGGCACGCAGGAAAATACGCGAATATTGTTGCCCAAAACATTATCGATTGCGGATACGATATCATCTCACAAATAATCTGGGTGAAACAGCATTTTGCTCTTTCTCGCGGGGACTACCATTGGCAGCACGAACCATGTATTTACGCAGTAAAAAAGGGAGCTAAACACGATTGGCAGGGAGCAAGAGATCAAGCAACAACTTGGAATATAAAAAATAATAATTCATATGGCAATTCGGAAAAAGAAGAAACTATCGGACATGGAACACAGAAGCCAGTCGAGTGTATGGCCAGGCCAATTAAAAATAATTCTAAGCCGAATGATTACGTGTATGATCCCTTCTGCGGAAGCGGTACGACATTAATTGCATGTGAAAAATTAGGACGTAGATGTTTAACACAGGAGCTTGATCCGGAATATGTGGATATGACAGTAAAACGGGGGGAGAAGTTTACCGGACTTAAAGCAACCCTCGAAAGTACCGGAGAGGGGTTTCATGTCTAAATTCACGGGCAAGGACACAAATGAATTTTATGATGAGATGGTTCAGCTCGGTATGCGCGGTTTAACTCTAGAAGAATGTGGAAACTACCACGCACTGTCCCCGGCGGATTGGAGCGATTGGTGCAAAGCTCACCCCCTTACGGAGGCAAGATATAAGACAGGAAAAGCTCGTGGAGTGGCTTTAGCTGGCCAGGAATTGCTAAGACAAGTTCAGCAAGGAAAAATAAACGCAATTACTTTTTACTTGAAAACGCAAGGGACGTTCGCGGAGAAAGCAACCATTCCGGTACCCCTTGTGCCACCCGCGCCACTTCCCATCCCTACTCTTCCAACAGATTCTACCGAGGCCGCTCGGATCTACAAGCAGTTCATGCAAGACTCTTGATTTAATTCCGAAAAGGTATAGACTTTGGGGATAGCCTTACGGTATTTTATTATACACCGAATTGCTCGCTCTGTCAATAACTATTTTCTAGGAGGCCCCATGGCCGGTGGTTCAACGGTAATTGCATCAAACGGCGTCGCACTCCCGATTGACAGCTTGGCGGTCGATTTTACCTACGACGGGGCATTTCTTGAAACGCTTACCGTTGTCTACAACGAAATAACATACGTGCAAACACAAGCAAACGACGGTACTAACATCGTCAGTATTTCGCAGTGGACACCGCAATAACAACCTATAGGGGCTTCCATGGCTAATCTCGTATTTAACACTAGCGTCAGTTCCACAGGTGGCGGGGGTGGCGACGGGGTCACCAACATCGGAACGTCCAATGGAGTAACCGGAGGGCCGATAACGTCAACCGGTGTTATATCCTTAGCTAACATCGCGGACGGGACTCTTTTAGCGAACGTAAGCGGAAGCTCTTCTTTTCCTTCATCCACCTCGCTATCTCCCTTGCTCGACTACGTCCTGGGGGACGCTCAAGGCTCTTTACTTTACCGAAATGCCTCTGAGTGGACTACCCTAGCCGCAGGTACCAGTGGTCACTTCTTACAGACCTCTGGGCCCTCTGGTAACCCCGTGTGGGCAGCAGGTAGCGCCGGTGATAACTTTCCATACGTGAATACGCTTTTTGTGGCGCAAAGTAACGGGGATGATAGCAACTCCGGTGCGTCCATTAACGACCCGTTGCTTACTGTTCAAGCCGCTGTAACTTTAGCAGCTAACCAAAATACAGTAATTTACGTTATTGATGCCTACTTGAACGAAGAAACCATTTCGACCCTGGGAACTGGCCAGCTTTTGTACATATATGCCCCCGCGACAGAGTTTAACCAGCCTTTGACTTTCGCCACGCCGGACAAAGTGCAAATCTTAGCGCAATCTATCGGTGAGCTAGACGACTTTACATCATCGATCATCACCTGCTATGAGATAAATCAGTACTACGGTAATGGCGCGGCCAGCAGCATTACAGCACAACAATGCGATAACATATCCGCAGATGGTGGGGCACTAGATATCACGGCCCAGAATATCGGGGTGGGAAGTTTTAGCGATTCCGCCGTTGTTAACGTATCTTGTTTAACGCACGGCATGATTCACAACGACGGCACTGCTACATTGAACGGGATGCTAGGCTCCTCCTTTGCCTTTGGATTCGGGGGGCGTACAGGTATCGCAGGCCCCCTCACTATTGGGACGGACATCAACACGGCGGGCTTGCATTACACTCTGCCCGATTCAGACGGGGATAATTTACAGGTCTTAACCACGGACGGCGGTGGTCACGTATCGTGGCTAAATGCGCCGGGGCAGACGAACTTCGAGTACACAAACGCTATTTGGGTAGACCCTAATGGGGACGACGGCAACAGCGGTAATTCAGCTAACGAGCCTTTAGCGTTAATTCAGACAGCAATTAATACCGCAGGAACGACCCCGACAGTAATTTACGCGATTAACTTTAACACCAATAACGAAACGTTAGCCACTACAGGAGCCGGTCAGGTACTTAACATAATTATGCCGTCCGTGTCCCTGCAAGGTAATTTTACTCTTACAGCTACAGACCAGGCATCGATAACATGCGAGCACTTGCAGCACGCGGTGATAAACGGATTTTACAACATCGATTGCCCGCTAATTACTAATATCGCATTTGGCGCATCATCTTCCGGGTGGATATTTTCAGACCAAGCTAATACCGTTTCGGTAACTGGCGGAACAGCTAACTTAAGCATCTCACAAATTGGCGTGCTATCGCTTCATACCGGCGCGACAGTACTCGCTAGTGTCCAACGCTACACAACGTGCACTAACGACGGTACAGCCACTTTAAATAAAATTATCGGTAGCAACCTACCTCTAGGAACTTCAGGCCCTGCGGCGATTCACGGGCCCTTAACTATCGGTGTCGACGTTACTACGCCCGGAGACCACTACACGCTTCCCGCATATGACGGCGCACCGCAGCAAGTGCTGACTACCAACGGTGCGGGCTTGGCGGACTGGGCTACATCCCCAGGCTCTGTTTTTACGCCGTTTTACACGATTTATTTCGCTCAGGGCGGAAACGACGGCGGCCTAGGTACACCGGACGCGCCTTTAGCTACGCTGGGGCAAGCAGTAGCTAACGCCCAAGTACTGTTAACCGCCGGAGTCCCTAAAGTTTCGATTGTAGGCCTCGGTGTGGGAACAGATACTAGCGTCGGAATTTCGATTACGAAAAGCGGTATTGATATCTACGCGCCCGGATACGCGTTAAATCCCGCAACGGGTGATGCGCTTACGGTGGATACTAGCGGTGCTGGAAGTGCATCGTACATCAACGTCGTACTAGCCGCTTCAACGGTAGCGAGCGGTGCTAACGTGCTCAACCTTTTAGGTACTACTAGTGGTCACGGGAACGTAACACGCTTCACCTTGGTGGGCGCTACAACCGGTAGCGTATCACTTGCGGTACAAGCAGAATATTACACCACCATTATCACAGGCACGTTAACGGCGGCTCAAGGGTCTAAAGTTGAAGTCCTTTACGGTATTGGTTCGCAAACGCAGCAAACGCGGTTAAACAAACGTGGTCTGTCGTTTGGTGCGGACGGCGCTGCGTTTGACGGTATTGTTAACTGTACAAATGCATGGCGCTACCCCATGCGCCGCATAGTTCAATTGACGGGCGACATCACTCTTGACTACAGCAATTCCGGGTTTCTATTTATTAACTCAACGACGAGTACTTACACGGTAACACTGCCCGACGCTACGGGACAAGGTACTCCAGCATTTGTTTTAGGATACGAAAGCGAGTTTCTTAATTTAAGCACGGGCGCCATAAATTTCGAGGTGGAAGGGTCTGATGTTTTAGTCGGCCCGTCCAGCATTACCGAAGCGGGTCAGCGCGTTCAAGCAGTGCTGCCCAGCGTGGGAATATGGACAACGTCGTGGCAGAATTCCGGTGGCAGCCCTACTAATTTCGATTATGAAAATGCCGTATGGGTCGCTCAAAACGGAAATGATAGCAACACAGGCACTTCACTAAACGAACCGGTATTAACGGTCCAGAAAGGAATTGATAATCTTCCTTCCGGCGGATCAATTTACATCCCAGACAATGCTATTTATTCAGGAAGTTTGAGTATACCAAGTGGTATAAACATTACTATCGTTGCACCATCAGCTTTTTTAGATTTTACGAATGTAGATTTAGCCGGTGGTGGAAGTGTATTTAAAGTACAAGCGTATTCGTTCGGAACAAATTTCAATACTGTTATTTCTTCTTCCAGTTGCATAGTTTATATTCAAGCGGAAAAAGTCAGAGGGGATTTCGGAGACGGGACAAGTAACCCGAGTCAAATGTTTATAAAAGCCCAAGAGATCACGGGTAATTATACGACCGCCATGAACGCTACTTTAGAAATGAGTTTCGATACCTTAGCCGGCGACATCGTGGATACCTCGCCTAGTTCTTCCGCTTCTCCCTCTATAACAATCAACGGAAGAAGTCAGACAGGGGATATATCTTCTACTAATAATAAAATATGCGGGTATTTAGCATACAGCTCTGGGACACCGTCAATATCCGGAATAAAACAAGGATATTTTAACGGAGTATACTACGGAGAGACTTATGCAAATGACCCTATAAACGGGCAACCATATAATATAATTTCCTGGGCTTCGCCTCAATCAATTACTCTTAACTCGTCTAACTATCAAGTGTATTCGAACGCGATGATTTACTATACCGGAAGTACGGGGTATGGAAGATTCATTTTAACTAATGACGCTGCAATCCCCGTGGGGTTTAAGTTTAAAATGTTCCAAGGGGGAACAGGTAACGGAAATGCGGCGGGCGTTAACACCAGTACGGTTAACATAATAGGTAAAAACAGCGTACCAGATGTGGCGTACACAGCAAATCAAGGGGGTTGGTTGGAGTGCGTTAAAGTAATTCAAGATACAACAACGACCTGGTCGGTTTTTGGAGATTTACAATAATGGCTAATTTAACGTTCAATACACGACAAGGTTCTGGCGGCGGCGGTGGGGGAAGCGGTACCGTAACGGAAGTCGATACCGGAACGGGATTAACCGGCGGACCTATTAACACGAGCGGAACGATATCTCTAGCCGACGTTGATGATGCCTATATGCTCGCTAACACTAGCGGTGACATAGGACGTCCGATGCCTATTAGTTTAAATGACTACTTAGATTACTCATTTGGTAACACTGTCGGCGCTTTGATATTTCGCGAAAACGGCGACCCAGGCGAATGGACACTCCTTAATCCGGGAACCGAAGGACAGTTTCTACAGACCAACGGTGCGGATGAGTCCCCCTCGTGGGAAGACGTTGGCGGGGGCGGGTTAGATTTCAATGGGGTGAATGCCTATGTTTCTCAGTATTTCGGGGATGATAGCACCGGCTCAGGGAGCTTCAGTAACCCAGTTGCTACGATAGACGCGGGTTATTCTCTTTTGCAAAGCGCTACCGAACCTTCGGCCGTGTATATTCTGGATGGCGCTAACTACACTACCAATTTGGTAATAAACAACGGAAACGTCAGTATTTTCGGCCCTCAAGCTAACGTGGCGCAAGCAGGCTCAGGCGATACACTTACATGTGACTTTTCTGGCTCTAACATTCAAATCGTATTAAATAGCTTGGCGAACTTTGTCAGCGATAGTGCTTTACGTTGTACAGGTAACAACAGCGTCTCTTTAAGCGTCAATAATTTGTCCGGCGGGGATATCACCCAAGACACGAGTGGCGGCACTATATCTATTTTATCACAACGACTAGATTGCAATTTAGTGTGTACCGGTACTGGAGCGATTAGCTACATCACTAATGAAAAAACTGGAACAGACACGCCTGGGACTGGAACTATTACCGGAATAGTGGCAGATGAAGGATTAGCTCCGATTGACGCCGATACGGTGCTATCAAATATCGAAGGTTCGAGTGCGTCACCTATCGGGAATACAATGTCGGATATTTTGGACGCGGTTTTCGACGATATCCAGGGCGATATTCTTTATCGTGGTGATACCGGATGGACATTTTTAGCTTCGGGGGACGATGGTCAAATCTTAACTACGCACGGCTCTGGGGCGAATCCCGCATGGGAAACTCCGGTGACGACAGAAACGGTAATAACCGTGGTTAATGTTACTAGCCCGGTAACCGAACTTGATTTTAGCTCTATCGGCTCTTATAGAACTTATTTAGTTGAAGTTTCGAATGTTGTTTGCTCCACAACTTGCGATGTTATTTTACAATTGGATGATGGCGCAGGCGGATGGGTTACGAGTTCTACTTACTACTCATCTTCCGACTTTGGAGATTCGGGATCAAACACTGGATCCTGGGGATCAGGACCAGGTTCGGGCATTAACGTATTTATGGATTTACATACCATAACGGGTTTGACTGCATACTCTTCTTTCAAGCTTATGGGAATGAACCAAAGCGGAGTTTCTCCAGCGTTAACCGGTACTGGATTTGTTCCCCAAAGCACAGCGCCATTAATTTGGTCTAATTCCATTGCTGGTGGATTACTAAATGCTAGCAACAAAACAGGATTTAGATTAATTCCATCAACGGGTAACTTTACATCAGGAAGGGTTGTTGTTTATGGTAGAGACCCAATATAAACGGAGTAGAGCGGTGTTGACAGCGCTGTAACTTTGGTGTATAAAAACAAAAACCCTTGTTAATACCGTTTAGGAGCTAATAATGTCTACACCCGAAAATCAAGTGCCTTTGAATCAATCGTCAGCACCACAAATACCCGCTGATGTGGGCGCACTACAGAGCGTACTAAAGACCGTCATTGCGAGACTAATGGCTCATAGTCAAGTCGTTCAAGATTTAACGAAAGCTAATCTTGATCTTCGATCTGCGTTACATATCGCACAGTCTGACAAGGGTCAGCTAGAGGCGTACATTCAGTCCTTAGTTAGCCCCGGGGCCCCCGTAGCGGAAGAACAACCAGTTGAAGCGCAGCCAGAAGTTGCAGCAGATGCCAATCCCGTTTCCGCATGACTTTAAAAATCCCGACTATCCAGCCATTTTACAGTATCGGCTGGATAGGCTCGGGAGGATAAGAAAAGACCCCGAAATCTTAAAAGATTTAAAAATATTCTACAGAGATAATCCCGCACAATTCATTATTGATTGGGGCGTAACTTTCGACCCGAGACAAGTAGAAAAGGGACAACCGAGCTTTATACCCTTTTTGCTTTTCCCCATCCAAGAAGAATGGGTGCATTGGTTTGTGAAAACTTGGAAAGAGCAAAGACCGGGGCTGACAGAAAAGTCGCGTGAAATGGGGCTGAGCTGGCTAACGGTAGCTACCGCATGTACCTTATGTCTCTTTAACGAAGGAATGGTCATAGGGTTCGGCTCAAGGAAAGAAGAATACGTTGACAAGCGCGGGGACCCGAAATCGTTACTATTTAAAGCGCGTCAATTTGTGACGAGTCTCCCTGTAGAATTCCGGGGCAGTTTTAACGAGCGAGAACATGCGCCGTATATGCGGGTGCAGTTTCCAGACACCGACTCTATTATCACGGGGGAAAGCGGGGACGGGATAGGCCGTGGAGGGAGAACGGGTATTTTCATGGTAGATGAATCCGCCCACATACCTAGAGCGGAACTTATAGAAGCCTCTTTGTCCCAAACAACTAACTGCCGACATGATATTTCTACTCCTTTAGGGATGAATAACCCGTTCGCTCGAAAAAGATTCGGCGGGAAGGTAGACGTTTTCACTTTCAGGTGGCAAGATGACCCGCGCAAGGACCAAGCGTGGTATGAAAAGAAATGTTTCGAAATTGACGACCCTGTAGTTATCGCACAAGAACTGGACTTAGATTACTCGGCGTCAGTAGAAGGCATCGTAATACCCGCAGCCTGGGTTAGGTCTGCGGTAGACGCGCACATAAAACTCGGCGTGAAGCGTACGGGTGTTAGGGTATTAGGGTTCGACGTAGCGGACGAAGGGGCGGACAAAAACGCAGTTTGCGGGCGATACGGTATCACAGTGGAGTACCTTGAGTACTGGAGTGGTAAGGGTAGCGACATTTTTGCGAGTACTGAGAGGGTTTTTAGGATTTGTGATACTAACGATTTTCATACTGTTCTTTTTGATGCTGATGGCCTTGGAGCGGGTGTTAGAAGCGACGCAAGAGTCATTAACCAAAAAAGGGAACATAAAATACGATTCGACCCCCATCGAGGAAGTGGCGCCGTAGTAGACCCAGAAGGCGACCCATTTAAGAACTCGGAAGAACTTCTCGGGCGCGATAAGGGAAGAAAAAATGAGGATTTATTCGCCAACTACAAGGCACAAAGCTGGTGGAGTCTTAGGCGTCGATTCCAATTAACACATCGAGCTATCGTTGAAAAACTTAACGTTAACACTGACGACATTATAAGTCTAAGTAGTACTCTACCAGAACTAAACAAACTAATTTTAGAACTATCGCAACCCACATACGGTATAAACAACGCCGGAAAGATTCTGATAAATAAAATGCCCGATGGTGGTAGGTCTCCAAATTTAGCCGATTCGGTATGCATCGCTTTTGCGCCCGGTAAGAGAGTTATACGAGGAATGTTTAGCGTACGCCCATAGTGCTATAATCAGTAATCTAAAGGAGAAACGCATGTGGAATTGGTTAAAACTTAATAAAAAAACCGAAACGGTACCTATGGTTGAGAAAAAACGTACTCGTCCCATGCTGTCCACGCATCGAGAACGCTTTGAGGGAATGGCTGAAGCGGCTCAAGAAAAGATGAGCATCATACAAAAAGAAGGTTTTTCACCTTTTATGAGTGCGCCAAAGAAAAATAAAACGACGCAAGATTCTAAAAATACGGTAAGTACCATGGATAGCAACCAGATTAATACTAAAGCACTCGGAGGTAACGGGGGCGGATTTCTTAACGATGAAGTGTTTTTTTGGTATGCATCGCAGGGGTTTATCGGGTATCAAGTATGTGCAACAATGTCCCAGCACTGGTTGATTAAGAAGTGCTGCTTAATGCCAGCTAAAGACGCGGTGCGAAACGGCTTTGACATTACAGTTAACGACGGTAGGAAGGTAAGTACAAAAGTCTTAGACGCTATTAGAAAATTAGACGTTAAGTATCGACTAAACTACAACTTAATCCAGCTAGTGGACCAAGGTCGCGTGTTCGGTATTCGAATTGCGATGTTCATCGTAGACTCACCGGATAAAAACTACTATCTCAAGCCATTTAACCCCGACGGCGTAACCCCAGGTTCGTACAAGGGGATTTCTCAGATAGACCCCTACTGGATATCGCCGCAGTTGGACAGCGAGGCGGCGGGCGCTCCTGCGAGCATTCACTTCTATGAGCCCACGTGGTGGAATATTGCTGGCCGTTTAGTCCATAGGACGCACCTAGTCATATATAAGACGGAAGAAGTGCCAGACGTTTTAAAGCCGTCGTATTTCTACGGGGGTCCGTCTATCCCACAAAAGATTTATGAACGTGTTTACGCGGCAGAGCGTACGGCCAATGAAGCGCCTTTGTTAGCGCTAACAAAGCGCACCGACGTTCTCAAACTAGACAGCTCTCAGGCGGTGGCGGGAGGACCTGAATTTGACGAAAGGATAAAAGAATGGGTCTACTACAGAAATAACTTCGGGATTAAGACAATTGATTTAGATGAGGACGTTATTCAATTCGATACGAGCCTGACGGATCTAGATGCTGTTATTATGACTCAGTATCAATTAGTAGCCTCGGCTGCGGAAGTTCCTCAAAATAAACTTTTAGGAACGACGTTAAAGGGGTTTAACTCGACCGGTAATTACGAAGAAGCAAGCTATCACGAAATGCTCGAATCTATCCAGTGCCACGACTTGACGCCCATGATTGAGCGGCACTGGGAGTTGTTAATCCGCTCGGAAATATGTCCGAAATTCGGAATTAAGCCCTTCGAGCCTACGGTACTGTGGAAACCACTAGACGCGATGACCACTAAAGAGCTTGCTGAGCTGAATAAAATTAAAGCTGAAACGGATAGTGTTCTTGCAAACTGTGGATCCCTGGACGGGTTGGATATCCGCGAAAGATTAATACTCGACCCCGAGAGCGGATACAATGGGTTAGTCGCTAGAGAAGTTCCAGAAGACCCGAATGAAGAATCAGACGATGAAGGGTCAACGGCGGACGATGAGTAAGAAACGCGATGACATAGTGCGAGCGAATGCACTCAACTACAACGCCAGTTTACAGCTTTGGTACAACCGTGGAATTCAGAAACTCATCAAAAAAATGACCACAGAAGTAAAAAAAGAAGTAACGAAGCTTTTCAAACGCCTTCCCGTCCCTGAATTTACGAGCGACGAGAGTATCGGTTCTCAGTCTCGAATACTGATGAACATGCTCACTGATAAGTTTGAAAAGCTTTTTGCTCGCGAAGGCCAGGATTTGGTGGACCACATGATGGAGCGGAATCTCGAGATTAGCTCTGTAAACATTAAAAAAAGCCTTAAAGAGCTTTCGGGGGGCTTGAGTATTAACACTAGCCGAGTACCAAAAGAATTAACGGACGTCGTGAACGCTTCCATTGCTGAGAATGTTTCTTTGATTAAATCCATACCCGCTCAGTATTTTAAGGATGTGACGGGCGCCGTAATGCGGTCAATAACATCGGGCCAAGGTCTGTATGATTTACTCCCCGAGATTAAGAAATATGAAGGTGTTACAGCTCGTCGGGCGGAACTTATCGCACTTGACCAAACTAGGAAAGCATACAGTTCAGTGAACGCTATCAAGCTAGACAAACTAGGTGTAAAAAAATTCGAGTGGCTCCACAGCGGGGGAAGTCGGGAGCCGAGAGAGTCTCATATTAAAATAGACGGAGAGATTTTTAGCTTCGCCAATCTTGAAGCCGAGCAGGCAGCGCGCGGGGTACCTAAACAAGACAGAGGGCTACCCGGAACGCCAATAAACTGTAGGTGCCGAATTGTCGCAGTAATAGATTTCGATGGAGATGACGAATAAAATATTTTGACACTAGTACCGTTTGGGTGCTATTCTGATAGTACCCAAACCTGGAGTATAATCTTTGCCATTAGTGTCCGGCTCTTCACAACAAGCAATCAGCTCCAACATTAAAGAATTACGTCATTCCGGATATCCAGAAGAGCAGAGCATCGCCATCGCCGAGAGAAATGCAAGAAAATCAAAAGAAGAGAGTATGAGAAACATATCGTTTAATGATACTAATCCTCAGATAGTACCGAATAGGTCTAAAAGAAATTACGACGGTAATGGGTGGCCTGAAATAAAAGGGAACCCTATAAGTAAAGTAGGTGTTTTTCCATATTCTGGCGCTCAAATCGGACACGAGGGCTTAGAAACAGATAAAATTTATAATGTGTATCGTCCCGCTTCGGAACTATGTAGTCCAGAAGCTATGAATTCTTTTAAACTTTTGCCGTTTACAAACGGACATGCTATGCTTGGTAGTGAATCAGATGATTTAATTCCCGCCGAAGTGAAGGGCGTAGAAGGCGTGACGGGTGAAGATGTATATTTTGATCATCCATACTTGAGAGCAAATTTAAAGATATTTTCTGAAAATGCGCATCAGCGTATCGAAGAAGGTATAAAAGATATTTCTATAGGATACCGTTGCGAATACGAAATGAACAACGGTGTTTATGACGGGCAACCGTACGAATTTATTCAACGTAACCTTCGTGGAAACCACGTAGCGAATGTCGAAGAAGGCCGATCGGGTCCAGACGTAGCCGTATTGGACCGATTACGATTTACTTTAGACTCAAAGGATATCACGATGCCAGATATGAACAAACCGGAAGAAAAACCCGAGGATTTAGAAAAGCCGGAAGGCAAGGACGAATCCGAAAAAGAAATGGAGAAAAAGTCAGAAGACGAAAAAGAGAAAGAGTCTGAGGACAGAGCAATGGACATGAAGACGATTTACGATTCTATTTGCAGCGCTAAGTCTATGATGGACCGAATGATGGGGGGTGGACAAGACGCGGAGCCAGATATGTTAGTAAAACGCGCAGAAATCACCGACGATGAATCTGAGAAAAAGGAAGATGAAAAAATGGAAAAAGAAACCAAGGATAAGTTCGGAAAAGGAATGGACGCAAAAACATTCTATAGAGACATGGCACAACGCGATATTCTCGCTGAGAAATTATCATATCACGTTGGTACTTTCGATCACAAGGAAAAGACACTGGAAGAAGTTGCAGAATACGGGGTTAAAAAACTCGGTATTTCTTGTAAACGAGGCCATGAACAATCTGTGCTTCAAGGTTATCTAGCGGCGGCCAAAGTAAGTCCCGTAGTTAATATTGCTCAAGATTGTGCCGCGCATTCCAGTCAGATTGACGATTACTTACAAGGAGCGAAATAATCATGGGTTTCCAATCAACAGTTAATATTTTTGCAGGGTTCGGTGTTCAAGGTGAAGTTTTTCAAGTATCGCCCCAGGTCATCCTGTCCTATGTGCTAGCCAGTGGAGCAGAACCAAATATCATTGGCGCTACAGCTTATACTATTACCAGTCAAGGTGTGGCACAAGCGGGTTCCGGTGGTTCATTGGGCTTTGCCGGTATTCTGATAGCTCCAAAAGAATACGCGCTTTTCGGTTCTGGATTGACAGCGTCTTTAACGTTAGCTAACCAGACTCAAGCCGAGTTGATAACAGAAGGTCTCGTTACGGTATTAGTACCCGCGGCATGTGCTATCGGTGACTATTTGATCTACAACAACACCACGGGCGCGTTAGCAACGATGGCTCCAGGAGACACACTAACATCCGGTTACAGTTTTGCAAACGGCGTGATATCGCAGTTCACTCCCAACGCTTCGGGTGCGCAATTGGCGGTAGTTCAATTGTCCCCTGTAATCTTCCCAATTCCGACAACCTAATAGGAAATAATGATGCAAACAGTACATTCATATTTAAGCGCTAAAAAGGTGCGTCCGTTTGATAATTTCCAGGCGGAGAATTATAAAGATTTACGAAGATTGGGTATTACTTTCGATTCTGCGAAGGTCCGTGAGATGATGAAACATCCTGCGTCCGTCTCGGCCATGGATGCGTTGCAACCGACCATTACAACTGGGTCAGTTACCACGCCGGTTCAGTTCTTACAATATTGGTTACCTGGATTTGTACGGGTCATCACGGCCCCCATAAAAATCGATAACGTTATCGGTATTATGAACGCAGGCGCGTGGGAAGATGAACAAATTGTTCAAGGCGTCATGGAAAATACGGGTCTTGCGATTCCCTACGGTGACCTTACCAACGTGCCGCTTGCCTCGTGGAATACAAACTTCGTTACGCGCACGGTTATGCGTTTTGAAGAAGGTATGCAAGTTACGCCGTTAGAATCAGCTCGCGCCGCACGTATGAATGCAAATGACGCAGCCGAAAAACGCATCAGTTGCGCTCGTAATTTAGAAATCGAACGTAATCAAGTTGGATTCTTTGGGTTTAATGCGGGTGCCAATAATACCTACGGTTTTCTTAACGATCCGAACTTAATCGGGTATACGCAAGTAGCCAACGGCGTGTCGGGCCGGACTTGGAGTGTTAAAACATTCCTTGAAATCCAACGCGATATTCTAACCGCGGTACAGACGTTACGTACGCAATCGCAAGATACCATCGACCCGGAAATGGTTGATTTGACTTTAGCGGTAGCCACAGGGTCCGTGGACTATCTAGCGACCACCTCGGACTTCGGTGTGTCAGTTAGAGATTGGCTGTCTAAAGCATATCCGCGTATTCGTGTAACTTCTGCTCCTCAGTTAAACAACGCTAATGCTAGTGCAAACGTTTTCTATCTATTCGCAGATAGAATTGAAGACGATAGTACCGACGGTGGCGCTACTTGGTTACAAGTTGTACCGGCTAAGTTTAACGTGTTGGGTGTCCAGCAGCTTTCAAAGGGGTATATCGAAGATTACTCTAACGCTACTGCCGGGGCTATGATTAAGAGACCATGGGCGTGCACACGTTGGTATGGGATCTGAAAATTAACTAACCTGTATG
>Ga0209114_1000005_pt1 | contig 43941 bp, 72 predicted proteins | sample TexAe_RefH0_O3_FD_187953 | JGI IMG/M metagenome (GOLD analysis project Ga0209114, IMG submission 187953) | Forest soil microbial communities from Davy Crockett National Forest, Groveton, Texas, USA - Texas A ecozone_RefH0_O3 (SPAdes) (version 2) | ecosystem: Environmental > Terrestrial > Soil >...
GTATGTTTGCGCATGCTCAAACATACCCATCTCCGACATTTAATAGTTTAACGCTACAAAATCCACTGACGGCGTCTAATGGCGGCACCGGTCTTGCTAGCTTGGGATCTGGCGTGCCGACAGCTTTAGGTATTTCGGCAGATGGGTCTGGGGCTATAGTGCTGTCGTTGTCTCCTAATATTACAAGTCCAACCATCATGACGAGCTTTACGGCAACTGGATTAGTCACAACAGCCGATCTCGCGACTCAAGCTGCCAATAGCGTGTTGGCTAATGCGACAGGCTCCATGGCCTCGCCAACGGCGGTTGCGATGCCAAGTTGCAGCACCAGTGCAAGCGCGTTGGCTTGGACAAGCGGTTCTGGTTTCACCTGCAATGGCTCCATCAACGCGGCATCGCTCGGAGGGGCTACTTTCGCGTCTCCAGGAGCGATTGGCGGGACTACCCCGGCAGCGGGAACATTTAACGCTCTGACGTTTTCAAATGGGCTGAATATCACACATGCCACATCTGCCTTAGGCATTCAAGGTCGTTTTGCGCAGTGGGTTTATGCTACTGATTTCGGCGCAGATGCTACAGGAGTGAGCGATAGCACAACTGCGATACAAAATGCAATAAATTATGTTTCTGGATTACCTAGTGGAGGTGTTGTTTATTTTACGGCTGGCATATACAAAATATCATCTCCTCTTTCAATAACCACAAGCGGAGTTTCTTTAATAGGACAGTCGGCCGCTTGGTATAATGATCCAGGCGTCACAATAAGGACTACCGCATCTAATACAGATATTATAGACGTAGTCGGAGCAAGCGCATCAGCGCAATTGCAAGCAAATACCATAAGCGGATTATTGTTGACTCATGGAATAAATGGGGCGTCTGATGATACAAATACAAGCGGCAATGGTATATTATTGAAATACACGGTCAGGGCAAATGTAGATAATGTTACTGTAATGGGCATGGGGGCCGGGATACAGGTATATAGTTCGATCAACGCTAGAATTACTAGGAGTAATATCTTTAAATTCTTTGCCGCCTCAAGCGTGCCGTCTGGAAGCAATATATATGGAATTTTGCTTGCGGATGATGGAACAAATATGAGCGCATCCAACACATATCGTGACATCATTGTAGCGTTCCCCAATGTTTCTGGCGGATATGCTGGTTCTGCATATGGTTTTTATTATAGCGGATCAATGCCAACAGATCAGTTTTTGCTAAATTATGAAGCAGATGAAGCTACCGTTGGAATATATATTGCAGCGTCCTCGCCAACTTTGCAAAACGACATTAAAATAGAAAAGCCGGTAATAGATGGATTTTATAAATTTGGAATCCAGCTTTCTGGATTTACCACACACGGATCAGCTTCTATCACTGGCGGTTGGCTCGCATCCACGGGGTATAGTACAGCTCCTTTATTGGCTGGAATATATATCCAAAATTCTGTAGGATCTATTATTACCGGCAATGAAATATATGGTGGAAATTTAATATCTAGCACATCTCAATATGGGGTACTATTTGATTCTTCTCCTTCGTCTGATATGATTATTTCAAATAATTGGTTACGCAATATATACACAGGGATAGCATCAACAAATTCTGGGGTGTTAACAAATTCAGTAATATCTGGTAATCATTATTTTGCAACAAACTCCACAAATCAAGGATACGGAATATTTCTAGGAAATAATAGCGCAAACAATATAATATCCTCAAATTATATTGATAATGGCGGAAATACTATGTTGTCCGGTATATCACTTAATTCTGGAGCTTCGAATAATCAAATTTCAGGAAATCATCGCAATTCTGGAGGCACATTCACAGACGGATTCCTCTATGATGCTGGTACGGGGAATGGTTTGTTTGTGCCTTATCCTGATGGGATTATTGGTAATAAAACAGGCAACTCAGTTAATGCTGGATCGATTGGCGAAACTATATATTCGGTGGTTCCGGGTGGGTCTCCCATATCGCTTACGAGCGGCACGCCCACCACTCTCACATCAATCAATCTTACTGCCGGAGACTGGGATGTATGGGGTACCGTTGGCACGGTGCCAGCCGGATCAACGGTGCAGCAAGTATTGCAGGGATCGATTAGCACAACATCCGCTACGCCTGGCTCATCGACTAGCGGAGCTTATGCTCAACAGCTAACCGGGTCTACGGCAGGCACCACTGCTGTCACCCCGATAGGCATGACAATCATCAATCTTTCTGCGCCAGAGACAGTCTATTTGGTAATGCAAAGCAATTTCACGGTATCAACTAATGCAGGATTCGGCGCAATTTATGCCAGAAGAAGAGACTAATATGCTTCAATATTTATTGAATAAATTGGAGAGTTAAAATGGTTAACCAAGTCTCTTCGAAATCAAACGTCCGCTCAGTCACAATAGACCCCATTGAATTCGGACGGGTCTTAGCCAGGCTTGATGACCAAGACCGGCAAATTGAAGAGATGCGAAGAGACATAAAATTATTGCTAGACTTAGCAAATAGAGGAAAGGGTTTTTTATTTCTGTTAACCAGCTTAGGGGCAATTTTTGGAGCTTTTGCTATCGAAATCATGAGATACATAAGAATCAGATAATTAATTAGTATTACTAATATGGTACGCCACCAATGGATGCGCAGAAATTTATATCTGATGTAAGCCCCGCCGCTATTTCTTCGGAGGCTAAAACTGCTATACCGGCTAGCTTCGTGATCGCGGAAGCGGCCTTAGAAAGCGGTTGGGGGGATTGCGCGCCAGGCTTCAATCTTTTTGGGGTAAAAGCTGATTCATCCTGGACTGGCAATGTGACTGTGCAAAGGACAAGGGAATTTTTGCATGGCCATTGGGTATTGATCGAAGCTAAATTCAGAGCTTATTCGGGTTGGTTGGAATCAATTGAAGACCACGCAAAATTTCTTACAACAAATGCTCGATACAAGGCTGCATTTGCTTTCCGTGATGGCGCAAGTTTCGCACAAGCTGTCGCAAAAGCGGGGTATGCGACCGATCCAACATATGCAGCGAAAATCATTTCGATTATTCGCGAACATGGCCTAGCATTGTTTGACGTCAAAGCGTCACATTAGGAGGAGATCATGACGATGTGCAGTCACAATGTTAGGCTTGAAAATCCTTGCGAAAAATGCGCCGAAGAGGCTCTTGCAAGAGTCATCCAAGCGCATGCGGAAAAAGAAACGATAAGCATTGAGGTCAATATACCAACTCACGATGCACGCAAGACGACTGCGCTATTTGAGCGCACGCGCAAACTACTCATCGAGCGAGAGCGGGGGCGATGCTACATCTGCGGGGAAACCGCAGAAGAGTCTGGCCACCCGCTTGAGGCACATCATCATCCTATCGAGCGATCCATGTCCGAATTGATAGACTGGGATGCTTTCAAAGCAACCGCGCTTGCTGGCCATCTTGGCGCGGCAATCCAGGCATGGGATTGGGGATCATTTAAAACTTGGGAGCAATTTGTTGATGACATGACAGTCAACGGCTTGTTGCTATGCAAGTCACATCATGTTGGCATAGATGAGGGGATACATTTTTTGCCATATCCGATATGGATCGCACAAAAATATGCAAAAGATGGCTATCAATTTTCAGACGCGGAAGTGATCCATCATGACCGGGAGGGTGTATGACGCAATCTAAAAATTTTAATATTATAGATCATCCTGCTCATTATACCCATGGCGATATTGAGTGTATCGACGCGATACGGGCGGCACTGGGATATGATGGATTCATCGCCTTTTTAAGGGGACAAATAATAAAATATCAATGGCGATTGCTACACAAAAAATATCCTGCGCAGGATTCTCAGAAAGCACATTGGTATTCTCAAAAACTTATTGACGTAATAAAAATTAGTTCTGAGGTAAATCATGACTGAAAATTTTCCGACAACTACCGCCGTTTCGACGGCGGCGACGAGCACAGTGCTGCCTATTATTTGGTGGGCGGCATCAGCCATGCATTTAGCAATCCCGGCCAATGCAGAGCTTTCGCTAGCCGTCGGGGTTGTGACTGGAGCGCATTGGATAGCCAAAATTGTGGAAGCTCGCACATCTGGAAAATCCATTGTTAATCAATTGACTGGGAAAAATTGATGCAGATCGATCTTAAAATCATCGATGAGCGCATGCGCGATGCACTGCCAGATTACTCAACAGGCGGCAGCGCTGGCATCGACTTGCGTGCATGTATTGATGGCCCGATAACCATTAGGCCGGGAGCCACCGAACTCTTGCCTACAGGTATTGCGATCCATATCGGAGATCCACGATATGCGGCGATGATCCTGCCGCGCTCTGGGCTTGGACACAAGCATGGCATCGTGCTGGGAAATCTCGTAGGGTTGATCGATTCCGATTATCAAGGACAACTATTGGTTTCGACGTGGAACCGAGGGCACGACGCCTTCACGATGAATCCCATGGAACGTTTTGCGCAGCTTGTCATCGTGCCTGTCATACAGGCCAACTTCAATATAGTGGGAGATTTCGACCGGAGCGAGCGCGGCGCTAATGGATTTGGCAGTACTGGTATTTATTAACAAATAGGAGCCGAAAATGCAGAAGATACTTTTATCTGCTATATGTGCCTGCGGGATGGTAGCCTGCGCGTCTACTGGAGTGAGCCAATCAATCCCAACACCGCAACAATTGCTGACGGATTTTTGCCCGATCGTGAACGCTGACCTCAAAGTATTGTCTGAGTCTCCGCTTTTAAGCTCGCAACAGCAGAGTGTCGTCGCTAATATTGCATCCATCAATAGCAATGTTTGCGCGGCAGGAGCACAAATCGACGTTAGCGATTTGCAATCTCTCGACCAAACAGCATTCCCGGCGCTCATCGCACTGGTATCTGCCATACCTGGCCTGCCAGATCAACAAGCCATATTGCTGGGCCTGACCCTGGCGCAACCGATACTTGCCCAGGTCGCACAAAGTGTTGCCGCTCAAGCGGCTGTGCCGGCGGCTGCGTCGAGCGCAAAATGACGCCGTTGGATTTTGCCTTATTGTCTCGCGAAGCCTATCTCTCATCACCGGATATAGGCGATGAAGATAGCGCTTCACGGGCCATCTTGCGACACACTCCCGCAGGGTTATGCGTAGCCTTTCCAGGCAGCGACAACATCCACTGCTGGTTATATGACTTTGATATTTTGTTATGTGATATCCCTGAATTTGGCGTTGTGCACGCTGGATTTTTCAGAGCCTGGAAAGGCATATCTGATAAGGTAATGATCGCTATCAATCGCAATCCGGTAACATTTGTGGGGCACTCCTTGGGCGCAGCCATGGCCATCATCGCGGCAGCATACGCCCAATCGAAGGGGATAAACGTGTCATCCGTATGGGCGTTTGAACCTCCAAGGGTATCCATCGGAATCAAAGCTGAGAAATTTTTCTCGGATGCGAAAATCCCAATCACGCTTTACAAAAATGGGAGCGACATAGTGCCAGACCTCCCGATAGGATTGCGCCATCCATGCGCACTCACCCACATTGGTCAACCAGCCTCTCCATTCCCCAGCATCAAAGATCACATGATAGATAATGTGATAAACTCTCTATCTGAGTTAAAGTTTTTTAGTAAATGAGTCTATCGCAATAAAATTGCGAGCTATTGCTGATATTTTTTTTGCTTCTTGTACTTGACCATTTTCTTCTACGCTCAAAACGTATCTGTACTTATCAAGTATATTAAGCAAATTTTCATTGCAACGGAATAAATTCATCCTGATATCTATAGGAGATATTCTACTTATAGTGTAAGAATTACTTAAATTCTTTTTTTCTGATTTCTTTATTTTTGACATTTAGATTCTCCTTAGTCTGGTTGATATATCTTCAGCGGTTTCTCTGTAATAAACTTCTTGCAATAGCTTTAAGTCTTTATGCCCACTAATTTTTGCAAGCGTCATTACGTCAATATTACGAGATAGCCTTGTCAGGGCTTCTGCGCGCGCATCGTGAAAATGCAAGTCATTGATTAGTAAAGCTTTCTTAGCTTTTCTGAACAAGGCATCAAGAGACGCGCTCGAAATCGTGAAGCATTTTTCGCGATGCGCCACAACACTTAGCAGCCGAATCGCGTGCCGCGTGAGAGGTACTGCACGTGGTCTGCCAGTCAAATATTCAGTTTTGTGATGCACGGTAGCTACTCCCCTCCTAAGATCGAGAGTGCCTTTCCCGAGAGATAATATTTCTCCCGCGCGCATCGCTGATCTAAGAGCTACCATGTAGGCAAGCGCCACTTCTTGGTATTTTGTTTTGGGTGCTGCCCCTGAGCGATACCCAAGCCATCTCAAGATTGGCTTGACTTCCGTCCATGGAGAGGTACGCCTTGTTCTTGCCGCGGCCTTCGGCGGAAGCTTTAGCCCTTCGAAAGGGTTTTTCTTTATCCACTTCCATTCTTTGAGCGCTACTAAAAAAATATTACGCAACAAGTTTATGTCTCTATGTACTGATGCGACAGAGACTTTTTGCAGTCTTGCATCACGCCAATGCGCTAGATGAGGTGTGTCGAAGTCTGACAATTTCAGAGCAGCCATTTCCGGGAATTCTCTTTTGAATGCCGCGATCCTTAGGATTTCCGATCTTTCGCCCCTCTTTTTCGACGAAATTTCCAGCGCATACCGGTCGCACATTTCGCCAACCGTATGCAGATCAGACTCATGCATCTCAGATGCTCGGGATAGTTCGATTTCCCGAGCCGAACTCCACGCTCTAGCCTCGCGCTGAGTCCTAAACGTCTTAGTAGCCCTCATACCTCTGACATAGACATAGCTGCGATATCCATCAGGTGTTTTGACGATAGATGCCATTGTGTAAATTGCCGTGTAGTTTTCGTGTAACGAAGTCTACATCTATGGTCATCTGATGTAAATTTTTGTCTTGTGTGCAATTAAGCGTCGCACATAAGTTGTTGTTTTATGCTGATTTGCGCATCTAATGCTATTGAGTGATGCGCTAGATGGTGCCCGGGGCCGGACTCGAACCGGCCTATATCATAAAGACTTTATGGCAATCCAGTGTAAATTACGTGTATCCGCAAGCGTTCGCAGAAATACGCTGGATTCCGAACCTCGAATCCATGTAGAAAGTGCAATTATCATATTCTTTCATATAAGTCAACAAATTTAATTCGTCTATTGAATTGTTCATCATTACAATCTCATATGGCCAAACATTCTTTCAATTCTCTTCTTTTTTTCTTTATCCTGAGGTTTGTTTCGGTTACATATCGATATACTTTATGTTTCAAACAATCTCCTGGCTCGGCAGCATTGGCATACTCAAGGCATTCTCCTAATAAATCTCCAAATATGTAGCACAAGCAATCAACTTCGCCTCGCACATATTCCCTCAAATCAACACACTGTACACATGTCTTGTAGCGCATGAATTGCCCATCCGCAATACCTTGAATTATTTCATATTTATCACCTGGTTTTATCTCTCTGGCGCACTCATAACATTTATGATGCTTCCTAGATATAACTAATTTTTCAACTAAAACTGTCATTGTTTCATGGTCGCAGCACATACAAACCTCCTTGATTAGGTTATTTGGTATCCAATAATTGGCGTCCCATCTTTATGGGAATTTTAAATTTATTTGCAAGGAAAATCAGGCAAATCTACAGATTCCATGTACGCAATAACTTCCTCGAGAAGATATTTACTTATTTCTGCGTGACTGCACCACATAGGGTCGTCTCTCGCACATCTCAAATCATCCAATATTTCACTTTTGCTTCTTTCCATTTTTAAATCCTATGTAATTGGATCGGCAGGCAATGAATCGTAGTAGTTTATATTAAAATCCAAATATTTGAGGTCATGATCTATCGCCCCCTCTAATCTTTTTTTATTTATATATTTTATCCTAGCCTGAACGACCTCATCGAATGTATCGAAACAACCAATAAAATCTTTCTTCTCTGGGGTATCCACTTCCAATATTAATAGCATGATTTAATCCTCTAAATTAATATAAATATTACGATGGTAATGTTTGACATCTACGATAATATTCAAACCTATAATTAAAAGAATTTGGCTTCTCAGCCAATAATTCCCTATCAATATATACAGGCTTAAAAATTGAGCTAGGTATTTCAGGAAAGAAGATATCGCCATCGAAATCTTTATCTATCTTCGTTATTATTATTTCATCTGCAATTTTCATGCATTTTTTATAAATTCCTGAACCTCCTAATATAAATATTTTCTTCCGGTCTTCTGGTTTTGTTGATGCCCCCTCAATAATCTTCGCTCTGTCTATTGCAAATTGCAAGTTATTGAATATTTCAGTTTTAGAGCACATTAATTTTTGACAGAATTTGTTTTTTTGAGACAAAACAATATTGAATTTTGTGGGGATTTCTTGATCCAAAGACTCAAAAGTCTTACTTCCCATAATCGCCACATGATCTCGTATTTTTTGCTTGTAGAATATTTCATATTCCGGGAACTTCCACGGCAATCCACCGTTGTGCCCTATGACTCTGTTTTGGGCGACAGCAGCTATTAACACTATATTAGACATTTGTCAGTACCTCATCAATTTGTTTGATATTGATCAATCCGCATTGATTAAGTTTTAATACGCCTGAAGATACCATTTTGCTGACGGTAGCTCGACTTATTCCCAGCATTTGAGCAGCCTGCACCATGTTCACTTGATTGGGGCGCGGGTGACTCTCTGAATGCTCCAGTAGAGCTATTTTCACCGCTCTGCGAATGATTAACTCAATTTGTTCTGATTCGAGCATTTTTTATCCCCTTGAGGCTGCCCAAGCCAATTTGGCGAAGAGATATGCTTCTGAGCTTCCTTTGATATTTTCCTTAGTCCATTTTTCAAACCACTCGTCGAATGTTATCTGGCTATATGCCAGATCAGACCTAATATATTTCGCTTCAGAATAAATCTCTATCTCATCTTTTTGACTGTCTTCGCACCAAGTATGACTGCCATTCTCTCCCTCTCCTTCTTGGAGATAGATCATTCTTGGTGCCCAAGACGCACCATTATCATTTTCCTCATATAATTTATCATCTTCATAAAAATTTATACATGATTCTTTATACATTTTCGTTCTCCTTTTTTGGTAAAATATGCCATTCGCCATCGCAAAAATTAATTAATTTTTTATTTTTCAATGATTGAAGTCTTCTAGATATTATTTTATCAGGGAATTTCTTATATAATTCTTCGTATTCTATAGTTAAATAATGAGCCTCTTTATATACCTTTCCTTTGTACCATAAAATATTCTTTTTATTACCATATCTTAATTCTTCAAGAATTATAGCGTCTAATGCTTCATATTTAATCTTTTTCTTCATGACTCCTCTCCTTATAAGATTTTAGTTTCCATTCTTCGTGTTGATTCAATTGTTATCCAACATTCGATCCTTGCCTGGGCAGCGACGATCCTCCATCTCATCTCCTCTTCTTTCTCTACTGCATCTCTTAGGGCGTGCAGCACTTCGATGTATTCAGCATCTGCATATGCTTCACGCTCCTGAGCCGCCGATGATTTGCGTTTTATTTTGAAATTGTCAAAAAGTAACACAAATGTTCTAGATGTTTTGCTAATTTAGCCTTTTCTTCCCTAGATTTTGGTAATCCAAAAACTAATCTAGTAGTATAATTTTCTGACGAGTTTTGATTTTTTATATCCATTGATATAGAATAATTGTTATTCTCGTCTATTATTAAGTCGGTAAATACTATCTGATCTTGTTGTGTGAAATTGATTATCATGATAATTCTCCAAAAAAAAATAAGGAAATATATTACTTTATTTCGAGGCGAACGCCTTGTTCCAAGTGGCATCCTGGTACGCTATGGCCGTCTTGGATAGCTTTCTTAACCAAAGTTTTATCAAGCCTTGGCGGAGGAGGCGGCGGATCGGCAAAATACTCTTTTGGCACTTTCCCTTCATCATCTACAACAACTTTAGGCGGGTTACTCCTAACCGCTATTTTAAAATATGGGCATTCAATTTTTTTCACTCCTGCGAAAACCATGTTAGATAATAGATATTCTTGTAGTTTTTCCGCCCTTCTGGAAAGCATATCAGATCTTTTGATCATTTCAGATGCTGCGTCCTTTATCCCCTGCGCAACCGATGCAATATTCTTTATGATGAAAGCGACATTTTGGCTTTTATGCGTCAAATCTCCACTTATAGATTCAAGAGTATCATTAATCGTTTTTTCATCAAGATCGAGTTCCGATAGTTTATCGGATGCCTCGCGATATTCTGCGGCGATTTGGTAAAGTGTAAGTTCCATTTTTGACACCTCATGAGGTTAATAAAGATTAAAAAGGTACATCAGAAAAATTTTCTGCTTTCTGCGAATTATTCTTAATTTCATCAAGAAACTTCTTGCGATTTTCTTTTCTGTCGCTGAAATCATTCTCAGCGTCTTTATTTTTGGCTTTTCTGGCGGCTTTCACCGCATTTGTATAATTTATTTTTAAATCATTCATATCGATTGAATTATCGATTAGCTCCACCCAATAAACAGGAGAAAAATCGATATTTATTATATTGTTTTTTGAATCTTCCCCAGTATCAAGCCAATCCTTCAAAAGCTCGCCAGTGTCTTTCCCGATCACGATCGGTTTTTTGTCTGAAAATAATCCAGTCCTGTCTTTAGACGCTACGGCGTAGTGCCCGTCGTGGACAATGTCCAAAAATGTCGTGAATTCGTACTCGATCCCATCCCTTTGCTCTGATTTCATGCCAAGCTTAACGACCTTCTTGCGACCACCTTCTTCGGTTTGTGCCGTCTCCGTTTTGCTACGCATAGTGGCGATGACATGCAGAGGAGACTGCTGGATGGCATCCAAGAATGCTCTATGCCGAGGCGTCATTTCGTTCCAGGCAGACCACGAATTACCCCTATATTTCGCCTTTGCTATCTCCTCTTGGAGTTCCAGACACCCGCCAACGCCTGACCACTCATGCGTAATGCTGTCTATGACGAGTATGCTGTAATCTCCATTGGCAGCCTCATTCATGGCATCGATAAACGCTTCCGGGGTATATGGCGGCGGCAACTCCATCACGTCAAAATCTGCCCAATCCGAATAAATAGCAGCAGAACCCTTTTCGGTGTCAATGACCGCTATCTTTCCCCCGATCCCCTGAGCGATCTTAAGCGCTCCCCAGGTTTTACCGGAGCCGCTAGGCCCTGATAGGGCTAGCCGCAGCTTAGATTTTTTCCGTTCCGCTTTGGTGAACATTTATTTCTCCATGACTATATGACAGCCTTTCAAGAAATTCTTTATGTTCTTGCTCTTCTTGTATTTCCCCCCAATCATCTTCGCTATCGTCTTGATAATCTATTTCGCACATGATTCCTCCTATATTCACATTAAAGTGAATAATCTTGTCCATGAAATTTTTTGTACGCAATAACCGCGTCCAGTGGTTCATGTGTAATCGCAAAGCACCGATTCTTGCTTACCTCATCATAAATCCAAGAAACTTCACTATTCGGGTAAAAACAAACATACAGTTCAAGTTCATTTACCTTGAAATAGTGATATTCCATTACTTCTGCTTCACCAAGAGATGACAAAAACTCTATTGGCACGTCATATTTTTCTATTTTCATTTTTTTACTCCAAAATCAAGGCAATATATACAAAGACAAAATTAGGCAAGATGCTATAGAGCATGACATCAAGATAAATAAAATTAAAACTATCAAAATGTCATTTCTGTTTTTAAAGATCTTAAACATTACGAAATACCCCAAGTAGCAGCCCATCCAATGAAAATTCCAAGAGATATTGCGAAAACCCAAGACATAATTGATTCTTTCATTTCTCCTCCTAGGGTTTGTACCTATCATCCGCTTGCGTTATATGCGCATATCTGCTTGCGTGTGTGCATATTAGTATCTTTGTGCGCGATGTCAAGCGTATGCTAGTAATTCGTTAGAATATTGTGTTGTTGCGCACATTAGGACTACCCTTGTGCGGCAGGATGAAGTCAACATTTGGACGCCACATGCATGGCGTCATCGATCAAAACCCAAACGAATAGGGGGTCGGGAAATGCATAAAGACAGCAAGCAGATGCGCATATGCCCAAAGACACACGCTATGCTTTGTCAGGCATGGATCGAATCGATCAGGAGGGACAGGCGGACATCAGCAGGATGGGTTAGATGCGATCCTTTGCCCTGTTTATCAGCATGTTCACGAGATTGTTGCATGCTTTTTCGGTCATCTTAAGGATGACTTGAGTGCCATGCTCATCGATTAGAGCTATGACTGTATTGACATCTTCTTGGTTTTTTTTTGAGATGGATAAGACATTGGAGATCGTTGGCGGGTAGTGCACCGCCATCGATTTTTTACGTTGTTTGTCGCCCTGCCCGCTGACTAGCCAGTCAACATTTACGCCCAAAGCATCAGCCAACATAGCGATCTTGAGTGTGCCCTTGACAACACCTTTTTCGATGGCCGAGATCGTGGCCTGATGTAGGCCGCATCTGCGCCCAAGTTCGCGCTGCGTTAGCTCTAACTCTATGCGCGTATCGCGCACCCTAGTGGCAATGTCCATTTGTGTATTGTACCGAGCATTAGCACAAAAAATCGCTTGACGGAAATTATTAGGATACTAATATCCTGATCGATGGCAGCTTGCCAGTGTGGCAAGAGCAGCCGGAAAAGACAGGAGAGATCATGGCAATAAATGGTTGCGTATCGCTTGGAGTACAAATCATGTCCTTGATGTCCCATGGCATGACACAAAGGGGGATAGCTGAGTACATCGGAGTTTCGCAAAGCTGCATCTCTCATGTGCTTTGCGGCAGGCAAAAAGACCTTAGATATTCTGCTGCCGCTAAGCTTTTCGAATTGCACAAACTGAAAATTACAGAATGTAATTTTGTTTGTGATCAGTGAAAACACCTATTTTTATTTGTAATACTTTTAACGAGGTAGATCATGCCATCCCTGAATAGAGTGGAAATCATTGGGCGGATAGGTAAACATCCAGAGATAAGATATGGGAATGATGGTTTATTAAAAATAGCAAATTTCAGCGTCGCAACCTCTGAAACATGGCGGGACAAAAAAGATGGATCTAAAAAAGAGAACACAGAATGGCATAAAGTAGTTGCTTATAATAATTTGGCAAATTTAATCGAGTCATATTTAAGCAAAGGTTCTCTCGTTTATATTTCAGGGAAAATTAAAACAAGAAAATTTTTAGATAAACAAGAAATAGAGAGATACATAACAGAAATAATAGCTGATAGTTTAATTATGCTGGATTCTAAAGAATCACAAAAAGATCATGCATCCAACAAATCAGAGGATATCAAAAATACGGACGATGATATCCCTTTTTAAATATTGTATTTTTTACATCATTGGGTCTAATCATGCGTGATTATTCAAAATTTTCGCCTAAGTTTTGGATAGGCGAAACCGGGAAAAAAATAAAATCCTCTGGTCACGAAGCTTTGATTGTATCTATTTACCTTTTGACATCTCCTCATAGCAATATGCTGGGAATATATTATCAACCTGAGGTGTACATAGCTCACGAAACTGGATTGGGCATCGGAGGGGCTTCAAAGGGTCTTGAGATGGCCATAGAAGCAGGTTTTTGTGCGTATGACGCGGCATCTGAGGTCGTATGGGTGTACGAAATGGCCAGATACCAGATAGCTGACTCTCTAACACCTCTCGATAAGAGGTGCAAGGGTGCGCAAAATGAGTACGACTCGTTGCCCGAAAACGCTTATCTGGCGGACTTTTTCGATAAATATGCGCAAGCTTTTAACCTAACAAAAAAGCGTATCCCCAAATCTCCAAAGATATCCCCCTTGGAAGCCCCTTCGAAGGCACTTGCAAGCCAGGAGCAGGAACAGGAACAGGAGCAGGAACAGGAACAAGAACAGGATTTAAAGAAAAAGCAGCCTACGGCTGCAAAAAAGAAAAAAAATATCGATGGGTTTGACGCTCGTAAATCGCTGCTTGATCTCGGGGTGGATATGCAGGTAGCGGATGACTGGCTGAGGGTTAGGGCGATAAAGCGCGCGCCGCTGACCGCAACGGCTCTGAGGGCTGTGATGCGCGAGGCGGAAAAAGCTCATATCCCCGTTTCGGAGGCTGTAAGGCTATCGGCTGAGCATGGCTGGCAGGGATTTGAGGCGCAGTGGATGCACAACCTGCAAGGCTCTACGCGACCCCATGAGCGCTCTTGGCGAGACGACGAAGCAGACATCGTTGCAAGACTCACTGGCGGTCTAGGATCAACAAAACGCTCAAATGGCCTCTCAGGAGGCTCAAGAGACTCAATCGGCATGGATGTAGCCACATTGCAATACGATGGGCAAGAAGAGCCTTTCTCGTCGATTTAAATGGCATCTACGGAATCCAGGGAGGGGCGGCATGATTGACGCATTGAAGGATCACGACTGGGAAAGAGACCCTTATTGGCCTGAAAGCGCAGTACCTCAAAAATGGGTCGAGACTATTTTTGCCACTATGAGCGCTTATTATGGATCGAAATTCGCCAATCTTTGGCGTAGCGCGAAAATAGATACCGTGAAGCGTGCATGGGGGATTGAATTATCCAAAATAAGTGTTGATCAAATCAAAGCAGGCAGAAATAATTTAAGCTCTCTTAATAATCCTCCGACGTTGCCTGAATTTATATGTTTTTGCAAACAATCCAGAATAGATAGCATGCATGAGCATCAAAACTTATTGCGGGACGAATCGCAGAGAGCTTCTCGAGAGACAATCGATAGCAATGTCCCTTTGATAAAAAAATCAATCAAATCTTACAGGCAGCCTAAGCCTACTGCAGAATGGGCTTATAAACTGATTATAAAATCAGAATCGAATTTAAACATACCTTTTTCGGTGAAGGAGATCGCAAAATCAGCAATAATGTCAGATGCTGGCAGCGCTGTCATAGATCAATGTTTGGATGAGGCGACTAAATTAAATTACATTAATATCAGAAATATTATTTTTTCTGAAAAATCACCTGTATGCGACGAATGAATACTGAAGAAGATCAATATCGGCACGAATGCGAAGTGCGCCATATCGCTAAGTGGTCTTTGACCGATCGCAGAGCTTTTTTGGCGGAGGTCGAAAAGCATAGGGGTGTGGATGCCGCTAATCGAATCAGGGCATCTCTGATCGAAATTTGGGATAAAAAGGATAATAAGAAATGATATTTATCGGGGTCGATCCTGGTCTGACAGGCGCTCTAAGCGCAATAGACCACAATGGCATAGTGCTTGGAGTATATGATTTGCCAACTCGCAGGGTGGAGATCGCTGGAATGCATGCGCTGGTTAAGCGCAAGATCGATGCTCTCGCTCTGCGAAAAATCATAATGAGCGCAGTGCCATCCAACGACAAGGCAATATTAGTCATCGAGGACATGCAGCTATTGGGGGGGCATGCCATCCAAACTATGGGGTCTCTGGCGCACACTAGAGGCGTTATCGAGGCTGTGGCGATGCTGTGCGGGATGGATGTGCGCTTTGTCACTCCGCGCGAGTGGAAAGCATCTTATGGATTTGGCGCCGACAAGAAAATAGCGCTCCGCATAGCGCGAGAGCTATACCCAGGAGCGCCAATTAAACTTGCCAAACACCATAATCGGGCGGAAAGCTTGCTGATATCTAGGTGGGCATTTTTAAAACTTTCCTAAGATCTTTATCTTAAGAAAAGCTAATTCCCACTGCGATTCAGGCATTTTTATCAAACCTTGCTCCCAGTACTGCACAGTCCTTAATGAGACATGCAGGATATTTGCTAGCTCGGTTTGAGTCATGTTAAATTCATTCCTTAGTTTTTTTATTTCGTCTGGCGAAGGTGACATATTTTATCCTTTTAAAAAGTCCAACACAGTTGAATTCGTCTAATATTTTAGGATATTTTTCATCGTAGTATTGATCAAAATCGTTTTGTCGATTGCTGACATCGTAAATCACGTATCCTCTGAATGACTTATGCCTTAATTCAGCAAGAGACACTTGTTCATATTGGCAATCCTCGCAGTTAAATGTATTTTCAAAAAATATGCATGCCAAATATGGGGTTGGGGCACATACTATATCTAAAAAAGACCATCTCGTCGAATCGACTAATGCATAATGATTGCAATTCTCTTGCAATTTGTACTTTTTGAAAGGAGTTTCATCCCATAACTCAGTCATGACATCACCTCTATTAGATTAGGCATTTCATTGGTTTATATATCCATATAAATGTTTTTGAATATTTCTTTTACTTTTTCTGCTTCTGCTTGCAGAAGGGCTATGTTTTTTTTGTATTCCGACCATGCATCGAAATCCTCGAACATATGATGTATATATACGCTTTCTGAAAGGCGTCTGTCTCCGGTATATCCTCTGCGGTCGTTGATTGGTAACATGGCAACCTCCAGTTTTAAGCAAGTGTGATATCAAGTGCAAAAAGTAGCTTGGTTATCGACCCAATTTGATATTGGATCGGAATTTTCATTGGATTCTCCTTTGTGCATCGATGATGACTGTATCATATGCAACAATTTCGCATTGTCAAGAAATTTTTTTGGCACTATGCGTGAGGTTGCACAAAAAAAATTTCTTGACATCACGAAAAAATTGCATATGATGGAGTCATGCGCTTCTCAAGGAGCAAGGCCATGAACCCCCAAACAGAGATATGCCTTTTCAGTCATGCCTACCTCGAATGCATCCGATACACGGATCGATATGGCGTACTTCATTATTCGTACGTGCGCACTGTGGATTATTCAGATGTTGTTTGGTGTTAAGTAATCGGGCGTATTACCAAGCTACCCGAAACCAACTGGAGAACTGACATGGAAACGATCAACATGGCCGAACTCGATGTAACCCTCCTTTCCGAGATAGCTGGCCAAGAAGAGAATTTCGAATTGTTCTCGGCCCCGTATGAATATGCTGCAGTAGGAAATCAGTGCTATCACATAGCCTATTCGCGCGAATACAATCGCGGCGGTATCGTGCTAGTCGGCTCTGGCTCCTCTGGAGCAACCGAGTGGACAGACGCGCGCAGCCCGGAGGAAGTACTGATCCGTTTCGAAGCTAATGAAATGGTGCGCTAATCCAATTGAGCGGGAATGGAGCGCGATCAAAAGCGCGCCCCTTTCCTTCAGCAGCTTTTATTTTCAGGAGAAAAGAAATGAGCGCTAAAAGAACGGTTTTAATCGTGGAATCCGTAGGAGATTTCGTAAAATATTACGCAATAGACGGGGACTATAGTGATTTAGATAGGGTCTATATTAATGAAACCGGATCCGAAGAGGAGGTGGATAGGTTGACTAAAATCTACGAAATTATTGATAAGATGGATCCTTTTGATTCTTTCCCGGTGGAGGAGGTTAAGGATGGAGCGGCAGTCATATGTGTAGGTTGGTTGTAAAAAAGGAGAAAATATATGAAAAAATACAGAAAGAAATCCTGTTCAGATGAGGAGGAGGAAATGATTGATGAGAAAATAATCGAGAATGCTTTTGAAGCGGCCTTCTTAATTGGAGCATGGGATACGACTCAGAAACTATCAACATATTGCTCATTTTATCAGTCTTTTAGGATTGGGTATTTATCTGCAATAAATGCACTTTTGAAAAATCAAAATGAAAAAAATGATTGAACGTGATTTACTTTGCCTTTATGAATCTCTCGTTAAGGAGTTAAGCTCTAGATTAGACGCACAATACAATATAGTATCAATACTAAGGTCGATTAATTCGCGTTGGGCGGGATGGGATTATGATTTGTCGAAGTCTCAAGCTGATCTAATAGATTTCAGGGATGGATTGGAGCGTGTCGAGAAAATGCTTAATGAAATAAAGACTATTCAGGAGGAAATAAATGAACGTACTACATAAATTGAATACTAGTGACTTAGAATCCCATATGATCGAGGTCGTTAAAAGGGAACCTGGTATTCTCGAAGAGAGTCTACTAATAAATTGCCACGCAGCGGCCTACGATGCCTTGTCTCGGTTCCGTTTGGGTTTTAGAGACCCTGACCTACAAAAGACCGTGGTTAGCTTTTTCGTGCGGCCAGATGAATTGGTTATCAGGGTGTTCAACTCCCTTGTCCGGAGCGGTGTTATAGAGCAGCACGGTGACAAATATTGTGTGAAAGGAGGCAAGACATGGATGGACTAAATAAAGGGGATCATTATGCGCGAATATATTCGCGTCGAAGGTGGAGGATTTACTTACTTGAAAACTTTTAACCCGTACTTAGCAGCTAACTCCAGGTGGAATAGCGAATATTATGCGTCTTGCGCATGCGAAAGTGCCGGAGTCTGGGTGTATGACGTAACTGGGGTAAAACTACCCTCAAATTTTACCATCCCAGATTTTCTGGCTTATGTCAGAGATAAGGCAAGTTCGGTGAGCTATTGGAGAGTAGCTTGATATTAAGGAGATTGTGATGCGTAAATTTGTGTTTGTTTCGCAAGACGATAAGTTGCCGATCGTAACAGGCCAAGGAAATAAATCGTGGAATGCCGCGGCAAAAAATGGCATTTACGTATTATCAAGCCAAAAAGAAGGGCATGATTTAGTAGCATATGATATGACTGAGCGAGGAGATTACATAAAGGATATTACTGATCGCGCTGAGATTATTAAGGCGTGTGAAGATTACTGCCATTCCGCCGAGTACTACTATTTCTATGGGGCGCGCAGATACGCCATAGTCGAGAACGGGATTGTTTCCGCGCCCCATGATTTTCCGAGCGTGCTCCATTTGGCCACTGCGGGATACGCGTTTTGCGCGAAGGAAGAGGCCACGGTATCGGCTTATGACATAACCGACTGGGAGGCCACCGCGCCATTGTTATCAGTCACGGAATATGGCCATCTCCAATTACTCAAGCGCATCGCCCCGTTGCCAATCTACCTCAAGAGATCACCTAGTTAGCCACCGTACACTAAAGGAGAGTGACCATGAAAAAGTATCTCTTTGTGACCAAAGACAAGATCGAGTTTAAGGTTGGGCGAAATTTCTGTTTTTTGGTGGATGAGGAAGGCCGCTACGTCCACGTTTCTAAGGACGAGGCAACCCTCGTGGTCTACGAGGTGACTGGCCTGGAGGGCGACTTATTGACAAAAAATGTTTCGGAGTTTATTCGCGGCGCGCTGGCGATCGACTATTTAAAAAGGCAATGGTGAGAGACTACGCCCTAGTAACTCGGCGCGGCGTATATCTTGCCAGGGCCGAGAACATCAGGAGCGCTGCGAGTCAGATAGGGTCTTGTGTCCCAAGCAAGCCTTGGGACGCCACAATATGGGCGTATGACGTAACTGATTGCGAGTGTTATATGCCGCGCAGTTCATTCGGCCCTGCCCGCTACCTGCAAGCCCTCGACAAGTTCTCACCCCCGCCAATCCCCCTCAAAAGATTGCCTAATGAGGAGACCAAGGCATAAATAGCGGAGTTTTTATATTTTAGGGATCATTATGAATAAATATCTTTTAATCGAGAATATGACAAAATCATATATCCTAGATGCGGAATCGTCATCTATGGCTGTTGGAAAGTTTGGGGATTATGTACCGAGCGAACCTAGGGAATCTACCATTATTATATATAATATAACGGGCCATGAAGAAGATATTTTATCAGATTGTAATGTTTTTAATTTACTTAAATTTACTAATTGGGCTGAACGCCGTTCATCTCCTCCAGTCCCAGCTGAATATTTCAGGAGATTAAAATGAAAGATAAATTATGGGAAAGTACGGATTTATTACTTTTAGAAAGTCAACTAAGGGGTGCTTACGAGTGGTATGAGAAATCATTGAGAGTTCGTGAACATCATTATAATGGATACAAAAAAGCAAAACATGACTGTCGGGAAGCTTTGAAAGAAAAGAAGAAGCAAGAACACAGACTGAAAAAATTAGAACAGGAAATGAAACGCACTCAGAAATTATTAGATGATGAGAAATTGCATGAAACTGTATGCCAAACTAACCATTCCAATGCATTGGAATTCTTAGTTAGAGAAATACGCCGGTTGAATAATGCTTAAATAGTGATTAAATTAATAGAGTATGCCATATGTGGTAAAAAGCACATTCATATATTTTTCAATGCTTAAAAATAAAGTGCGCATATTGCATGGAGGATGACATGATTAAATTTACATACACAAAAGAGCAAGATGATTTGCTTCGATCAATTTGGCATAAAAAAATAACTATTAAATCTCTTGTTGACGAATATTTCAAAGGCTATCCACCGACTGCTATATACTGGCATGGCAGGCATAAATTATCGCTTGGGATGCGTGATAGGCGCTGTGCCGGTAGATGTGGATGGGTGTGGTTGGAGATCAGCGCAGCGCTGGAAACTTTAGGAGAGGCAAGCATTCCTGATATCATTGAATACACAAAAATCAGCGAAGGCGCTGTGCATCGTAATATGCAAGCTGCCTTGCAAAACAAGATGATCCACATAGCTCGATATCGCCGTCGCATGGGGCCTCCTGTACGTGTATTTAGCCTTGGAGCATTTGTGGATGCGCCTTATCCTGCTCCAATCGGATTCGCGGACAATCGGAAAAAATATTTGCGCAAAAAAAGAGAAAAAAAATTCAGAGAATCTGCCGCTGTTTGGAAAATCTAAAAGGAGATAGCCATGATCCATGAAAGCAATTTTTCGTCAGCCATCGCAAAATCTGATATAGACGACATCATCTTCGAGTGGTATCGATGGAGCAAAAGCTTCCGAGAGCCTTTAGGATACCATCATCGAGATTCGTCTTGCCGCGCTTGCAACATCAGCAAGCAATGGATGGATCACTCCGAACTATCGGAGATTGTCGATCTGCAAATACGACAGGGGATCGGGGAGAAACTTGACGAGATCATCTTTGAAATGACTCCAAGGCACCGTGTAGCGATTACGGTCGCCATGAAAAATATGGATATGGGCAGCAAGATTTGGCATCACCCTAAATACCCAACATGCAAAATCTCAGACTATTACGAGGCTAGAGATTTGGTGCGAGAAAAAATGCTAAAAAAAGGTCTTGCAATATTCCTTAAATAGATGTACTGTCCATCGCGTGGGAGATACTCGCTCTAAAATTTCCTAAGGGTTACTCCGTAGCAAGTGCTTTGGCCCCGGTTCTAAAAGCTCCGGGGCCTTTTTCATTCTGGGGATTAAAAATTATGGGACGCCGCTCACTTCTCACGCCCAAGCAGTGGGAGGAGGTCGAGAGGCGTGTATTGCTCGGCGCGGAACCTGTCAGGACGCTTGCCCGAGAATATGGAGTCGATGAGGCTGCGATTCGACATAGGATTAAGAATCATAAATCCGCGTGCGGAAAATCGGAAAGTCCTCTCAAAGAGCTTGCAGCGCAAAAAGTGGCTGCGGAAAAAAACATGAAAAATATCTCCGCAGTTATTTCCGCGCTGCCGATTGCTCGGCAAAACATCGTCAATGAGTTGGCGGCTAGGATGCAGTCGGTTAGCATGCATTTGGCATCGGCTGCTGAGTATGGAGCATCGATCTCTCATCGGCTGATGGGGATCGCTAGCGTGCAAGCTTTGGCGGTTGATGATGCTGATCCGCTGGGTAATGTGGCTAGCCTTAATGCCCTCAAAGGGATTTCCACCTTGACCAAGGTGGCGACCGAGTCCGGCGAAATTGGCCTGAATCTGCTAAGGGCAAATAAGGGCATTGCTGACAACAAGCCGGATGCTGCCGCTGAGGATAATGGCGCTCGTTATATTGTCGCGCCTGATGTCGCTGAAAGCGCTGAAGAATGGGCGGCAATCGCGAGCGGGAAAGCATGATCCATGAGGGATGATTGATCCGTCAAAAATAGTTTGGAGACCTCAGCCAGGGCCTCAAACTCTGTTGCTGTCTTGCCCGATCGAAGATGTGTTGTTTGGCGGTGCGCGCGGCGGAGGTAAGACGGACGCATTGCTTGGAGATTGGGTGGCGCATGCTGGCCGTAGTAACGGACATGCTAGCGGTCTAATTGTGCGTAGGACTACTCCTCAATTAGAGCATCTGATTAAGAGGTCTAAAGAGCTATATCCGCAGCTTGGCGCTGTATGGATGGCAGGGACTAAGACATGGCACTGGCCATGTGGTTCAGCGCTCAAAATGCGCTGGATGGAGCGAGACGATGACGCTGACCATTACCAGGGGCATCAATACACTTGGATAGCCCCTGATGAACTTGGTACATGGCATAATCCCGATCCAATCGATAAGTTGCGCGCTACTTTGAGATCGCCGCATGGCGTGCGATGTGTGATGCGTGCGACTGCTAATCCTGGTGGCCCAGGACATCAATGGATAAAGGAGCGTTACATACTGCCTGCTCCGCCATTGACGCCATTTTTCGACGCAGAGCGCCGTGTATGGCGAGTATTTATTCCATCGCGCATCAACGATAATCGCAAGTTGCTGGATGCCGATCCGGGCTATATAGATAGGCTTAAGGCATCCGGGCCACCCTGGCTAGTTAGGGCTTGGCTTGAGGGGGATTGGGATGCTAGCGCGGGGGAAAGTTTTTTCCCCGAAGCAAGTTTGCTGGTGGATGGTGCGCCGCCAGAGTGGCCGTCGAGGTGCGATCAGGTATTTGCGGTTATCGACACCGCGCTTAAAGACGGGATTGAGCATGACGGCACAGCTGTAGTCTATTTCGCCAAAAACCGAATCGCAGGCATACCTCTTACAATACTTGATTGGGATGTGATCCAGATCGAGGGAGTATTGCTCGATGCTTGGCTGCCAAGCGTCAATGCAAGGCTTGAGCATCTTGCGCTTGAGACAAAGGCGCGACATGGCAATATTGGGATGTGGATTGAGGATAAGGCGAGCGGCATTGTGCTGTTGCAACAGGCGGCGCGGCGTAGATTGCAAGCTTATCCGATTGATGGCAAGTTGACGATGCTTGGCAAGGAGGCTCGCGCACTGAGCGTAAGTGGATATGTCCACTCTGGGCGCGTGAAGATCAGTAGACCGGCATATGAGAAAGTGTCGTCATATAAGATGCAAGCTCGCAATCATTTCCTGTCGCAAATTTGTGGATTTAGATTGGGCGCTAAGGTGCCGCATCATATGGACTTACTGGATTGTTTTTGCTATGGTGTGTCAATATCCCTCGGGGACTCTGATGGGTATTAAAACTATTTGGCATTGATATCGCGGGTTTTATAATGGGGAAGAATTTTTAGAATGATTAGGTATTGATTTGGAATCGGGAATGCCCGATTGGCGGACATTACAAGGTGTAACCATGGGTGTCCGTTTTCTTTTCTCGGCACGGAGTTAATCTAAGCTTGATATGAGCGGCATTGACGACATTGGCGTGGCCACTCTTGGCATTGTCAACTCCATACCATCTCAATTGATGAGCCTTTTGATTTGCGACGGGATACAACCAGGATCGCCGCCATCCTACGAAATCTGCAAGACAATTTACAGCTATCACCCGCTCGGCGCGAAAATGGCCGAAGCGCCGATCGAAGAAGCCCAGTCTCAAGACAGAGAAATCTCGATACCGGGATCGCCAGAAGAAGACCTCAAAGAGGCGTTTGAGAATGAATGGATGAGGATAGGGAAAACCGGCGCTGATGAAATCATCAAGAATTTCATGACAGTCAAAAGGATATATGGCATTGCGTCGTTGATCTATGGCGCGCCGGGTATCCCTCCTGACCAGCCGATGCCGCTAGATAAGCTGCATGAGCTTGACATATATTTCAATGTCCTTGATCCATTAAATACTGCTGGATCGTTGGTGCTTAATCAAAATCCGAACGCGCCGGATTTTCAGAAGCCGAGTTATCTAAGAGTTGCAGGAGTCGATTATCATCCATCGCGCGCGGTGATCGCGCTCAATGAAGCTCCGATCTATATTGAGTGGTCGAATAGTGCTTTTGGGTTTGTCGGGAGATCGGTGTACCAGCGCGGCCTGTATCCTTTGCAGTCGTATCTGCACACGATGATAACGGATGGATTGATCGCACAAAAAGCTGGATTGTTGGTGATGAAGCAAAAAGCGCCTGGATCGATTACGGATCGAGTGGCGCTTGCATGGTCTGGCGTTAAACGGTCTATGCTAAAAAACGCTAAAACTGGTAACGTCATATCCGTCGGAGTCGAAGAGTCTATCGAGTCTGTGGATTTGAAGAATATTAGAGATGCTGCCGAATTTGCTCGCAACAACATCCTCAAAAACTTGGCTGTGGCTGCCAAGATGCCAGCGCTCATGCTTAATGAAGAAACGATGGCGGAAGGTTTTGGTGAAGGCACAGAGGACGCTAAGCGCATTGCGAGGTACATCTCTCGTGTGCGTTGTGAAATGCAGCCAGCTTATGAGTACATGGACAATATTGTACAGCGGCGCGCCTGGAACCCGCAATTCTACGCGGCTTTGCAGCGCAAATATTCAGAGTATAAAAAGATGCCGTATGAGACAGCTTTTTATGGATGGAAAAATTCATTCAGAGCGACTTGGCCAAATCTGCTTGTAGAGCCGGACAGTGAGAAGATCAAGACCGAGGATGTGATTACAAAGGCGGCAATATCGTGCATCGAGGTAATGCTACCTGCACTTGATCCAACGAATAAAGCCAACGCTGTTGCCTGGCTGGCTGAGATCATGAATGAAAGAAAATTGATGTTCAGTGCTCCTCTGGAAATCGATATCGATGCGCTTAAAAATTATGCTGAACCGATTACGGAAGAGCCTCATCCAATTGTTGAATCGTCGCATCTGTGAAGGATTGCCATATGATGGAGACCAATTTTCTGCCGAGCCAATACACTATGTCCATCGGCATCGAAATAGATGGCAATGAGTCGAGTTATCTGGGAAGTGTCGAAGAATTCCCCGATGTTCTGGTTGTCGAAGGCTCAGCACTCGCAGTCTATAGAGCGCTCATTAATGAGATTGAGGCTAAGATAAGCCATCTTAAAGACCTCGGGAAAGAAGTTCCGAGACCTAAATTTTTATTCCATTAATTTCGCAATGTTGCGTAATGCTAATGCTTCCTTTGCGGAGGTGCTGGCGTTAGCCGTCGCTGACCTGACTGAGAAAGGTTACGCTGATGCTGCTAGACTAGATGCATGGCTTATGAGATTGCGATTCGCCGCGATGTCAGAATGGACTGATCAAAGCGATTTACAAAACAAGATTCAGGCAGCTTTAAGCGCCGCGCTTAAACGTGGGATTTCTCCTAGCGCTACTTTGAGGCATCATCCAGGAGTATCGAGATTTTCGATAGAGTTAATCAAGCCACAATTGCGAACAGAACTGCACAGGCGAGTGCGCGCAAGCGTGGATTTAATAAAACTCAATCGTGAGCAATCGACTGAGAAGATGTTGCAACGTTTCGCGGGATGGGCCACATCGATACCTGAGGGGGGATCGCGAGCCGTTGATAAAAATGCAGTAAAATCACATGTCGCAAAGTCCATTAAATCGCTCAGCTACGAAGAGCGCAGAGTAGCGATAGATCAGGGTCACAAGCTCATGTCAGCGGTTAATGCAACCATTGCTCAACAGACTGGTGCAATTGCGATGCGGTGGCGATCCCACTGGCGTCAGGTGGGATACGATTATCGCGAGGATCACAAAGAGCGCGATCAAAAGATATATGCAATCCGTGGTTCGTGGGCGATGGATCAGGGATTGATTAATCAGGGAGATGGATATTTGGACGGCATAACGCAGCCAGCGGAAGAGGTATTTTGCCGCTGCTATGGCGTGTATCTAAATAATCTACGAGATTTGCCTAAAGAGATGCTTACAGCAAAGGGGCGTGAAGCGATGGATAAGTTCTCGTTACCACGAGTTCAAAATGCCGCTTGAAGCAGGATCATCACGAGAAGCTATTGCGCATAACATCGCTGAGCTTCGCCGCGCCGGGCATCCAGAAAAGCAATCGGTCGCGATTGCGATGCGGGAAGCTGGGGAGGCGCGCGCGGATGAAACTAGTACCGATAACAATAGGAGTACTAGCAAAATAAATGATTGCTCTGGAATTTTATTTGTCGATTCTGGAAATTTTTGCCTGTTAGTTAAACGGGCCGATAATGGTTTGTGGGAAAATCCTGGTGGCCATTTAGAAGATGGAGAGACGGAAGAAGATGCGGCGGTAAGAGAATCAGAGGAAGAGATAGGAATATGTCCAGATGGTAATAGATTCCAAATAAGAAAGACCTATTTCCCGGATAAATCTGGTGCATACACATTATTTTTGCAGCATGTTAAAAATCGATTCGATGTAAAATTAAATCATGAACATACTGAATATTTGTGGTATCCTCTCAAGGAATTGCCTGAGTTTATAAACCATAACTTAAAAAAATCAATATCATTAATAGTTGGAAATGAACTGGATATTGCGGAAAGTATGTCTCATGGAGATTTGCTGTCCCCATACAAATATGAAAACGTTTGGTTATTTGATTTGCGTATCACTGGAACAGGTACTAGTTATCGTAAAGCGCATGAAGAATTTGTTTACCGCACACCAGATAATTTTTTGACTGAAGAGTTTGTTGACCGATGCAATGGACTGCCGTTAATATTCGAGCATCCAAGTGATATTATCCTAAATACCGAAGAATTCAGGCAAAGAATAATTGGTACGATTTTCTTGCCATACATAAGGGGCGATGAAGTAAGAGGCATCGCCAAAGTGTTTGATGAGGACGGCGCAAAGTTGATGATGGCGTCGCACGAGTCAACCAGCCCTGCGGTTGTTTTCCGCGACGCAGGCTCGACCGAGACCATTGAAATCAATGGCAAAACAGTGCTTATTGAGGGCAAGCCGTCCTACCTCGACCACTTGGCAATTTGCGAAGAGGGCGTGTGGGACAAAGGCGGCGAGCCAAGCGGGATTAACCAAGGAGATGATGACATGGACAACGAAATGCCGGTTTGGGCGGACGCGCTGATGAAGAGACTCGATAGTGTGTGCGCGCGCATGGACTCCATCGAAAATAAAGGTGGAGATGAAATGAACTCTGACACACACAGGCACGACTCGCAAGATTTAAAGGCCGCAGAGGAAGGAAAGAAAGAAATGAAGCACGAGGAAGAGGCAGAGAAGAGTTTGAAAAAGGCCGAGGAAGAAGGCAAAACAGAAGAGAAGGAAGAGAAAAAAGCCGACTCTCATAAGCGCTCCGATTCAGAAGAAGAGAAAGAAGAGAAGAAGCGCGCCGATTCTCAGGATAAACTCTCCAGAGAAAATTATGAATTGCGTGCAGAAATACAGCGCATGAATAGCACTTTATCAAATTTGACCAAGCCTCTCACTGTAGAGGATAGAGATGCTCTGGCGCGTGCGCAGAGCCGTGCTGATGCTGTCATGCAAATGTTTGGATCGCATGCCAATGTGCCGCTGCACGGCGAAAGTCCAATCGATTATAGACGGAGGCTTGCTGCTGCCTTGCAAAAGCATAGCCCTGAGCTTAAAGCGATTAAGCTTGACGCGCTTGAGGGACAGATGTTCGCGATGGCGGAAGACCGTATTTACGCAGACGCGCAAACCGCCGCGCTCACTCCTGCGGAAGCCCCAGCAGGTAGATTGATCCCTATTATTTCAAAAGATTCGTCTGGGCGCGAAATCACCAGATATGTTGGCGATCCTAAAGTTTGGATGGAGCCTTTTAAGCGCAAAGGGGTTAATTTCAGTTTTAATCAATCTTATCTTAATAAAGGGGCGAAATAATGTCATCTATATCTTTTAATCCAATGGTGACGAGTTCGCCCCAAAGCTCGTTCCTGAAAAGCACTTATGGCCTAGTCCAGGGTGTGTTTGTAGATGATCCGGCATCAAATCCTTGGCTGCTGAGCGGCCATTTAGATTCTGGCGTTTCTCAGCCTATTTGGGGCGGGATGGCTATCACTGAAAAAGTTCCGCAGCCAGGTGAATATCAGCTTGGCAATACGATTGTTTTGGCTTCTGCAAACTCTAATTTCAGCGGATTCACGGTTTTCAACCGCGCCAATAACATGGTTATTACCCCTGGTAACACTGTGCCGCAAGCAGATGCGTTGATGACTGTGATGTACTTCAGGACAGGATCAAATGCGCGCATAGCGGTGCAGTGCGATAGCGGATTAGCCGAGTCACTGGGCGGCGGGAATGTCAATCAAGCTGTTTCATGGGATTTCACTAATCAAAAGCTGATTACATTTTCGTCTGGTATCGGCGCTCTGCCTTGCAAGGTGTTGCAAATCACAGACGACACAAGCAAGATCGTGTCGTACGACTCAATGACGGGAGCCGTGACTTGGACGGTCGGCTTCGTGGCGCTCATCCAGATCTAAGGGGCAAACAAAATGGCTAATATTTTCCCGTCTCAGGCTAAAGTTTCTCCGAGCTTTTCAGAGCCTGATCTCATCATCACTTATGCGCAAGCATCGGGGGCTTTCGAGGCGCTCGAAGGCGGTAGCCCGCGCACGAAGATTGGCAACGATGATCTGTACGTGTACATCAATTCGCTCGATCTGCGCACCGAGGCTATGGCATCTCAGGCTGCGCCTAATTTCTTACCTGCCGCTACTTTGGTGGGAGATTACTATAGCACTCCGACATATTTACTCCGTGTGCGCGCTCAGTGGGATCACCACGACACAGCGGCGGCTGCTAACTATGCCGTCTCATTGCCACATGCTCAAGAGCTTGCGCAGCGTCAGGGGATTTTCCAGCTAGGTCGGATCGCCCTGCTTTATGGCCTTAATCCTGCAAATGGTGAGGGATTGCTCAATACTGTGGGGGCTACCGCCATCACTCTCCCGCCTGATAGTTATGGTAACGATGCGGTTACGACTTATGATAACGGAGAGATGGCCCTTTTCTTGTTGGGTAATGTTGTCACACTTAAGTCGTCGATGTACCAATCTGGAGGTAATATTAAAAATCGCGTTGTTGTGATTAGTCCTCAGCGTGTGTTTTTGCAATTCCAACTGCAAAATATCGTCCAAGTCACATCATTCCAGCGTCCCGGCGGCGGCACGTCAACAACCGGTCAGGTTGTCCAAAACGTGCTAGCGGAAAATGGAGAGTCGTTCGAATGGCATTATGACGATACATTGATAGGCAAGGGCGCTGGCGGCACTGATGCAGTCATCATGACGATCCCGGAAATAGAGGTGCCAAATATCCCAGGAATTAATACAAATGAATTTGGTAAATTGATGCCGTCAATGAAAGCAGTTAATCTGATGTATCAGGATATGGCTGCCCCAATGAAGATCCCTACGCCTATCCCTGACGGAGGCATTACGGAAGTCCAAGAACTCAGAATTACATGCGGATGGTGTGTCCGTCCGCAGGGCCTAATGATTATCTCGATGCCTTACGAACCGTCTTAACCGGAGATCAAGATGTCTATCAATATTGCTAATTGCACTAAGCAAAAGCTGCGCTATTTTTATCGTGCCCCAGAAACGCACAAAACCATGATGGTCGAAATACCATCTGGGCATCAATCAACAATTGGACATAATTTCTCGTCCCAGCAGATGGAAAAAGTGATCCAGCATATGGAAAGACATGGGTTCCGACCTGCCTCCCAAATGAGTAAATTATTAAATTTTTCGGGAGTATTTTATCGGATAGATAAGCCTGTGACAGAATCACAAATCCACTCAGGTCATGATGCTTTGGTCGAAAATCAGGAATATCGCAGCGCACAAGAAGTGACTCGTAGCGCCCTTGGGTTTGACTCATCGACACGCGATCCGAGAGACAGACGCCGAAGGCTCGCAAAGGTGACAGAGGTAAGCGTAGATCAAGATATTCCTAAGCACCAAAAGCCCAATGGAGACGAAGTCCATTTCTCGTTATCCGTTGATCCTAACGGACGGTCAGATGCCAAATTGCCAATTTAAAGGGATACATCATGATGCATAAAATCTCTCTCATCGCGTCATTGCTTTGCGCATCATCGGCAATTTTTGCGCAAACCCCAAATTACCCGTTGCAGAGCGCAAATAACCTTTCGGATGTGGCTAGCGCCTCCACATCTCGCACCAATCTTGGATTGGGATCGTCATCGACAGTCAACACCGGTACGAGCGGTGCAACGATACCGTTGCTCAACGGCGTAAATACATGGTCTGGGGCGCAAACATTCGGCGCTGGAGTGGCGATATCTGGCTCTCTGATTTCTGCGACTGCGCCAACTATCGCATCCGGGTTTGGGACATCCGCAGCTATCGTGCATAGCAATGGCACGGCGGCGTTTGCGCTCAACGTTGGGACGAGCAACACGGGTAACGGGGTGCTGACGCTGCCCACAGCGGCCAATGGTTGGACATGCGACGCAACGGATATCACCACGACCGGCCCCAATCAACTAGTGACCAAACAAACTGCCTCAAGCGCAACTTCTGCGACGCTCCAAAACTATACGGATGCAGGCGCTACGCATGCATGGACTGATAGTGATGTGCTCTACGTAAAGTGCTTGGCATATTAAGATGGCTTTCGAAAATCCAAGTACTCCTAATCTCGCAGACTTCACTGTCTACGTTTACGAGCAGGGCGTACCAGAGGCGGATTTGCCGCCTGACTCGCAATATTTGGTTTGGGCGTACAACACCGCGCTCCCAAAGACTTTGCGCGCCCCGCCATGCATTGTTCCGATCTTATATGTGTTAGCGGTATATCAACTTGGGATGCATACACTGCTCAAGATCGCACAGGATCAACCGGATCAGACATTTTTCGCAGCGCAGCGCACCACATATAAACTATTGTCGTTTGTGGCTGGCCCAGTGTTCTACTCCATGGATCAGGCGACATCTAATTCTTTAAAGGCCCCAGATTTTCTTAGTGGCCTAACAATGTCAGGACTCGATCTTCTTAAGACGCCTTGGGGGCAAGAATATCTTGCCTATTCCCAGGCATTCGGGCCGACTACGGTTGGAGTATCGTGACTACCCTCAAGCTTGGCGTTGTTGATGTCGCTTACACTGGAGAGGACGGACAGCAAACCACAACCGGAGATGTCGCGACATTTTTAGAATCCGATTATCACGTGATAGAGGTTTTTTATCAACTTTACGAAGAAAAGATAAAAGATTTTTTGGTTGATGCTATGGCTGGGGAGATCGAGTCGATGGCGCAAGGCAAGCCGGTATCGGTTTTTGGGGGAAATCTTGAAACGAAATTAGAAGATAGATCGATCTCTGGAGTCAGCGTGAACGGAAAAATCGAAGAGGCATTTAGAGATTATCTTGACATGCGCGAGTGGCAGCAGATCAGTGGGCAAACGGTTGCCGCTGCGCTGCTGGGAATTAGCTCGAGGAAGAAAAAACAGGCCACGGGCAAATCCCGCCCAGAGTTTATCGACACGGGACTTTACCAAGCAAGCTTCCGGGCATGGATTGCATCATGAGTATCGCCTCTGAGGCATCCGTAGCTCCGACGCAATTGCAAGCTGCGCTCGAATCGGGCGTCGAGCAAATTTCCGGAAATCAGACCGTATCGTTTACGCAGTACACTAAATCTACGCTCCCGACAGATGGATATGTTTTTTGGGTGGCAAGCAGTACTGTGCAATCGTTTTCAGGATCGCTGCACGTTATCACAGAGCGCAGGCAAGATGAGGATCAAACGATAGCGACGAATCAATTTGTGTTCACGGCGGAAGAAGAGGTATCTCAACTCAATTTGATTTCCCCGGGAACGATGTGGATTGGCACGTGGCAGACCGACGGCGCAACGCTTAACATAGCGTTTGCGTCTTCTGGCATGACTTATCGCCAGGCTGGTTTGTGGCATTATCGTGGTTTCGCAGTTTATCCCGCTCTTGCGTCTCAATTGGTTGCAAACATTGATGATTTGCCAGAGGGGCCGATTGTATCTAATAGCTTGCCGATATGGCTTGGACTTGCCTCGCAATCTGCGGCATATCCGCCATTTGGAGACGCGGCGATCTACCCATCTTATCTTGTGCCGGACAACATTACGCCGCCTTATGTGACGGCGCATATCGAGCCGGAAGAAACAATTTCTTTGGGGGCATTCCCGAATTATGCTTGGCCTGGGACGCCGACGCCGCCGTATGCATTGCAGCAGATGCCAAGCTCGCAATTGATGCGCGATGATGTGCGACTCACTATGTACGGGTTCAACAATCAGCAAGCGATCCAATTTTATTCGGCTCTGATCGACTATTCGACTAACACTGATGCTTTCGGATTTTGCAATTCACCGTCAATCAAAGATGCCAAACGCACGCAGGTCGAAATCGCCGCGATTGCGATGCAGAAGATGTTGCAGATCAAGGCGTCGTATTATCAGAGCACCGCAGACGCGATTGCGCGCCGCCTCATCCTATCCGCAGCAGTAACAACATCTACTTAGGAGTCAAGATAATGCCTCAGTATCCTTTAGTGCCAGCACCGGGCGGCATTTCCACAACGCTCGACATTACTGCCCCGACAGTCGTAAAAGCTCTTCCTGGTCGGCTCTATAGCATATCGGTAATCGTGGCTGGTTCTGGCGCTGGCGCGGTCTACGATTCCGCGTCTACGACCGGCAATACTGCTGCAAATCAGGTGGCTGTCGTACCGACTACTGCGGGAGTCATCAATGCTAATGCGCTACCATGCGCCACTGGGATCGTAGTCGCTCCAGGCACCGGACAAACTCTTGCTGTTGCTTGGTCTTAATCTTCGGGAGCCGCCCAAATGGTACAAACCATAACCCCGACGATTGTTACACTCAATACGGTCGTCACCGTATCACCTACGCCATCTCAGTTGCAGCAAAGCGGGGCGCTGATATCTGTGGGCGGCACCACGCTAACCACTGGCACATATCAATTCTGCGGGCAGCTTTCCGATCTCGAAGCTATTTTAAGTTCGTCCGGAAACTACGTCGAATTGAATGCGATGGGCACAACCTTTTTCGCAGAAGGCAATGCAGTTGGATTTTATGTGCTCGAACTTGGGACTCAATCGACAGTAGATGCTGCAATAACGGCTTTGGCTACCTGGATCACGAATAATCCAGGAGAATTTTATTCGTATCTCGTGCCGGCTGATTGGGATATCCCAGTAGCGTCTATTTCTGGGTCGATATCAGCTACAACGCTAACAGTTTCTGCCGTGCATTCTGGCACGGTTGCAATTGGGCAATTGGTAAGCGGTACAAGCGTATCTGCCAACACGTATATCACTGCGGGCAGCGGCACATCCTGGACAGTATCAGTATCGCAAACAGTATCGAGCGAAACATTGACGTTAAGCAACCCATGCGTTAGTTTGGCTGCTGATTATGCTAATCCTACCGGGCTAACATATTTTTTTATAACTACATCGGCGGGTAATATTGCAAATTACGAAAACCAAAAATCAGTATTCGCTGTTGTTCCAAGTCCAACCGCAGCCTCTTCCGAATTTCAGGCTGCATCTGCATTTTACCAATGGCTTGTCAACAACCCCGGCCCCGCGAATCAATTGGCTCCTATGGCATACAGATATATTTTTGGAGTAACTCCATGGAGCCGCTCAGGAAATAATTCAACGATTAATACGATTTTAACTGCATATGGCAACTTAATTCTAACTGGTTCGGAGGGTGGTATATCTGATTCGGCCCTTTTCAAGGGTAATTTAATGGATGGATCACAATCATCTTGGTGGTACGGTATTGATTGGTTCCAAATACAAAGTAAACAAGCCTTGGCCGCTGCAGTTTTAAATGGGTCAAATAGCAATCCTCCTCTACTTTTTGGCCAGATTGGTATAAATTCTTTATTGGCTGTTTTGCATCAAGTAGCTGTAGATGCCGTAACTTTTGGATGCGCACAATCAATCAGTATCACGGCTATCCCATTCGCCACCTATATTGCAGAAAATCCAGATGATTATCAGGCTGGCATATACAACGGATTCCAAGCTACTGTCGTAGGACAAAACGGATTTTTAACCTTGACGTTTAATATCGACGCAGTTGAGTTTGCATAAATGGGGATGAAAAATGGCAAATAATCCTTTAATCGATCAGGGCACATTAAATCGTGTCCGATGCTCGATCATTGTTGCGTCATATCCTAATTTAAATATTACGTCAGGATATATGAGCAAGCAATCTTTGGCGCGCATTTCGTTCGATGGAAATTTCAATGAACAAATACCTACGGCTACTGGCGTAGTCAATTCCCCCGAGCCGTATGCGATGGGATCGGTGGCCGTTAATCTTTTGCGCACAACTGCACTGGCAGCAGCTTGGCGAGCGCAGTGGGAAAATACGACAATTATAGGCAGCATTACAATTTATTCAGATACTGCGGCATTTCCTGCATTCACGCTGCGCAGTTCCGCGATCCAACATTTTGATCCTAATGCTTTTGATGGCAACGATCCCGCATCTGCTTTAATGCTGCGTGGTGTGTACGACATCAACACGACGCTGTGGAGCTTCTGATCATGTTGCAACTGACTGAAACACTAAATTTAGCTGTGCCGATGATATCGGATGATCACGGCACGAGAATTTGGGCTTATCACACTCCGATCCCAAAAGAAGTGTTTGAGGCAAACTATCGGGTGTTGTGCGCCACGCAGGCCGCGCTTGCGAGCAAAGGAGCGCATTATCAGGTTGGCGCTGGGCCGCGCATAGCCTCCCTTGCCTTACGAGATGAAGGATTGAGAGACGCCGAGGAGAGAGGGTATTTGGATTCTGGCGGTTCTGCTGTTGATCGTCATACTCAAGCTCTGCTTGCAGAGATAAAGAGGCTCACGCTTGTGTTGGTGCCGACAAATAATGGGTGGGAGAATATGCCCGTTAATGCGGCGATTGCGGAACATAAAATTGATGAAGAAGATTGGTCAGAGGCGGAGTCCTTAATCGTTTTTTTTACGTGTCATTATGCTATGTCGAAAAAAGCATCGAAGGAGAAGACGGCGAAAGCGACAGCTTCAGTAATTGGTGCGTCGATTACATCCTTGCTGCCTATGGATTTCGCCGCTTCATTGCCTTCCTCGACTCCGAAAAAGCATTCGTCGGAGGTGGTATTTGCGGTGCCGTCCTGAACTGGGTATGTGGCGAAGGATTTGAAAAAACATTCAGTCGTAATGGCCTAAAGTATCGATGCGCAAGAGATTTTAGAGAACGAAATATAATTGAACTGCTAAAATCTTCTGGGAGGATAAATGGCTAACAAAGCAATAATCAGCATAGATATTGATGACACAAAATTCAAAGAATTCAATGAATTATTCCAAAAATTTCAGAAAGACGTGGAATCAATGCCAAATGATTGGGCAGCGGTGAATAATACCATAAAAATGAATGCCGCAGCGATGGGAATGATGGCGTCCGCAATAAATTCAGCATCTACTGCACAAAAGCAATTTAATAATCATGCAAATCAAGGAGCTAAAACAATAGAAAATATGGCCAAAAGCGCCAGCAACTTAGGTAGTCATATATTCGGTATTGGAAAGTATTTGCTTAAGCTTGGCGCTATTGGAAGTAGCTTGACTGGCATAGGAGGAATATTCGGTGCATTGGGTTTTATGGAATTAGCTAATGACGCCGTCTCCTCACAAAGAGCAGCAAGAGGATTAAATCTTAACGTTGGACGATATAAATCATTTGGATTGGACTTTTCGAGATTTATAGACCCAAGCATTTTATCTAATGTAGCTGATGCACAAAACAGTTATAAGGGTAGGGTATGGCTAAGTCTAGCCTCTGGCCTCAATCAAAATCAAATTATAAATCAAGGGCCAGATCAATTAGCTTCAAAATTATTAATTAAGGCCCATGATTGGTGGAACAAAACGCCGGAGGCTCAAAGGACGGAAGAAAATCTTCGTGCTACTGGATTTTTACAATCTGGATTTAATCTAGAGGATATGCGCAGGCTTGGATCTACTCCTTTGTCTGAGCTAAAAAGGGCGCAATCTCAATATAATTCAGATATTAATCATCTAAATATTGCTGATAAAAATGTAGATTTGTGGTATGGATTTGAGCGGCAAGTTAAATTGGCCGGGAAAACTATAGAAACAGTATTGAGCAATAAATTATCTCAACTTTCTCCGTCTTTGTCTTCTTTGACCGAATCAATTGAAAAAGATGCTGAAATATTGATAAAAGGAATATTCACGCCAGAAAATATTAAAAGCCTTTCTGATTCAATAAAATATTTCGCTGAATATTTAAGCTCTCCAGATTTTAAAAAAGATATCAAATCTTTCGTCGATGATATAAAAGGAATAGCTCATGCTATACATAGCGCTTTATCTTTTCTTGGCATAACGGGCGGGGATAAGCCAACACCTCAAACCCCTCCTGCTTTAGACCCTAATGAGGTGCAAAGGGAAACAAAGGGATTGGTTAGGGCTGATGGTAAATCTCCTTATTCTGACGGAATTTCTTTTTCTGAGAAAGCTGCTGGATATGCTCTTCACGCAATCACAATGCCAAATAACCCGAAATCATTTCTTGCTGATTTAGATAAGAAAAATAATTTACCTGAAGGAACATTGGATGCGGTATGGGCAAAAGAGACTGATCGAGGCAAATCTCTGGTTGGCCCTGCTTTAAAAAATGGAGATCAAGCAATAGGAGATTTTCAGTTTCTTGCGTCTGCTTGGAAGGATTGGGGGCATGGCGGCAACCGATTCAGATTTGTCGATGAAGCAAAAGCGGCTGGCGGTTATCTTAATTCCCTGTCTAAGAGATATAATGGAGATTTAAAAAAGGCTCTGGCAGCATATAATTGGGGCGCTGGCAATCTTGATAAAGATATTGCAGCGCATGGCGCTCAATGGGAGAGTTTCGCGCCTAATCAAACAAGAGATTATGTGGACAAAATTGTATCTGCTTTAGCTAAGCAAAAGGTGAGCGTAAAAGTTAATGTTACTAATCAAACTTCCGCGCGTGTAGCCGTGCAGGCAAATGCGGCGGCTATAGGCAACTGATATGGCATCGTTACAGACTACTGTCGCTAGCGCATTCCGGTCGGTATATGACTTAGCATTTCAAATTTCTCCGATCATCCTTAATGGCGGGATAGTTGCAAGCTCGTTGGGTGGGATGATGCCAATCATTGGCCTTGTTGGGCAACTCGGCGCTTTAGCGCAGGGCGTATTGTCGAGCGGTGGATTCGGGACAGATGACTTTTTCGCGAGGTTTGTGCCATTGCCTGGCAGCACTATCATCAACAATGCGGTCGCGACCTATCCTTTTGCTAATCAGCAGGTGGCCGGAAATGCAATCATCATCCAGCCAAAAAATGTCTCATTGCTCATGATCGCCCCGGTTAAAGATGCGGGTGGTTATTTGACTAAGCTAGCGATTTTTGAGTCGTTGCGCAGTGCTTTAGACGCGCATTGCGCAGCCGGTGGGACATGCCACATCGCAACTCCGGCACATATCTACACTAATACCATTTTGACATCTATGACAGATGTTACGAGTGGGGATAGTCGGCAACAACAAATTCAGTGGCAGCTAGACTTTATCCAGCCATTGCTGACACAGCAGGCCGCTGCTGCGGCGTACAGCGCGCAAATGAGCAAGATTGAGGGCGGAGGACAAGTCACCTCGCCGGATTGGTCTGGAGCGGGAGCGGCCACTGCATCGGCGGCTCAGGGCGCTGTTCCGGGAGGATCTGCGCTCTTTGGCCTTGTCAATCAATTTTTATCGCAACCATCGTGACTACATTGATTGCCTTCGCGCCATCTCTATCTACGCTGCCGCCATGGCAAGGAGTTTTCACGCTGGACGGTGCCGCTTATTCTGGCGTGGCGATGTGGAGTCTATTTGCTCAGCGCTGGTATCTGTCTTTGACAGACCAGAATGGCAATCTTGCCTGGAATGGGGCGATTGTTGGCTCCCCGCTGACCTCAAACATCTTTCTTGCGCCTAATGTCTTTAATACATCGACCTTGTTATATCGCGAGGATACAGGCAATTTTGAGGTTACTCCGTAATGCGTTATTACGACATCTCAATCACTAAAGAGGGCGTCTCTAAGCCTATCAGGCAATGGACATCACATCCTAACGGGGTATTTGACCCTGGCGCGCTGAACGTCGAATTCGATGTACCTGTCACGACCTATGGCACTCCAACCGGAGGCCAGACGGTCACAATCGAGGGGGTTGCGCTATCTGATTTGTTGCAAGCACAGCAGTTCGCGGGGATGAATCTTTTGCTTAAAGGAGGCATGCAAGCTGGTTTGCCTCTTGCGAATCCTAAACAATCCGGTGTTATCACAGCGGCAAATATTTTCCAGTCGTTCGGTAATTGGGAAGGTACCGAGATGACTTTAGACATGGTGCTTTACCCGGCTCAATACACGCTCGATCAACCTGGCAACATAGTGCTTAATTGGACTGCTGGGACACAACTGTCTGCGGCCCTGAAACAGGCATTGTCCACGGCATACCCGGACATGCCATTACAAATCAACATCAGCAATCGGATCGTGCAAAATCACGACGAAATACATCGATGCTCGACCCTTGAGCAGTTAGCGCAAGTGATCCTGGGCATCACCCAAAATAATTTTTTGGGAAGCGATTACGCTGGCGTGCAAATATCAATTCAGGGTGGCCAGATCATTGTCGCAGATAGTACATGGACACCCAACACGGTGCAGCTTGCATTCATCGATTTTGTTGGTCAGCCAACTTGGATCGATGTCAATATAATGCAACTCAAGCTAGTTATGAGGGCGGATTTGCAATTGGGGTCAATCATCAAAATGCCACAAGGATTGCAAGATGCTCCTGGAATTGTGCTGACATCATCAGCATCTTTGCCGTCAAATCTCAAATATAAAAGCTCTTTCCAGGGTAATTTTTCTGTTGTCGAATTGCGGCAAATTGGTAATTTCCGCGCTACTGACGGCGCATCATGGGTGACGGTGGCTAACTGCACGCCGATAAGCAATGTCTGACAATTATCCTAAGCTTTGGCTGCAAAAAAATTGGAATCGCACGGCGATAGGCAGAGCGCAGCAAGCGATCGAAAATACCGGTAATGCGCTGCCGTGTCGAGTTGTCGCGGTCAACGGCTCTATTGTGACAGTTTCGTTCGAAGTGCAGAGTCAATGGACTTTGCCAAACATAACGATCCCTAAGGCCGAGAGCGCATGGATTAGGATGCCGACACAGGTCGGGGATTTGGGTGTGACAATGCCATCAGATGTTTATTTGGGTGGCGTGTCTGGTCTTGGTGGTGGCGTCGCAGATTTCCGGCAGCGCGGCAACCTATCGACATTGGTTTTCGTCCCGGTAAGCAATTCTGGATCGCCCCCAATCGATCAAAATGCGGCACAAATACAAGGCCCAAACGGCGCGATTGTGCGAACCACGGAAGGCACAACATCATCGATTGTCACAGACCAAAACGGCACAACCATCACGTTTGGTTCGGTATCACTTGTTGTTAATGCGTCCGGGGTAACGATCACAGTTGGCGGCGAAACATTTTCCGTTGGATCAACGGGAGCGACATCGAGCTTAAATATGATCGTGCCTGATGTTATCGTTCCTAATGGCAGCGTTAACAATCACGTGCATGGAGGTGTTACAGGTGGTAGCGATGATACTGGCGGGATGACAGGTTAAATTATTTGACTTTTTTTATTCAATGTCCTACTCTAGGTTTCAGAACGTACGCCAGCGTTCTTTTAAGTCCCGATCCGTATATACCCGAGTTATGCGTAGAATGGGCCAAGTAAGGAAAAATAGAAATATTTGAGCTTACTTGAAGACTTGTATGGGCCATTTGGCCCTTTTTCTTTTTAAAAATTGTGTAAGATAACACGCATAATAACTGTTTCGTGTCGAATTTTTTAATAGAAATATTATAATTTATCTAAGAAACATTTTATTATGTTATTTTCCATTTCTTTGAAATTTATGGTATACATAAATGAGAACTTATGGTCGCATTTACGATGAAGAAGGCAACCCGACATGGGTAGAAGTTACCACTGATGCAAACGGATACAATGATGGTGTATATTTAACGGCGCTGGCCCAAGTCCTGAAACTTAACCTTGGCGAGTCACCTTTTTATGCCAATTACGGCATACCGGCATATCAAACTATCGTTACTCAGGTATTCCCGGATTTTTATGTACAGCAAACGCAGCAACAGTTTTCGCCATATTTCGCATCTTTGGCAATTACCAGAGTTTCGGGTACGCCAGCGCCGCAATATAATGTGCGTGTGGTAACGCATAGCGGGGCTATAATCAACACCACTATCAACGCGACGATACCCACATGAGTGCTATCCCGCTTGTTATGACGGCTCAAGGCCCAGTGCCAACGCCGCCATCGGTACTGCTGCAAGCTCTGCTATCTGCTGTTGCGGCGACCAATCCAGGCTATACGGCAAACTTGCCCGGGAGTTTGATAGAGGATATTTCGTCTACGGATGTAGGCGCGCTCGCGATGATAGACCAAGCGCGCGTTGACGCAGTTAATAGTGTTACCCCATATGGGGCAAACGCCTTTGTGCTCGCGCAGCTTGGCGCTCAATTCGGTATTCAGCAGGGCGTTGCGTCTAATGCAAGTGTCTATGTGGTGTTCTCCGGGCCTGCGGGCTATGTGCTGCCACCGGGATTTGTGATCAGCGATGGGACAAATCAATACGCGCTGCAAGATGGAGGCGTCATCCAATCTAGTGGGCAATCTGCGCAGTTATTCGCTGTGGCCACAGATAGCGGGACATTCGCAATCCCCGCAAATACGGTCACTCAGATTATCACATCGATCCCAAGCGGTTACTCTGTAACTGTCAATAATCCAAATGCAGGCACTGCGGCAACGAGCGCGGAAAGTGTGCAGGATTATCGCGCGCGCGTGTTGCAAGCCGGTGTGGTGGCGTCCGTGGGTACGCCAGCTTACTTGCAGACATTGTTGCAGCAGATCATTGGGGTATTGCCGCAACGCATATCGATCAATCAGGTAACTGGGGGATGGCAAATCATTTGTGGAGGGGGAGACGCGTATGCGGTTGCGTCCGCCATCCTACAAGGGGCCGGGGATATAGCACTGCTCAAAGGATCGCAACTCGGCATAACCGGCATGACGACCGCGAATCCCGTGGTAGTGACCACAAATCTTGCAAGTAATTTTTCTAATGGCGCGACTTTTACAGTATCAGGCGCAACGCCAAGCGCTTTCAATGGCTCCTATACAGTCGCATCAACGTCCGGCACCTCAATCACGACCACTACAAACGGTAGCGGGTTTGGCAGTTACACGAGCGGCGCGACGTTTTCTCCAAATCCGAGAAATGTCAATGTAACTCTTTTCCAAAATCCAAATACTTACAATATAGTATTTGTTAACCCTCCTCAGCAGGTAGTAACCGTGGATATCACATGGAACACAATGTTGCCTAATTTTACAGCGGGTGCGTCTGTCGCTCAACTTGCGGCTCCTGCTATCCAATCGTATATTAATTCTATTAATGTCGGGCAGCCAATAAATGTTGATGTGATGATTAGCACATTTCAGCAATCGGTTGCTTCTGTTATTTCTCAGCAAAATATTACTACTCTTGAGTTTGCAGTAACAATTAACGGGCAATCAGCCGATCCATCTGCCGGCACAAACATTATTCCATCAGACCCAGAGAGTTACTTCTATTGTGCAAATAATGGCGTTACCGTAACGCAGGCATAATAATGCAGATAGAATCTTTCGCTGTATCTCCATTGCAGAATATATTGCCTTCTTACGTATATTGGCAATATAGCGATGACGATGATTTACAAGCATTCGCGGCGAGTTTCAATGTTTTGTCTCAAGGATATTTAACCTGGTTTAATCAAAATCCTCTTGGAGTCTACACATCTCCATATATAAATGGAGCATTACTTGATTGGGTTGGTAATGGAATTTATGGTATATCAAGACCAGTGCTAGCATCATCGACAATGCTGAGGTTAGCCGGATATGCAGACAATCCTTACGCTACCATTAGCTATGGAGAATTATTATATTCTGAAAGCGATACTTCGTCTATAGCAACGGATGATATTTACAAGAGAGTGATGACATGGCATTTATATCGAGGGGATGGCCAGCAGTTTTGCTTGCAGTGGCTTAAAAATAGAATAAATAGATTTATCAATGGGATAAACGGAATGGATTGGCCTGTATTAAATAGTCCTCCAAGTATTACTGTTTCTGGCACGGTTTTCACCGTAACCGCATTCGATAGCCCATCTTACTCTGCATTGCAGTTGTGTTATGCTAATAATATTTTAGCATTCCCTTTTTTATATTCTATAGAATTTATAAATAATAGTTTTTATAATAATGGTGGAGTATTGACATTACCTCTTGCGCTATCGTATCCCACAAGCCCATCTGGATTGCCTGATGGGTCGGTCTGGTGGAATGGAGGATTGATTTGCGTTGTACCTGGCGTTACGCCAGACCCTTCGGCTCCGCCCGTGTATTTCGCTGGGTTGATCCCCGGCGCATTATTGGCTTCTGGCGGCGGTAATCTGCCATTATCCAATCCTGGCGTTGGCAGCGGCCAGATCTGGAACAATGGCGGAGTCATTTCAATAGCGTGAGATTATGACAATATTCACATTCGCCAATCTTATTAACACAAAGCTGGCAGCGCCGATTTCTTCTTCGGCTACGTCTTTGACGTTAGCGAGCGCCGCTAATTTACCTGCTTCGATTCCTTCCGGGCAATCTCTTGTGCTTGTGCTTAATGATGCGGCTACAAGGCAAGTTTACGAAATAATTTATGCCACATCTATTTCCGGCGCAACACTTAGCGGATTATCCAGGGGGCAAGAGAGCACGGCTGCACTATCTTGGGATACGGGGGACTTTGCATATTCTCCGCCAACTTCTGGGCAAATGAGCGCGTTTCCTCAGCTTCCAGCAAATAATTCATTTTCTGGTAATAATTCATTCACAAATGGGGTAAGCGCACCTCAAATATTTTCATCTAGCGGTTATTTTGTGATATCTAGCAATACAGGAATAAATTGCACGGATATTTCAGAGACAGCGCACGTACCAGTTTTGTGTTCTGCTGTTGTCGATGAAATCGACTCTCAATTATTGCTTATGAATAATGGGGCAATTAACTGCACTAATGTCGCAGGAAATGCGCAAGTACCGCTTAGATGTGCGCCTGGTACAACCTCGACAGAAGCGGTTATTCTTGCGCAATTCGCAGGAGCGCAATCATCTTCAGGATATAATGTTTTCCCATCTTTGAATAGCCCTAGCGGGTATATTATTATCCAATGGAGTTCCGTGGAAATTTCTTCAGCGAACACATACCAAACTTTAACGATGCCTACTCCATGGTTGACTGGGCCATTATCAGCGGTTGGAAGTTGTTCATCGATCAATAGCTACGGCGGCGTAACAGTTTCTGGCGGATTGGTTCGAGCTTGGGCTAATAATGCTGGTGCGGTTTTTTCTTATATTGCCATAGGATATTAAAATGCCTATTATACATGGCTTGCCTCAGGCATTGACTGGGAATGAGCTTGTAACAATTTATCAAGAACAAAATGGCCAATTGGCTATATGTTCTATGCAGCTTTCTCAGTTAATTTCTCTGGTTAATTTCGACGCAAATAATTGGGCTGCCAACCTTCCGACAGCAAAACCAATGTCGGCCGGAATTGTCTGGAATAATAGCGGAATTATCTCCATTTCTTAGGTCAAATCATGAAAAAGATCATTTTAGCTTTGCTGTTGGCCCCAATCATTGCGCATGCTCAAACATACCCATCTCCGACATTTAATAGTTTAACGCTACAAAATCCACTGACGGCGTCTAATGGCGGCACCGGTCTTGCTAGCTTGGGATCTGGCGTGCCGACAGCTTTAGGTA
>Ga0209114_1000006_pt1 | contig 25391 bp, 20 predicted proteins | sample TexAe_RefH0_O3_FD_187953 | JGI IMG/M metagenome (GOLD analysis project Ga0209114, IMG submission 187953) | Forest soil microbial communities from Davy Crockett National Forest, Groveton, Texas, USA - Texas A ecozone_RefH0_O3 (SPAdes) (version 2) | ecosystem: Environmental > Terrestrial > Soil >...
TAGTAGAACAGCTATATCAAAAGCATCGTCTTCTGGTAAACTTCTAATAAAAAATTATATTGTAACAAAAAAAAGAAATAAATAAATAAATACTTCATTATCTGTTAAATGGATAATCAATAAATAATAAAGATTATTTAGGGAGAAGGACCTAAGCTTTATCTTATAATAATTAAGATTAAAAAGGTAGATCTGTTTCTGCGAAACCTATGTAAGTAGGTAATTTAATTAATATCTTAGCAGGTACAGAACTGTGATCTCGAACAAATAGTTTTAAATTAAACTTTTGTACACATCGGGGAATTGTAGTGATTTTACTGAAGAGTATTTGCACTCGGAAGGGCAAAGATAAATATTAAATAATCGGACATAGTACGATAAGGTTGTATGTCTAAAGGGAAACAGCCCTAAACAAGAGTTTAAGGTTCCAAAATTATTATTGAGTGAAATTAAGGATGTTTTTTTTCAATACAATCAGGAAATAGGCTTAGAAGCGGCCATTTTTTGAAGATCTCGTAACAGAGCACTGATTAAAAAAAAAAATTAGAAAAAAATACCGAAAATTTAACGGATCTAAATAATATACCGAAACCTTGTACACATTATATATGTGGGGTAGCAGAACATAGGATATATATTTTTTATTTATTCTTAATTAAGAATAAATAAATATAAGTAAATAATTAATAAATATATAATTTATTTATATTAAAAATTATTTTTTAAATATAATCCAAGAGATAATGCTGACATGAGTAACGAAAAAGGGATTTACCCTCGCCTAAAGCTTATGGAATATTAACAGGTTAATTTTCGGTGTCTAAATTATTAATTAAAAGATAATTTTGATGATATTTTTATATAGAAAGTATTTAATAATTAGAGAAAAAAAATACAAAAACCTTTATAAGTTATAAAGGTTCTGGAAAAGAAAAATTTTTTTTCTTTTATTTTATATAATAATATAAAGTAGATATGAATATATATATATTACCGTACCTAAACAACCAAGAGGTAAGCAAGTAGAGTATACAAAGGCGTTAGAGTGAACAATCATTAAGGAACTCGGCAAATTAACTACCGTAACTTCGGGATAAGGAGAGCCATTTTTATTAATTTTACTTAATTTTTTTATTAAGATAATATAAAATTGATGAAAAGAGGAAGCATGGAATAATGTTGTACGACTGTTTAATAAAAACAAAGCACTTTGCCAAGATATAAATCTAAGTATTGAGTGTGATGTCTGCCCAATATCGGCTGGATAACGAATTTATCTTAGTTTTTAATCTAAGGTTTTGAAGGATACCCCGATTAATGGCGGCCTTACCTATGAGGGTCCTAAGGTAGCGGAATACCTTGGCCGTTAAATGCGGTCTTTGCATGAATATAGAGTTTGAGGTAGCTCTATTATTACCTAAATGTATTATATTATTATACATTTAATACATTTATAAAGTCCCCATCTCTCCATAAATTTTTAAATATAAATATAAAGTATAAGTAAAAATTATAATGAAGAAAGTTTATTATTCTACTAATACAAATAATTTATCTTTAGATTGACCTTTAATTTTAGGAAGAACTGGTGATTTATTACCTGCTTATCGTTTAGCTAATAAGTTTATAAAACAAGATAAACCTATAACAGCAGCAGAAGTAAATGAAGTTTTAGCTTTTTCTAATATTAAAATAAGTCAAGATATGTTAGATAAAATATTAAAAAGACCTAGATTAGAATTTTCTAATTTAAATGTTGATACTATTAGATCAGATTATTTCTTAAAAAATATAGGTACTGTTAGAGGAAATATACAAATTCCTGGTGTATATATTTGAACTCATTTATCTACAGGTGATAAATATGTAGGTTCATCATCTACATTAGCGCGTAGATTAATAGGTTATTTCAAAGGTACACATAGAGACATTGGTAAATTAATGCATTTAATTATAGATGAAGGTATAGGTGTTTTTAAATTGGAAGTATTACCTTTAATAGAATCTTATTCTATTAATCAAGAACTTAGTTTAGAACAATATTTATTGTTGCATTCTGAATTTAATCTTAACACCCTAAGGGTTGTTAATAATTTCTCAGGTGCAAGAGCAAAACCTCTTTATATGTATACTAAAGATTTATCTGAATTAATTTATTATTCTGATGTACAAGAAGACTTTATATTTAAATTAAGAATACATCATACTATATTTACAAGAAGTTTAAAGACTGGTACATATTATTTAGATAAATATGTATTTACTGATAAACCTATATTAGGTGTTAAAGAAAATAATCACTCTATAGTAGAAATAAATAAGATGTTGGATAAAGACAGACTTGAAGTACAAAATAGAGGTAGAAGTGTGTTTTTAAAAGCTGTAGATGGTAGTAATACTAAAAAATTTAATAGTATTAGTGATTGTGTTGATTATTTAAATACTATAGCTCCTTCTTATAAAACAACTTTATATAGACATATAGAAACAGGAATACCATATCATGGATATATATGCGAATTTGCTAATGAAGGAACAAAAGGTATTAAAGTTAGTGTAACACATGTTGCAAGTAATGAAACTATAATATACTCTTCACTAAGAGAAGCAGCTTTATCATTTGAACCAAAGTATATAACAACTGGTCAAACAATAAAGGCTTATGCTGAGAGTGGAAGGCTTTTTAAAGATGAATATAAAATAACTTTAAAATAAATATTTTACCCAGTCGGTGGGCCGGGTAAATGGTAATAATAAAGATCAAGTTTAGGACACTTGGTTTTGTGCGATAAAGAGGCAAACTCCGGGAACACCCTAAAACTCTTTTAACCAAAGTATATTAGAAATAATATAACTGGCCTGATTAATGACTCAGGGTATGGTAATATAAAAAGAGATAGACGAAAGAAAAATGGGTTACCGCGGATCTAAGTCAGGGAATAAACCTGTAAAAGAGCAACGAGCGGATGCTTCTTCAGTATTTACTGTAAGGTGCGCTCTAGTCACCATGAAAGTGGCTCTTAGACGAAATAATAGTAATCTAAGATTAAAGATAACACAATAACCTATATCTAAGGGTATATACCTATGATTAAAGTTGTGTAACGGAATGATAAAACGATACAACAGCTGTCTCGATGATTGTCTCAGTGAAATTGGAATAGCAGTGAAATGTGTTATATTGCTGCGTTGGTGAAAATCCAACTCTATAGTTTTATTTTTTGTAAGTACAATTATATGTTTAATAGTTTTTTTTATACCCTTAATATTTTAAATACTATCTGTTTTGGTATTATAATCTAGTTTAGTTTAAACGATAAATTATAATATAATTTATCCACATAAAAATTATATACACATTGGTGTAGATTTAATTATAAAATAATAAAAATGAAAAAATCTTATCAAAATAAAGATAATTTTTTACAATGATTTGTAGGTTTTTCAGACGCAGAGTCTAATTTTAGTGTAGTTCCTCATAAAGATGGAACTAGAATAAATAAATTTACTTTTAGATTTACTATTAGATTGCATTCAGATGATGAAAATTCTTTAATCTTTATAAACAATTTTTTAGATATTGGTTATACTTTTAAAAATGATGATGAATGTGGTTTTATAGTATCAAATAAACATGATTTATTAAAATTAATAGAAATCTTTGATAAGTATCAATTAAATACTACTAAATTTCTTGATTTTTCTGATTTTAAAAAAGCTTTTATTTTATATCATGAAAGAGAAGGTAGATTAACAGACTTATTGATTGATAAAATTTTATCGATTAAAAATGGTATGAATAAAAATCGTGTTAATTTTGAAATGAGTCAATCACATATTAAAATAACAAAATATTGATTATTAGGTTTAATAGAAGGGGAAGGATCATTCCAACTTTGAAGAAGTGATCTTTTACCTGTATTTTCTATTGTTATGACAGAAAGACAATTACCTTAATTTATTAAAATAAAAGAATTTTTGATTAAGGAATTGAATTTTAATATTTATGATAAAATAAAGATAGAAAATACATCAGTTATAGCTATAAATAATCAAAAAGCTATAAATAATAGTAAAGGTAGTATATTATTAATAATAAAAAATGTAAATCTATTGTACAATTATCTAATACCTTATTTAGATGGTTTAGAATTTATTACTAAAAAATATAAAGATTATCAAGATTTTAAAGTTTTAGTTAAAGTAGTTTATTATGGAGGTAAGAAAGATAAAGAAATAAAATCTATAATTTTAAAATTATCTTATAATATGAATAATTATAGATTATCTACTTCTACCTCAAATTCAGAGACTATAAACTCTGAGGAAAAAGATAAACTTATAAATATGACTCCTAAAGTTAAACGTTTAAAAGATGGGCGTTTATTAGATATATTATCTAATAAGGTAATTCATCAAGCTGAAAGCAGTATTTATAAAATATTAAATCCAAAAGAAGAGATATTTATAGTACAAACTTTAACAGAAGCTGCTAATATAGTTGGTGTAAATATTAAAACATTAAGTAATAAATTAAATAAAGAAGTATTAGATTCAGATGAACCAATGGTCAATATTAAAAATTTTAAAGTGAAACGTATTGGAGTATTTATAGGAATAAATTAAATAATATAGATTAAGGTAAGGTTACAACCGAATAATCTTTTAGCTATAGAAAAATTAGGTGAAAACGGTTAATAAGATCCAACTTAAAGACCGTCGGCAGTTGTAAATGTCGCTACAGACTGGTTCACCGGGGTTAGGCTGAAATGCCTGTCCAAATGTACAGTCGGATTCTGTAACGAGTATAATATCGTAGGGAGGAATGGATTATTAATAATAAACAATTATTAGCCATAACACAGTGGTATGGAACTCCTTGATGGTCAAACCATCTTTAGTTAATCAGAATTGGCAGATACTGTTTACCTCTAGATAGACGAGAGTGCGACCAGTTAAGTGTTTAATAACAATATGGTGAAATCCCATCTGATAACCCATTATCTGAGCTCACACGGCATGCATTTAAAGTAATTTTTTTGTGTGAAGCCCGTTAAATTATCCTGCCTATTTTATAGGGAGGTGAGCTATATTACTATGGATAAATGTTTTGAATTCATGTTTGAAGCGTAGATCTAGAGTTTTATTAAAGTAAGAATTTAAAATAGAAAAGGTAATAATATGTATAATATAAGTATCTTTAATAAAAAATGTCGATTGTATGAATAAGTTTTCGTTTATTCATTTATGGGTCTTTTGTCGACCTACGTATAGTGGAATCCTAAGGTAATAATTAAAGTGTTATTAAATAAACTGGGTAAGCCTAATAATGCCCTTCATGTGAAGGAAGTTTAATTGTAAAATTAAATATACATTAGTAGGTAAAGGATGTTCTAAAAAGCGAATGTTTTATGTTAATAATAAAAATAGGTTTATAACCAATTTGAAAGAATGCTGACTTAGAACTGGTATTTAATTTTTTTTTTTAGTTTTATTATAATTTATATTTATTTAGTTTAAGTTGTAAACTGAATAAATTTTATTACATTTAACTAAGTTACAACTTTTTTTTTATATATTAGTAAGTACCCGTAAACTTTAGTAGGTAATCCTTAGGTGATGAGGATCGGGTCTATAAAAGGTTAGCACCCTAAATTATAGATAGAGTTGAAAGTTATAATTAAAAAACTTAGTATTTCTTTTTTATATAAATAAGCTACAACAGTAAAGAATTTTTACATCACTAAAAGACATATGTCTAATATAAAGCATAATAAACTTCATCCTTGATGAGTGACAGGTATTGTGGATTCAGAAGGTAATTTTAGTATAAATTACAATTCTAAAACAAATAAAGTAACTGCATCTTTTAAAGTAACTCAAAAAGATCATTCTTTAATTATTTTAACTGATTTAAAAGAATTTTTTAATTGTGGTAATATAAATATAGATAATAAAAAATTTAATGCATATAAATATACAGTTAATAATACTTCTGATTTAATTAATATAATAATACCTCATTTTGATAAATATCCTTTAGTTGGATCTAAACATTTAGATTTTTTAGATTTTAAAAAGATTGTTTTAAATTATTTTGAACAACGTTCAAAAAATATGAATAATATTCTTAATATTAAAAATAATATGAATAGAAAAAGATTATTTGATGAACGTTGAAATTATCTTAATAAGCAAATATTTAATTTAAACCCTGAATGGGTTCAAGCTTTTATAGATGGTGAAGGAACATTCCAATGTAGAATTGCAAATTATACAAATAAAAATTATATGAGTGTTAATCCTACTTTAGAAATTGCTCAAAGTAGTCATGATGTTCAAGTTTTAAATGCTATTAAACAATTTTTTGGTTTTGGGTATATAAAACCTAAATATGATATTAATTCTTTGGATCTTTCAAAAAAATCTCGTTCTGTAAATAGATTGATAATTAATCAATTTGAAACTATTATAAATTTTTTAGATAAATATCCTATGCTTACTCGTAAATATTTGGATTATTCAGATTGAAAAAAAATAATAGAATTGAAATCTAAAAATGAACATAAAAATGTAGATGGTTTACAAAATATGATAAATCTTAAAGTAGGTATGAATAGAAATAGATTATTAAATTCTAATTTACTTAATAGTACTGATAAATTAAGGGTTGTTAATTGATCTAATTTATCTTTAGGTAAAAAATGTTATCATACTAAAGTAAATATAGAAAATAAAAATATATTCAATTTAAAATTATTATTATTAATTTTATCTTTGATAATTGTAAGTTTTATGTATATTTATGTATATGATATATTAATATTATGTATTAAAAAAATTTTTTTTATCTTATTTTTCTTTTTTTTTACTATTTTTTATTTAGATAATTTTAAATTATCAGATAATAAAAGAATTAAATATTTTCAAATTATTATATTTATTTCTTTTATTTGTTATATTGTTTATTTTGTAATATATATGTTATTTGGTAATTATAATTTTATAATTAATGATATTATATCATATCTTAATGATGATGATAAAAAAAATATTACTTTACAAGGTAAAGTAGTTTTAAATAAAGATGCTGGAGTTGAAGTAGCTAAAGGTATATCTAGTCTTGGGTCTAATATAGGATTAGGTGCTTGTGTTGGAGCTTTAGCAGGTGGTGTTAGTAAAACTATAGCTTCAAGTGGTATACCTCCTATACAAAAAGCTGGTTTAGTAATAGCTGGTGGTGTAATAGGTGCTGTTATACATACAGGTGCTAGTGCAATTAATGCTCAAAAACATTATCCTGTAAACAATAATACAAATAATGTACAATCTAATTCTATAGATCCTAATTCGTTATCTAATGATATTAATAAATTAATAGATGTAGGAAATGATACTACTCCATTAGAAATTATACTACAATGTATACTAATACTTAATAATATTTCTTTATGATTAATTATAATTTTATCAATGCAAATATTTTTTAAAATATATGTAAAAGATAAACCTTCATTAAAATTCATAGATTTTATTTTTCCCTATTCTAATAACAAAATTAAATTATATATATATAAATTTATTAATTTTAATAAAAATATGAGTAAAATTTATATAATTATAGCACTTATTTTGTTATTTATTTCTTTAGCTGGATCAACATATTTTGCTGCAGAACTATTTGAAAATTTAAATAGTTATGTGGATGTTTATAATAAATATTCTAAAAAATAAATTTAACTTTCATTTCGGTAAATAATAAAATTAAAAAAAAAAATAATAAAATGCTTGAGCCGTATGCGATGAAAGTCGCACGTACGGTTCTTAGAGGGGGAAATTTTAGTAATAAAACGACCTATCTCGACAGACCCTATGCAGCTTTACTGTTACTAATTACAAAAATAATATTTTAGAATAATTGCGAGTGTATAAGGTAATTGTTTAATAACAATGAAACACCTTTATTTGTTTCTATATATTTTTGAGGATTAGAAGGCAGTTTATGCGGGGCACAGATCCCACAAAAAGTACCTGGGTATATCCAAAGTTCATATTGTAAATTTGTAAATTATAATTTATAAAAATTTTAGTTTGTTATTAATTATGTTTAATAATTATACAGTTATTATTAGATTAAATTCAATATTTTTTTTTATTTTAAGTAAGATTTTAACTATATGGTGAATAGATATAAAAAAAAAAATTTTTTTTCATATTAATATTGTATTATTATCTTTATTATTATGATATTTATTTATATTTTAAAAGTTTAATGGCTTAATCTTGCTTTACTGTTTGACTTACAAGTCTATCAGTCGCGTAAGCGGGGCATATGATCACAAGATGCATTAAGGAAAGGTCTTGGATTATAGAAAAAGTTACGCTAGGGATTTAGAACTATGTCCTCTAATATTAAAAAAAATATTAGTAAATTGCCCGCGCCCTTAGGGGGCGGGATTTTGGGTTAATTTCAAAGATGACTTTTTAAAGTTAATTTGAAGCGAAACTTATTTTTACCTGTAATTTATGTAAAATAAGAACGTTCAACGACTAAAAGGTGAGCAAAGGTAGCAATAATCCTTTTATTAAAGCCCAACATCTTTTTATATTATATATTTTATGTATAATAATTATTATTGTTATTATAATAATGTATTAGACTTAATTATTTGTTAAGCCTTATTATTATATGTTAAAAAAAATCATATTAATAATGTTATAATATATATATATTTTATGCTAAATATTATTAAATATAAATTAAAAAATAGATATAAAAAAAAATCAATAAATAAAGAAAGTGTTACTATATATTATAAAGACTTTATTCCTGCGGTAAGAGATTGAAAAAATAGTATATATTCTTATAATAAAAATATTTTAACTTTAATACCTGTAGCTAATAAATTTGTTATTAAATTAATTAAAAGTTATTTTAATTTATATAATTTTAAATTAGAATCTAAATTAAGAAAAAAAAGATTACGTCGTAGATTTAGAAAATTATCTAAAAACAAAATATTTATAAGTAATGGTGAATTTAAACATACAAATGATAAAATAAGTATTACTCTATATATATTTAATAGACAAAAATATAATTATTTATTAAAAATAAAAAAAAGATATATAAGATTATTTAATAAAATTAGATTTTTAAGAAAATTATATTTAATTAAATACATAGGATTAAATATTTTAAAACAACAACAAAAAAAAATTAAATTCTTAAATAAAATTTTATCTAGTTCCCAAAGAAACTTGACTTCTATAAATAGTCATGATCACGTTTTATGAACTAGATATAAATCTAAATTATATTTAATTCAATATTTATATTATAAAAATTTTATAAAAAAATGTTTAAAAAAATTAAAATATTATATGTTTTATAAACAATTACTTTATATTAATAATTTTAAATTTAACAATTCTTATTTACAAGGTTTAATAAATTTAATAAGAAAAATATATAAAAAAAATATAGAATTTAATTTAATAAATTTAAAATATTTTTATTTTAATAGTGATATTCTTACACAACCTTTAGTTTTAAAATTAAGAAAAAAAAGAAAATTATTAAGATATTTAAAAACTTGTGTAAGAAAAACAAAAATTAAAAAAATTGGATTAAGTGAAAAACCAAAATATTTTTTTGATTTAGATAATTTATTTATATTAAATAATATAGATATAACAAATAATTTATTATATAAATTAATGTTACAAAATAAAATAAATTCTAAATATATAAAAAAAATTATATTAAATTATATTAAATATAAAAGAGTATCAGGTATTAGAATAGAAGCTTCAGGTAGATTAACTAGACGTTATACTGCTTCAAGATCTCAACATAAAGTTAGATATAAAGGTAATTTAGAAAATACTTATTCTTCTATAAAAGGTTATCCTTCTGTAGTATTAAGAGGAAGTTTAAAACCTAATTTACAATATACTAAATTATACTCTAAATCTCGTATAGGATCTTTTGGTATAAAAAGTTGAATTAGTGGTACTTAAAATTTTATTTTTTTTTCATTTATCCCTCCCTTAATATAATAAATAAAGATGATGAAATAGTCTGAACCAAATTGAGAAAAATGGAATTTAACAAAAATTGAACAGGCTAATTTGCGCAAGAGAGTACAAATTGAGTGCGCGGTTTGGCACCTTATAAAAAAATTAATAGGAAAAAATTTAACAAGTATTGTAAATAAATAAAAAAAAAAAAACAAAAATAAAATGACAAAATTAAATAATAACATTAAAGATATGTTAATCGGTTGTATTTTAGGTGATGCACACATAGGAAAAGTTGGAAATGATAAAGGTTTTATTACTTTTGAACAAACAATAAAACATAAAGATTATGTTATTGATATTTATAATAAGTTAGAAAAATATGGTGTAAGTTTACATGAACTTAAATATTATTCAAGAAAAGATTCTAGATATAATAGTTTAAATAGTTCTATATATTTTAAAACTTCTAATAGTGAATTACTTTATCCTTTAGTTAATATGTTTTTATCTAATACTAATATAAAAATATTACTTTTAGATATAGAAAAATATTTAAATCTAATTACTTTAGCTTATTGAATATGTGATGATGGGCAACATGTCAGGAATGGAGGGGTTACATTATGTACCGATAATTACACTTTAAATGAGGTTGAGTTACTAATAAAGGCTTTATCTAATAGATATAATCTTGAATGTTCTATCCATAGAAAAAAAAGGTAAATCCGCAAAGATTTATAATAGAATATATCTAAAAAAAAGATCTTTAGATAGTATTAAACCTTTAATTATGCCTTTTATTCACAAAACATTTTTTTTTTATAAATTACACACTTACGTTTAATCTCCAGTATATTACATTTAATGACATTGGGGATTTTTTATATCAATATAAAATTAGAAAGAGGCTAAATTGCTGGAATATTTATATTTATATAGTAAATCAGCAGGGAAGTTATTTTTATAACACCTTCAACGACCACACGCCTATATCTAGAGTATTATTAATTACTCCTTAATACTAGATAAAGATATGGTCTAAATCATTTTGAAAGAAATGAAAATTTATGCGATGTCGGCTTAGCTCATCCACATGAATGCAAAAATCATGAAGGGTTTGACTGTTCGTCAATTAAAGAGCTACATGAGCTGGGTTTAATACGTCGTGAGACAGTATGGTTTCTATCTTCTAGAGGAAATTAAAGTAAAATAAAGATATCCCCTTCGTACGAAAGGAGTTGGGTATGTTGATCTATAGTTTACCTGTTGTTTATATTATATAATTTATTTTTACTTAAATATTTTATTTTTATAGGCATGGCAGGAAAGCTACATCAATTAAAGATAAATGCTGAAAGCATATAAGCATGAAACTTACTTTAGGATACTTTTAAACGTAATAGAACATTACGATATAATTATATATAGGCTTTAATTGTATTAATTTTAATATTTTTAGATATAAAGTACTAATTATTAATATACTAAATATTTTACATATATTAACTTATTTATAACTCATATTCCTTAAAATAGAATATAGCCTGGTTAGCATAAAAGTAATGCAACCGTTTTGTAATCGGTAGAAGTAAGTGCAATACTTGCACTGGGCTGTAATAATTAAGATCCAATGGTCAAGTTTGGTTAAGACATAACATTTTCACTGTTAGTGCGGGAGTTCAAATCTCCCTTGGGTTGAAAGAGATTAGCTCAATTGGTAGAGCGGCCTCTTTACACGAGGAAGGTTAGGTGTTCGAATCACCTATTTCTTATCTAGTGTATAAAATTATATTAAAAATTAGAGATAGGAGTGTGTTAAATCTCTTATATTGATTCTTTTTTGGCTTTTTATATTTAAATATAATGATGAGGATAATAAACACAACAATGTTTTATAAAAAAAAATAAATAAAATAATATCCTTTATAAAATAATTAAATATAGATTATAGAATATCAAAATAAAAGTTTTATAAAATTATTTTTTTTTTTTTTCCTTAATATAATATAATTATTATATTTAAATATATCGATTATATATCCATATAAAAGTTACATATACAATGTATAAAGATATAAAAAATTAAAAATATGGAATGATTATTTAGTTGTGAATATTGATTACTTTTGGTAAGTAAATGTTGTTTCGGTATATCTATTTTTATTATAACAGATATAATATTTCAATCAGGTTTATTAGGTTTTAATTTAAAAGAAAAATGAATAAGATTTTTAAATAATAATTTTTCTACACATATAATTGTAGGAATTTTTATTTACTTATATTTTAATTATCCTTTTGAGTTATTTAGTACTGCTTATGCAATGTCTGAAGACGAAACTGCTAAAGCAACTATAGAAGTAAGTAATGTAAAAATTAATAATTTAGATCAAGCAATTAAATATGGAGCAGGGGCTGGGGTATTTTCTACTCTTTTTGCATCTACAACTAAATTAGTTAAGACATCTTCTTTACCTTTAGGTGGTAAAATAGCAGCTGGTCTTGGTACTAGTGTAGTTGGATTAATGGCTTACAAAGTTTTTCAAGAAAATACTTCTACTACTAAACCAAAAGGTCAAATTATAATAGAAGCAGATAATGTAAATAGTAGTACATCAATTTATTCGGCTGGAGCTGAAAAATTAATTGATAAAATCAAAGATAAGTCATTTCCTGCTAAATCTATGTTGGATCCAACAGATAGTCTAAATGATAAAGATTTTTATATAATATCTCAACAAGGTGTCGAAGCTTTAAATTGAACTTATTATTTAAATTTAGCAATTTTATATATGATTTTTGTTCTTATAATATTTTTAATAATGAAAATTATAAGCGAATATGACGTAAAATTAGATTTTGTAAAAAAATTACCGTTAGGAAATTTTATTTATTTATTATTAAAAAAATTAAAAGATATATGAAGAAAAACAACAATAGTATGAATTTTTTTCATAGTATTTGTTATATTAATAGGAGTTTGTATTTCAGCATGATCTATTTATATGGTAATAAATAATTTAGGTTAAAAATTATTTAATTAATTAAATGTTTTTTACATTAGACCTAATAAGAAAAATTGAAGTAGAAAAACATTAATTTTAAAAATTTAAAAGTAAAATTCTTTCTGAATAGGATAAAAAATGTTTTTAAAAGAAAATAATTAATTTAAATATAAGTAAGATATGAATATAAATATGAATATGAATAAAAATTATAATTTTTCGGTATACAATAACAAAAATATTAAATGGGTTACTCCATTTAATTTAAGGGCCTTTTCTAATAGTAATAAATTATTATCTAAAAAGGATAATATTGAAGAAAAGGTAGTTAATATTTATCTTAATGCTGATTTATTTTAAAGTAAAATTTTAAAAGAAAATAGAAAAAAGACAGGTATTTATAGATGGACTAATAATATTACCGGAGATAGTTATGTAGAAAGTGTTATAAATCTTTCAAAAAGATTTAATGATTATTAAAATATTGCTTTTTTAAATAAAGAGTTAAAAAAGGTAGAAGTGTTATATATAGTGCTTTATTAAAATATGATTATTCTTGAATATATATTCAAGATATACTAGAATATTGTCAAGCGATTGATCTTATTAAAAGAGAACAATATTATTTTGATAACTTAAATCCTACATATAATATATTGAAAGTAACAGGTTCATCTTTTGGGTTTAAACATAGTGAAGTTACAAAAGAGATTTTAAGAGAAAAAGGTATAGGTCGTTTACACTCATATACTACTTTAAGTAAAATATCTCTTAACTATTATATGTCTAGACCGGTAATTATTAAAAATATTGAAAGTGGTATAGTTACGGAATTCTCTAATATAACTAAAGCTTCATAATATATGGGTATTCTTCCTTATCATTTTCAATATTATTTAGATAGACAACCTATTAAAGATAAATATTTAATAATTAAAATTAATAATTAAAATTATACTGTAAAACCAAAAGAATTAGTAAATTATAAGATTAAAGGTTTAATTGTAATAAATGAAGATACAGGTATCTCTACAGAGTTTCCTTCTTATACAAAAGCAGCAGAATTTGTAGGTACAGATCATACTTATTTATCAAGATCTATAGCTAAAAAAGGTTTTTATAAAGGATATGGTTTTACTGTTAAGAAAAAGGAATAATTTTATTAATTAATATAGCTATATTCACGAATCACAGAAATATAATAGGCTTTACACGCGAAAGGTCAGGTGTTCGAATCACATATTTCTTATATTTGTTATGCGGATTGATGTAATAGTAACATAGATGGCTCATGACCAAAATATTTAGGTGCAAATCCTAAGTCCGCAAATTAAGGCTATAGCTTAATAGGTAAAGCGAACTGCTCATGATAGTTTTAATAAATGTTCAAGTCATTTTAGCCTTAAAAATAATATATAAATTATGTATGTAATTTATATAAAAAATATATTAGATTTTTACTAAGTAATAAGTTTTATAAAATAAAAAATATAATTTATAATTTTGTAATATAGTATATATAATAAAATTTATTTAAACTAAAAATTTTAATAAATAATGAAAATTTTATAAAGGTAAGTTAATTAACATATAGTATTATATATTATAATTCAAATATTAGTCATAGTTGTTTTCTTTTAATCCGAGTGTTGAAAAGGTATACAAAGTAAACTTAAGCTTTACTGGCGCAAGCCGTGAACGTTCAAGTCGTTCCTCGGATAATGCACATAAATTTTTATTTGATAAATAATTTTAAATGATTTAAAAAAAAAAAAAGGACCTTTATAAACTAATAGCGGATTTATATTAATATAGATTATGATTTTAGAGAAAGTTTTTATAATCATAATAACTATCACGTATATAAAGGAACAATACGTGAAAGTGAATGATTACCAAGGGGAAAATTTTCGTACCGTAATATTCATATGAATATAAGTAGTATAAGATGATAATATATATATACTACCAAGGGGGGATAGTCTAATGGTAAAACATCGCCTTTGCAAGTCGATTTTCCAGGTTCAAGCCCTGGTCTCTCCAATGACACATAATAATAGTTATTTATGCTATTATTTTTATGTAATATTATCAAATAATATATAATTATTTGTACTGTGTGTGATAATTTAAATAAATAGTATGAAACCAAATAAATCAGAAATAATACCCCAAGCAAGGTATCTAAATGCTAAATTAAATAAACATATTCTTTATAAAGAAAATAAAAATAAATGTGGTGTTTATAGATGGATTAATTTAGTAAATGGTAAGAGTTATATCGGATCTTCCACATCTTTATATAATAGATTTAGAGTGTATTTTTCTTTAGGTTGTCTTAATAATGTAAGAACGGGTTCAAGTATTATATCTAAGGCGCTATTAAAATATGGATTTAAAAAAATTAGTCTAGATATTAACGAATACTGTGACTCGAGTCAAGTAATAGCTAGAGAGCAGTATTATCTAGATAAATTAAAACCTGAATATAATATTTGTAATATCGCTGATTCATACCTTGGACGTAAACATAAAGAAGAAACAAATTTAAAGAATCGTGTTTTCACAGAGGAAATTAGAGCTAAAATGCGGGCATCTGCTAAAAATCGAATTATTACAGAAGAAATGAGGGCTAAATGACGTGCAGCTGCAAAGGCGCGTCGTGGTATAAAACATAATATTGAATTTAGTATAAATCTCAGTAAAACTAGAAGAGGAACTAAATACAAATCTTATATTAAATTTAATAAGAATATAGAAAAAAAAATTAAACCTGAAACTAGATTAAAATTATCTTTAAGAGGACCTGGTGTCAGTGTCAAAATATTTGATAATTTAAATAATTTTATTAAATAATTTCCTACTATGATGAGTGTTGCAAAATTTGTAGGAGTTGACCGTAAGACTATAAGCAGAATATTTGAAACGGGTATTTCTTATGACAATTACGTTTATAAATTCGGGGTTAAAGATACTAGAGTATGAATATATGATTTGAATCGTAAATTGATAAAGATATTAGGTAACGTAAAAAAAGCATCTGAATGAGGTAATATACCGTCTACTACTTTGTCTCGTTATATTAAGTCAGGTAAATTATATAATAATAGATATTATTTTTATGATGTAAATTCTGCATTTAATCCTTATTAAAATAACTAAAGTTTAAATATACTTATTAGAATTTATAGGTTCAATTCCTGGATTCACCATAAATTACTAGAATCCCACCGGGAGAAGAGCATATATTAAATTCTTATAAAGGAAATTATTAATATAATTGATAATGATTTTATTTTAAGTTTATGTTCATATAATATTAAATTATTAAAATCTAATTTTATAATTATTAATCTATTGGTTATTATTATCACTATTATTATTAATTATTAAAGGTTTACTACCTATTCATTTACCATCTTTAAATATTCTTTGACATTTAATATAAACATCAGTATTTTAAGTTATATCCTTTTTATTTCTTATTATAACACTACCTTCTTGATAATTTATTGAATAAGTAATTTTTGTTGCATAATTTATAATTTCCATATTATACATTTTAATATAATCTTCAAATTTTAATAATTCATTTTTAACACCTTTAGCTAGTTTAGTAATTTTATCTTCCGTATTTTTATATGCATATAATTTATCAGTTATAAAATAACCTTCTTTTATTTAATGTACTAATTTTAACTTACCAAGTTCTTTTGAATCTACAAATTCCTCTGATAATTTTATATCAGTAACTATACTATCTGTATCAGTGTAATAAATATTTCCATTATTATTTAAAATATGTAATTTAATTTTACACATATGAATTCTAGCATAAGAAAGAACTGCTGATGCTGTACTAATTGATACAGATCTATAAGTTCTACTACTTTTAGTTTCATCAAAATTTTCATTATTTAATACTTTAATATAATCTACACCAAAATTTTGACAAATTTCTTTATCTATATTAGGTTTATAATATTCTAGATATGTATTATCATCTATTTCAATGTAAGTTTTTTGAATTCTAGTAGTAGTTATAAGATCATGACCTTTTCTATCTACTAATTTAGTAATTGTTTTAAGAAAATTCATTCCGAATCTACCAATTAAACTGTTTAAAATTAATTTTGCTACATTTTTTTCTGTTTCATTTCTTGGATTATTTTTAATTTTATATATATCTTCAACAAAACTATTAAATATAGTATCAACTTTATTAAATTTATAACCTTTAACTACTTCTATCTTATAACCATTTTCTTTAGCAAATTTTAATTCTTCACTAAAGTATCAACCTTCTCATTCACCTAATGGAAATATTAAATTTGTTTTTGTTCTTACAGGTAATAAATCAATATAATTATTATCTGATTTTATTTTACAATAGAAGAATCCGAATAAGTCATCTATATTTTGTTTATGTTTAATACATTCTATGTATGTACAATCAATTCCAGGTATTGAATTTAAAGAAGCATAAGGATATAAAGAATTAACATCATAATAATATAAAATTTTATTATCTATATTAGTTGGATTATAAACTTCTACTCTTCCACCATAATATGATTGATGAATATCATCAAATATATTTTTGCTAATAATTAAAGGTATGGTTTTATTTTCAGGTTTATAATGATTTGTTAAAAATATTCTCATAGCCAATCCTGATATAGTTAATGAGTCTGTCATTTGCATATTAAATAAGAAATGTATAGATTTGTTAACTTTTACTAATACTTGATATAATCTTAATAAATCTTTATCTAGATAGATAAGACATTCCTCTTTTAAATTTCATACTTCTTTATATAAATTCATATATTCTTTAATTTCAATATTATCATAATAATTAATATCAGGTGTTTTACCTATATAAAATAAAGTATTTTTATTTGTAAAACCATAAGGAAAATAACTTTTAACTATTTCAACTTTATAATCTTTACATAAATCTCTTAAATTTCTTGGTAATATAGCAGCACTATCTTGTATTTTAACTATTCTATATTTATTATCGATTTTTCTTTTAACAGTTAATTTTAAAATATTAGCATCTCTATTTATAGTATCTAATACATATGGATTTTTCAAACCTTGATCTGTTTTGTTAAATAATGTTAAACATTTAATAATAAATGGAGCATCAAATCTACCTAAATTATGTACATAGAAAACAGTATTTTTATATTTAGGTCTTAATATTTCCTCAAAACATCTATTTATTAACTCTACACTATCTAAATCTTTATTAATGTAATAAGTTTTTGTATTTTCATCAAGAGAACTATAAAATCCAATAGCATAACATTTACTTATTCCATCATCTTCATAAGTTTCTAAATCTAGAATACCTAGATTGGTGTTAGGTAAACCTGTATCTTCTGATAATTTAAAATCACTTTTAATTGAACTAAAATTAATTTTTCTTTCACTAAATATTATTTCATTATTATTTAAAATAGTAGTAAAATTACCACTATCTCTTCTAAAATTATTATTTGGTAATAAAGTATCTGTAGCTTGAGTAATTAAATCCCCAAATTGATTAAAACATCTTTTAAGAACTTTATCATTATTAATTTTATCAACAATAATAATAAATTGTCTATTTTGATGATTAATTAAGTAAAATTTACTATTATCATTTATATAATAATGTTTTTTATCTCTATCACCCACTTGAACAGTAGTGTCTGTTTTATAATTTAATAAAAATTTCTTTTTAAATTTATCAAAATCATTAGATAATCCATTAATATTTAATATACCATCAGATAATTTAATGTCTAAAGGAATACCATTAATTTCAAATAACTTAGAACCAAAATAATTAAAACCTATTCTTGCACTTTTAAAAGATGAATCTGATAATTTAACTCTTGCTTCATTCAAATTATTTATTTTTAGATTATTACTTATATAAACTTGATTAAAATCTAATAAAACACTATCACATTCAAAATTTAATTCAGATTCATAATTTTCAAAAGTTATTTGAAGTCTATCACGAATAAATGTATATAATTGAGTAAAAGAATTATCATCGAAAGAATTAAAAATAAAAGATTCTTGCCTATCAGCAATCATAAAATAAATATCACCTTTTCTAAGTTTTAATAATACACTATATTTTACATTAGGTTTTAATTTACCAGAATAATATAATTGATATTTAAATTGATCATAATCCTCAAAATTAAACATATCAAAATCAAATCATATTTTTTTACTACTTTCTTTTGTTGAAGAAAAGTGAGATTTAAAAGAAGTATTTGTTCTATTTCTTGTAAATTTCTTAATAGCCTTAGAATGAAAAGATTTTATAAGTATAGGAGAAACAGATTGAGATTTCTTAAGAAGATACATCTTTCTAAGAGTAGAAGGAGCAGGAGAACATTTAGAAAATGTATGATATTTTTTCATAAAAATTAAATATAAAAGTGTACAGCCTTATAAGATAGGAAAACCTAAACTAATAAATAAAACTAGAAAATAAAGGAAAAAAATATGGAAAACTAATAATTCACAAATTGATAAAAAAATAAGTAAAAATAGTAAAAAATGAAAAAAGAACAATAAAACCCGAGTAAATTAAAAATTAAGACGTTTTTACCTACTTTAAAAGAGCCATAAAATGATAATTTTGAAGATATTAAATCATATATCTTCTCATAGGTGACATTCTATAATAGTTCTATTTCTGGGATACTCTCTCTCTAAAAACTGACGTTAAGGGACGAATCTGCTAATTTATATTGACACTATGTATACATTGTATAACTGTTTTCTATATGTATCTGTTTATTATTGAGCTTATTAAATTATTAATAAATTGTTAAGTTATTTTCTAGATACTATTCCATTAACTAAATTTATAGTTAATGTTCTTTCCTGTCTTGATATTATAATTTGTTTATAATAATGATAGATTAATTAATTTATATTAATGAAAAAAGATTTTAGATTTTATTTATTTTTACTTTTATTTTTATTATTTATATTTTTAGTAGTTACTATTATATTTATTACATTTAATTCTCCAATGCTTTGTGAAGGAGATAGTAATAAATTAACAGGAATAGCTAAAGAAGTTGGTGATAAAGTTAATACATCACTTTCAGGAAGTAATATTCAAAATAATATTAATGCTAATGTAGATAAACCTAGTATTAACATTAGTAACCCTGATATAAATATTCCAAGTTCTGTAGGAACAGCGGTAGCTCAAGGAGCAAGTTCGCTTGGTATAGGTGCAACAGTAGTAGGTGGTATGAGAGCTATGACATATAGAGCTGGTAATCTTCCTCCTGCAACTAGAGCAATATATATGGAGTTGGAGGTTTAATAGGGGGTACTTTATTTATTGGTGGTAATTATGTTAGTACACGTATGCAAAATACAGCAAGTTCTACTAATAATAAAGATGGACCATTTTCTACTAATTCTATCATAGAGGAAGGAGATAGTATAGAATCGGTAATGAATTTTCTTTACTTTAATTTATTTATAAGTATATTAATCTTGTTATTAGTAATTTTATTGATTTATCTATTTAAAAAGGATAAAAATAAGTTAGTATTTATAACAATATTTACTTTAGAAATACTAGGTTACATATCTTATTATTTAGCACTTAATTTATATAATGATATAGGTATAATATCTACAATATATCAAAATTCTATTAACTACTCTGTAATGGGATCAAATTTTAATGTAGATGGTGTAAAAATGGTTAGAGAATTATTAGGTGTTAATATAATAATGAGTTTTTCTATGTTAATATTAGCTTTTTTATTTCCTGGTACATATATAAATTATAAAGTAATACATGGAAATTGAGATATATCATATATAAAAAAAATATTTGGTGAACGTTTCTATTATTATTTTATGAAAATATATAGTTATGGAAGTAAAACAAGTTTAGGTTGAATATATTATTGTTTTATTCTTTTAATAATTTCTTGTTTGGTGTCAGTAATTATAGGATTTTATTTAATTAAAGACATTGATTTTATAACAGAATGATATGTAAAATTTAAAAAGTAGTATGTATTTTTAAAATAGGTCCGAGATTTCTTTGTATAAAATATAATTTGCTACAAGGTATGCCGAGAAGAATAAGTGATTATCCTGATGCTTTTTATGGTTGAAACTTAATAAGTAGTATTGGTTCTATTGTGAGTATTGTGGCTACTTGATATTTTTTAAATATTGTATATAAACAATTAACAAATGGTAAAGCTGTTTTAAGATATCCTTGATTAACACCTCAATTATTCAGTGATACATTTCAAGTATTATTTACAAGAAATAATAATTCTTTAGAATGATGTTTAAATAGTCCACCAAAACCACATGCTTTTTCAAGTTTACCTTTACAATCTTAATTTTATTAAATAAAATTGAAAATTATATATATTTTTATTACTTACTTTAAGAATTGTTATATGGCAATTTTTTTGTTCTTATATGAATAATATATTTTTTTTAAGAGATATAGTTTAATAGGTAAAACAACTTCAACCGTAAGGTTGAAGTTTATCCTTGTTCAATACAAGGTATCTTTTCAATACAATAATTATTTTAATTTATCTATTAGTATAGGATTTCCTATTTTATAAGGCTGTACACTAAAAAATAATTTTTTCTATGATACAAGCAGCAAAAATAATAGGTACAGGAATGGCTACAACAGGTTTAATTGGAGCTGGTATAGGAATAGGTGTTGTATTTGGTGCTTTAATAATAGGTGTAGCTAGAAATCCATCTATAAGAGCACAATTATTTGCATATGCTATATTAGGTTTTGCTTTTGCAGAAGCTACAGGATTAATATAAAGCAAATAGTTCTGTATAAATTGGGTAAATTGCAAAAAAAGCTTTGATGAGTTAATTTGCAGCGAAGCTTAATTCCATTGAGTTATGAACGTTCAACGACTAAGAATATAATATTCTTTATATGCCCAATAATTAAATAATATTTAATAAAAGACATAGTCTGATCAATAGAGTAATTTATTGAATTAGGAAGATTTTTCCTATTGTAACAAAATTTTCATTGCCTATATATTTGCATTTATGTTGGCATTTTTATTATTATACGTAACTTAACTTATAATATTAAGATAGCTAATATTTTAAATGTTTAATTTAAATTAAATATAATTAAATATATGTTCTGTAAATAAAAATGAAACTATTAATACATAAACGTTTTATGAGTAATTCCAAAAAACTTTCTCCTATATATTTACATGGTATAAAAATATACGAAGATCCGTAAAATCAACGTGATTCAATTCGTAAAGAAAATAACGGGAAAATAGGTATATATTGTTGAATTAATAAAAAAACAGAAAAATTTTATATAGGTAGTGGAGATCCCTTATATTTAAGAATAAGTGATTATTATCAAGCTTGATATTATTTATCTCACTCAAACTTGTATATAGTAAGAGCTCTATTTAAATATGGTATGAATAATTTTTCTTTAGTTATTTTAGAGTATTGTAAATCAGACGATTTAATTAAGTGTGAACAAAAATAAATTGATAAATTTAAACCTGAATACAATATTAATCCAATAGCTGGAAATACTAAAGGATATAAACATACTATAGAAGCAATAGAAAAGATACGTGAAGCAGCATTAGGTAGAAAACATACAGAAGATGTAAAAAACCTCATGAGTAAATCTTGTATGGGAGAAAATAATCCTTTTTATGGTAAAAAGCATAGTGAGGAATCATTAGCTTTATTAAAAGATGCTGCATTAAGGAGAATTAATCCACCCGTATCTGGTATAAAGGTAGAGATTACAGATCTTGAAACTAAAATAACTATTGTTTATGATTCTATTCGTAAAGCTGCATCAGCTATTGGGTCTGATATAAAAACTATTTTACGTCGTGAGAAATCACAGATTGATAAGGGTATCAATACACCATATAAAAAAAGATATATAATTACTATTAAAAGATAGTAATATAAACGTATAATAAATAAATTGTAATTTTTATGTATTTGCTTTAATGATGGCATTCTTATTATTATACGTTGCTTAATTAATTATAAATATAATAAATGACAACAACAACTTTTTTTTTTTTTTTAATACCAATATTAGTAATAATTTTACTTTTAGTTAATTTATTACTATCTCCTCATAATCCATATCAAGAAAAAGATAGTGCTTTTGAATGTGGTTTTCATTCATTTTTAGGTCAAAATAGAACACAATTTAGTATTTCTTTTTTTATATTTGCCTTATTATTTCTATTATTTGATTTAGAAATATTATTAGTTTATCCTTATATTATAAGTGCTTATTCTAATGGAATTTATGGATTAGTTATTATGCTTTTTTTTTTTATTGTATTAACTTTAGGTTTTGTTTTTGAATTAGGTAAAAATGCATTAAAAATTGAAAGTAGACAAATTTATAATTTTTATAATAAATCATCAAAATATTATACAATAATATACTATTAATTTTTTTTTCAGGTTAGGAAAAAATCGGATTATTAAACTATATACAAGGTTTAATAATAAAAGTATTAAGAATAAATGAATATTAAATAAATTTAATTAATGTTATTAGATAAATTAATAATAAATTCTATAAAATTAGATGCTCCATCTCCATGAGGTTTTTTTTTTCAAGATAGTGCTACACCTCAAATGGAAGGATTAGAGGAATTACATAATAATATAATGTTTTATTTAGCTATTATATTATTTACTGTAACATGAATGATGATAACAATAATAAAAAATTTTATTTCATCAAAATCTCTTATATCTCATAAATATATGAACCATGGTAAACATGTGCCTATTCAAAAGTACTCTAAGTCTTTTTTATTAAATTATAAAATATCTACAGTACGTACTTATTCTACTTTACCTAAAAACCCTTCAAATGTTAATGATAGCTTAACTCCAGTTAAAATATATGAAAATGCTTATCTTTTGAAAAAATATATAATAAAAGAAAATAAAGGTAAATCAGGTATATATATGCTAACTAATAAACTTACTAGTGATATATATATAGGACAATCTAGTGATTTATCAAAAAGATTTAGAAAGTATTTTAGTCCTAGTTATATAAAAAGTAAAGATAGTTTTATAATAAGTAGAACATTGATTAAATACGGGTATTCTAATTTTTCTGTTACAATTTTAGAGTATTGCAATGCATCTGATTTACTTAAAAGAGAACAACATTATTTGGATAAATTAAATCCAAAATATAATATATTAAAAATAGCAGGAAGTTCTTTGAATTATTTGCAATCAGAAGAAACTAAAGCAAAAATTAGTAAAGCTTTAAAAGGAGTTTATATAAAAGAAAAATCACCTTTATTTGGTAGTTTTCATACAAAAGAAACAAAAGAACTTATGAGTTTAAAGAAAAAAGGTATAAATAATCCTTTATTTGGAAAAACTCATAGTGAAAAAACTAAGTCTTTAATGAAACAAAAGGCTTTAGGTAGAAAACATTCTAATGATACTAAATTAAAAATAAGTTCTCTACATGGGAATCCCATTAATATATATGAAAAGTGTTCTTCTGAAGGATTCAAATTAATAGGTAGTTTTGTTTCAGCTAGAAAAGCTGCAAAATTTTTAGGTATAAGTGGTAGTACTATAATTAGATATAAGAATTCGGGTGAAATATTTAAAGACAGATATAAATTTTCATCCAAATAAATTTAGAATAACTATGAATAAAATTTTACTATATGCTGGAAACTCCTAAAGCCCTAGATACTATAATAATTATTATTATTAGTGAAAATTCTAGTGGATATAACAATGGACAATCAGCAGGAAACCAAAGTAATTGTTAAATTATAAGTAGGATCCCTAGAGACTACACGTAAAAGCCTATATAAGGTAATATATAGTCCAGTTGAATAGGAAACTATTCAAAAATAATGACATTAATAGAATTAATTTGAACTATAACACCAGCATTAATTTTAATTTTAATTGCATTTCCTTCATTTAAATTGTTATATTTAATGGATGAAGTAATGGATCCTTCATTAGTTATTTATGGAGAAGGTCACCAATGGTATTGAAGTTATCAATATCCTGATTTTACAAATACTGATAATGAATTTATAGAATTTGATTCATATATAGTACCTGAAAATGATTTAGAAGAAGGAACATTTAGAATGTTAGAAGTAGATAATAGAGTTGTTATACCTGAATTAACTCATACAAGATTTGTTATATCAGCTGCAGATGTTATACATTCCTTCGCTTGTCCTTCTTTAGGTATTAAAACAGATGCATATCCTGGTAGATTAAATCAATCATCTGTTTATTTAA